>Ga0172365_10004178_pt1 | contig 10672 bp, 5 predicted proteins | sample LakKivSesite48cm_FD_114535 | JGI IMG/M metagenome (GOLD analysis project Ga0172365, IMG submission 114535) | Sediment microbial communities from Lake Kivu, Rwanda - Sediment site 48cm | ecosystem: Environmental > Aquatic > Freshwater > Lake > Sediment | place: Rwanda: Western Province, Lake Kivu... | reverse complement strand
GCTTGTCCTGCGCACCTGCCAGCGAGAGTCTCACTCCAGGTCCCGTCATCCCTGCCATTACGCCGGATGCACGAGCAAGCCTTGCCAGTTCAGTCGCATCGATCTTCCTGTATCTGGTAGGACTGGTTGCAGGCGGACGGCCCGGGCCTATCCAGAGGGCTCCGGCGCATTCTCCCCCGATTGCTCTCAGCAACGCGAAGTCATTCCCCTCGGAGATGCCGAGCTTCCGTGACACTGCCAGCCTCACCAGACCTTCTGGAAGCAGATTCGAGAAGAAGGCGTGAGTGCGTTCCACCGGCAGTTGAGATCCATCCGGCGGAAGGCTCCTCGAGATGGGGAAGGCGTTTGGGGAGTCCAGCCACTCCCTGCTGTACTCGAAGAGCATCAAACCCCGCTCATCTTCTAGCACAAAGCCGACCGGCCTGTCCTCGAAGAAGACGTTCAGGCTGTTCTCACTGGAAGCGGGCAATTCAGCCTCTCTTACCTCTCGGCTCAATTCGCAGTTCGAGGCCGAGTCTCCTGACAACCTGGAGGACCTTCCCTATCTCTGCAGTTGGCTTTCCTCTCTCCAGCTCGGAGAGGAAGCGAATGCCGACTCCGGAGAGGCCAGCTGCCCTTTCCTGCGTCATTCCGAGCGATTTTCTCTTGCTTCGCAGCATCTCTCCGAGTTCGGCCACGGATGAAACCTCACCGAAGCCTGAAGTCGACGTCTCTTGCATCATCCCCCGCCCTTCCCGTACGGGATAATATCGCTCTAACACACACTTTGTCAAGCCGATTTATCCCGATAGGGTAATCTCTTGTGGAGAATGACTGACTTCTATGAAATTGTACCGATCGGGATCAATCGAACTGGAGCTCCCGCTCCAGTTACTCCACAGACCAAAGATGCTGAAGGGGTGCACTATGTTACGTGCAATACTATCAGGTCTGATCGCGATTCCGAGAGACCTGGCTCCCCATCGTGAACGAGACTTGAACGGGAACAGGCCCAGTCAGGAGTCGATCCGATAACCATCCAACGACCTATTAGTCCCGACGTGCCTATCCAAGAACTCAAGGATGGTCTTCATGTAGTCGATCTGACCTTCGGTTCCATGGATGGCGCGATCCCCATCGAGCACTTTCAACTCGCAGGTCTTCCCCAAGCTGTGTAAGCGATCGGCGATCTGCTTCGATTCGCTCAGCGGCACGACCCTATCTTCGCTTCCATGCAGGATCAGGAGCGGTGCGGCAATGCTATCGCAGTTGTTGATCGGCGAACGCTCCCGATAGAACGTAGGGCTCTCCTCCGGCGTGCCGATCTGGGATCTGACCATGAGCTGAACGTAATCCAGGGCGTTCCTGTAGAAGGTCTCCAGGTTCACGAACCCGAAGAGATCTATGCCAGCCGCCCATCTCCCAGGAGCCTTAGCAAGCGTCATGAGCATCAGGTAGCCACCGTAGCTGCCTCCGACAAGGGCAATGCGGGAGCCGTCGGCCAGTCCGGTCGACTCGAGCCAGTCTGCTGCGGCGACTACATCCTTGAGGTCACCGCCTGCCCAGTCCCCTTTCTTCATATCGCAGAACTCCTGCCCATAGCCGATGCTCCCTCGGAAGTTGGGAGCCATGACCACGTAGCCGTTGCTCTGCAACAACTGGATCATGGGGTGCCACGTGTTGAAGAACTGGAAGTTTGGCCCGCCGTGCAGCCAGACCACTGCCGAAGGCGGCGATCCCCGTTCGAGTCTGGCGGATCTGTATAGAAACGCCGGGATCTCCAGCCCGTCGAAGGAGGTGTAGTGGGTCTCCTCCGGCTCAGCAAGCAGCCGGCGGCCTATTGAATCGGGCAGGCAGTCCAGGAGCTGACGCGACCTTCCGCTGGAAAGGTTCCGCAGCCAGAGGCCGTCAGGCTCCTTCGGGCCACGGTGCGAGAAGACGACGGCCCTGCTGTCAGGTGAGAACTCCGGGGGTCCGCAGAGCCCGATCGTCGGACCCATGAAGGTGAACTCCTGGGCCTCAACGTCGAATATGGCAATCCTAGAATTGCCTCCCCTGCTGGATACGCATGCCAGCTTCTTCCCGTCCGGAGAGCAGACCGGACTCCACATCCACTGGTCATCCCCGGAGAACCAGGCAACATGCCCTGTATCCAGGTCGACCGATCCCACCTTCGTATGGAAAGGCTCCCGTGAGGTCACGGCCAGGCTCTTCCCGTCTGGCGACCAGGACCCGCCTCTAAAGAGTCCTACGGAACGAAGCCCAGATCCATCACGGTGGATGATCCGCACTTCTCTTTGACGTTCAGCTCCCGGGAAGTCTGATACAAACAGGAGTCGATTGCTGTCGGGGGACCATATCGGCGAGGAGTCCTGCTCGGGGCCCGACGTGAGCCGGTTCAGTCCACTTCCATCAGCTCGGATCGTGAAGATGTCGGAGGAGCCCTCCATGCTGGAAGAGAAAGCGAGATGGCTTTCGTTAGGCGACCAGGTCAGGTCACCACAAGAACCTGTGGCGAGATCGATCAATGTCCTGGAGGTTCCGTCTGCTGGATCGACCGTACGGATACGGCAGCCCTCTCCTCTATCGACAAAGGCTATCAGCCTTCCGTCTGGCGACCAGGCTGGCGAGCTGCAGCTTCTGTGGCGATTGGTGAGACACTTTGGCCTGAATCGGCTCAGCGATGCGATATGGATCAGCGAACTGCCATCCTTCGTCCACGAGAAGGCTATGGCCTTGCCATCGGGTGCGAAGGAGAACCCGCCAACCGAACTCGGCCCACGAACAAGCTGGTCGGGATCGAGGTGTGACTTGTCCTCTTTCCCTGCCATCTCCGGCATCGCTCCCCTTCGCGTGATAGCTGCAGCTGGACATGCCTGCGCTTCTCCAGAGGATCATTGCGCAGTCACCTTTGGTCAACCCCGGTAGATTGGATCAGCATGAAGGGTGCGATCTGGTCAATCAAACTGCCTCGGGATCAGCGGCCCGCAGGCGATTCGTTTGAGGTACTCAGGATCTTGCCCATCCGCAGGAACCCTTCCTGCTTCTCTTCTCGGACAACCCAGCCGTGTCTGGCATAGAAGCCGACCGCCCTCGGGTTGTCGGCCCGCACGTCGAGAAGGATCTCCTCACACCCGTACTCGGACATGAGCTCGACACAGAAGTCGACTATCCTGTCCGATACCCCGCATCCCCTCCTCTCCGGCACCACATAGCAGAAACGCATGAAGCCGGAACCGGGCTTCTTCGGCATCGTGAACACATCAACGAACCCGACTATCGCATCCCCTTCGAGCAACATCGAGCAGAAGCGCTTGTCCCTCGACTGAGCCCTCTCGACAGCCGCGAAGTAGCTGGAGGCGTTATCCTCGATGTCTATGGGCTCATCGCAGCCGATCCGGAGGGTCTCGGCGAGGAAACCCTTGACCGTCTCCTTGTCGAGGGCCTCTTCGAACGGCCTGAAATGACATGACTTCATGCTCGGCATCCAATCCTCGAATCACCTCTGCGAGGTTCCCCGAAACCTATCTGGAAAAGTATGCTGTAGAAATGCGTTGTTGCCATCCCCAGGGCGGAACCAAAGGCGGAATGGGTCAACTCAAAGCTCCGCCGAGGACTTGAACCCCTAACCTGCTGAATACTAATGAATAATGGAGGAAGGTTCAGATCGGCTGATCTCCGGCTGAACGGCGGGGACTTGCTTGAACGATCCGGCTGCACGCAGGGAAATGCTTGGATGGTATCTCGTTGTTTCGTCGGACGAAACAGCTGGCGACGCGTCGCATTTCCAGCGCGGAAATGTTGGCTCCCCATAGTGAACGACGTTTGAACTCGGGCAGCGGGGTCAAGCTCCTGAGGAGTCATCCCATAACTACTCAGGTATAACGCAATGCCCGGAGCGGCGACCTAGAGCCTGACCATCTTGATGGATGTAGCCTGTCCGTCGATGGCGCCCTGGATGATGTAGGTGCCGGTCGGGGTTTCGGTACCGGATGCATCCCTGCCGTCCCAGGTGAATGACGAGCCCTGGCGGTCGGACAGGCTGCGGATCAGCCTCCCAGTAATGTCATAGACCATGAGCTGGCCAGGGAGAGATGCGCCCTCGCAGGTGATCGTCACAGACGAGCTGAAGGGATTGCAGGAGGGAGCAAGGTCGAGTGCGGGCTGTGCAACCCCCGAGCTGTCGCCGCCAATCCCGAGGTAGTTGTGATCAAGCCAGCCGAGGCGTATCCAATCGCCCGGCAGGGACATGTCGATCTCACTATATGCTATAAATAGGTCACCTTCGTCGTTTGATGCGGCAACAAGGTAGCTCAGGTCTTCCGGATCTTCGTCGGTGTAGTCGTAGGCAGTGTAGGGCGCGATGATGAAGTCCCCGTTCAGGTCGATCACGGCATGGCGGATGAATCTTGGCGAGCCGTAGTTGTCGTCCTCCTCCGTCCAGACAAGATGGAGGCTGCCGGCCCAGGGGCCCTGTGTCATGGCTGGATAGTACACCGTGGACTCACTCGGAGGCTGATAGATGATTCTCCCGTCGACAAGCAGCTCCCCGGTTGTTCTGTCGATCCGAGTGAACTGGAGGGGCATGGTCGTTCCCCCTCGCTTGTAGAAGATGCAGGCATTCCCCAGGTAGTCCGAGCAGAGGCTCCACCTGTTGTCCACCTGATAGGGTGAGGGATCGACGAACGCTATCGGTCCGAGTGTCTGGTTGCCTTCCAGGTCGTACTGGATGTACCTCGGCATCAGATCGATCGACGACTTGTACAGGATATGCACCCCGTCGCCGTCGACGTCGAGAAGGGTGTAGCCCTCACTTGCTTGAATGGTATCCCTGAAGATCTCCTGCGGTACCGGCCCCGGGATCAGGATGGAGTAGCAGATGCCCTGGGGCGTGTCATAGGACATGTGAACCCGCCCGAGACTGTCGCTGTCGACAGCCACATACCACCAGTACGCCCAGGGAGTGGTAGTGAAGAGAGTCGGAGGAACCTCGGGATTACCCTCGTGATCCCTGATGGCATACCAGATCGGGGCACTCTCGCGCCAGAAGCCGATAAAGTCGGCCCCGACTAGACAGGAGGAACAGTAAGCGGACCAGACGTCGCGGGAGAGCATCGTGTCGGGAGAAAGGACCGTACCATCAGGCAGGATAACGTTGTAGCCAATGCGAGTCTGGCTCTGATAATGAAACCACAGCTGATGGACATGATTGCCGTCTGTGACCTCGATGTCCTTCTGTTGTGCGCCTACGTTTACACTAGGCTCGTCGATCGAGATGACCGGGTCGCTCCATCCCGGCGCATGGGTCACCGAAACGATGAAGGTCACGAGAAGCCATGACATTATTCCAAGACTCCCGTCCTTGCCGCATCGTGCTGCACCTGGGGCCAGGGGGCGTAGCCCTCGTCACATTCACCCAGCTCCCAGACATGGACGTAGCCATCCATCGTACCGAACACAACCTCGATCTTGCCATCGTTATCTATGTCGGCAACGCAGTAACCACCGCAGACTTCGGCAGGAAGCACGTAGGGGAAGCCGAGGCCCTCGAGAGGATCGCCTGCCTTATCATAGGCCATCACCACTCCCGATCGTGTCCCAACAAGGAGATCCGGATTCTCGTCGCCATCAAGGTCGCCCAGTGCTCCGAACGGCGGGCGGTAGCTATCAGGTGTGGAATAGACAGAGTTCCAATCACCAAATCCGTCTTCATCCCATACCATGCACTGGTTCTCGGCAGGGGCGATGACCCGGTCGAGGCCGGTGATGTCGGATCTCCAGTCAGTCATCATGCAGCAGAGGATATTGGAGCTGGGAGTGCTTGTTGGCTGGCAACTGACGGGAGTCCCCTGGAGGTCAGTAGGATTCATGATATAGGCGGGGATGTGTGTAGCGATGGATCTTCGCCTGGATATTGCGATCCTCATCCCCTGACCCGCCAGATTACCCAGGGCTGGTAGGGCCTTACTGCACTCCCCGTTCCAGAGACACGTCGAATAGTAACGCCACCCACCGTTCCGATATCCGAACAAACCAATCAGGGACTTCTGACTAACAACATCAGTCATCGTGACGACGAGTTCCTGGGGAGCCGATCCGTCTAGCTCACCGGCCGAAATCCAAGCCTGCGTGCTGTAGCCCATTCCTGAAGGCGCCTCCGCGCTGGCTATCTCGTCGAGTTCGCCATTCTGTACTCGGAGCAGATAGAGGGTACTCGAACAGATGAAGGCGATCTCGTCCCTGCTGCCCTCAGGTGGGGTCTCGGCTATCATGTCGGCTAACACGACATCGTGTGGCTCCTGCCAGCACAACCCAGGGGCGTCGTGTTCGAACGCATAAAGGAGATCCCCATCGGCTGCGTCGAAGACGCAGAGCTCGCCGTAGCAGTCTACGACAATCTCAGGGGCTGCAATACCGCAGACATTGCCGGCAGCGAAGACTTCGGGCACGCAGTTCATGTTCATGACGGAAGGAGTCTCGACCGACCAGTCGAGCTCTCCATCGGGCTCGAAAGCTTGAAGCCAGGAGGTCCCTGCCAGTACGATGATCTCGAGATCGCCATCCCCGTCTATGTCCGCGAGACATGGAGGAGACTGCACACATCCTGGAGCCTTGGCGGGCCATCCTTCCTCGTTCGGGTAGAAGTCGAGGATCTCGGCATCCGCTGAGGCATCGTTGTTCGCCGTCCAGGAATCACTGCAGACTCCCTGCGTGTCAGCCGTCGCATGAAGAGCAAGCGTGAAGGGAGGAACGAGCTGAGACGGCACGTGCCAGTCGAACCGAACAAGTCTGCTCCCGCCTGGGGGTATGCTCGCACATGCCGCCGTCAGTGTCGTGCTGTAGTTGCCACAGGTTATCTCCATGGATGCCGTGCAGGGACTCGAGGCAACTGCACCCCAGTTGTGGACAATGCATGAGAGGTCGGCATCCCCTGTGGACTCGCCAGGGAGCATGGTGGGGTAGCGGCTGATGGACAGCTCGTCGGGCACGACGACGAGGTCACACCTGCTCCGGAACTTCACCCGGTCACCGATGTCGACCGCAGGATCCCCAAGGAGGTTGAACTGACCGAGCGTGTTGTACCATCCGCCTGGCGCGCCGAAATTGCAGATGTCTTCAAGCCTGCACGCCTGAATGGCATCTCCGGTGCGACTGAGGCCGTGCTCGTAGATCGCGTCCATGATGCCACAACCGTAGACCCGGTAGCAGTAGATGCATGACTCCAGGCTGGAGGCAAGCACCCCTATCGCTCCTCCTGTCGTGTTGAGCATGAACTCCTCCGCAAGACAGTCAGTCCCGAAGTCATATCCGGGAGGAGGACGAAGGGCGAAATCCCAGCAGGACAGCTCGGGAGGATCCTCGGAGACATAGTCATGCTCCGCCTGTGTCTCGTTGAATGTCCCTGCTGAGCAGCACAGCATCAGAACGAAGGGCCAGCCGTGCGAGACGTTGTATGGCAGACCCTCCACGTCGAGGTCGTCGAACGTCGAGTCGGGGATCCCGAGGTTCGGGGGACCCCCTTCCTCCCAGTTGAGGCCCGCCGAGAAGAGGTGTCCCGAGCCGTGGTCAGTGTAGAGAGCGACCTGAGATCCTCGCGAGAACACGCTCCTGAGGTCCGACACCCACTCGGCACTCGTGATGTCCGAACCGTCGTGCGAGTTTGCGCGCTCCCCATCTCCACAGTAGTAGTTGTCCAATGAGTAGCCCAGCCAGCCGGCAAACTGCTGAGTCCAGGCTGGCCCCGGATTCCATGGGTCATGGCTGTACAACTCCTCGTCGATGTTGTTCGTCCCCGCGAGCCTCGTGAGCCATCTCCTCCATCCCAGGCCGGCCGGTGGCGGCCACGAGTTGACCTCGCTCTCGAAGTCGACGATCAGGTCAACCATGCTGCCTAGTTCCGCAGTAGTCCGCGCAGGAAGCCTCCCCACGATCATGTCAGGGAAAGCGTTGAAGCTACCTCTTGGATCGTCGAAGCCGCCGAACCAGCCATCGCTGCCCATCCGGTTGCCGTATGCGTCCGGATCGGTAGTACGAGTCGGCAGGAACCAATCCTCGCTTCCATATGAAGGATCCTCGTGGTCCCCTATAAGAAGAAGATAGGTCGGGCGATCACCCGGGCCCGTCCCCCAGTCCCACATGTCTTCCGTGAAGTCGCGGATCATGTCCGCAGTGAGTACCGTCTCCTGCCCACCGTAGCACTCCAGCACATCGTCAGTCCTGACGATCGCCACGTCGAAGCCGTTCAGATCAGCACGATGCTCGGCCAGATCCGTGACGGCCTGTCCGTCCAATCCAGCCGCGACCAGGATCACGTAGTCGGGCGCGTAGCCTGGACCAGATACAAGCCTGTTTGCATACACCCTAACAACCGAGCCCGTCCCATCATTCAACGGCTGCGGCTCCGGCGTGTATCCGAGGAGATTGTCGCCAATGAGATTGTCGTAGTGCCCAAGGCCGGCTTGAGACCACACGGCATTCTGCTCGTCCCAGCTCAGACCAACCTCGATATCGCTCCACACCCGCAGGCTGTCCTCCGAGGCCAGATACTGTACCGGGCATACTTCGACGATGCCCACCCGTAGATCTCCGAGCCTGAACTCCCCCACCAGCCTTGCCAGAGTATCAGGATACCATTCCTCAGATGCATACGCTGCCGAGTCCAGCCTGAAGTACTCGCCTATGTACGGAGTACAGGTGCTGTCCTGGATCAGGCTGTCGAGCGGCGCCGGATAGACCGGCAGGCACTCGATGCCCTGGCAGCAGTCGGCCGAGTACTCCAGAGTGATATCGGAGTCGTCGGGAAGCCACACCATCCGCCTCACCACAGGCAGCTCGGGCCAGCCCGTGCTGTCCGAGGGGACCGTGCCAGGAGACTGCGTGAACCTGAGGTAGTCCTGCGAATCTACGGTGACGGTTTCCGCGAGAAGCCCTCGGAGCTCCACATCGAATGTCAGAAAACTGTCCCATTTGCCGTTGAACTGGACCAATGGAGCGGTGCTGTCGGGGGCACCAGCATTGAATTCCAGCCAGGAGTTCTGGGAGAAGGCTATCGAAGCGATGAGGACCACGGGAAGAAGGCAGCGAGAAAGCATCCTCACCCCCCCTGTTCGTATTCGACTCTATTGTAGTCAAAATGGAGGTGAGCGCAAGGTCCGGTTAGTCCCAACTTCAGGTAGATCCGGAGCGTGCGGCGTTTCGCATCAGTTGGGATATCAACGTGCTATCTGAGCGCTAGCTCTCCACCTCGCTTGATCGCTGGAATTACGGTCGGGCTGCTACCTGGTCGTGGTGAGCTGTGGATCGGAAAGAGCCTCGACGAGACTGGTCATTCTCAGGTGAGATTGCTCTGAGACTACTGCCTGCTTTCAGCGGATAGTTCGGCAATACAATCTGATTACCTAATTCGTTGATTAACAATAGATAGAGTGGCTCCCCGTATCGCTATCTAGGCGAACCCCTCGAGGGCCTGTCCTGAGCATCCCGATCAGGCTCCCCATCATACGCACAGAGCCAAATCCAGCAAAGACTTACCGCAATCCCGTGATCTACGCCAGGGAGCTGCAGGACCGGATGCTGGCGGAGGGCATCAGCCGTTCCGAGCTGGCCAGGAGACTGGGCGTGTCGAGGGCACGGGTGACTCAGTGGCTAGAGCTGCTCGAGCTACCGGCGGGGAAGCTCGAAGAGATCGCCGCCCTTGGGGATAGCTGGAACAGGCAGGTGATGACGGAGAGAGCGCTAAGGCGGGCTGGTCGAGATCAAGGAGGAGGTCTACAACTTCACGACCCTGATGGATGACACCTGCCCGTCGACAGCCCCCTGGATCAGGTAGGTTCCGGCGGGGACCTGGTCTCCAGCAGCGTCACATCCGTCCCAGGTGAATGACGAGCCCTGACGTTCGCTGAGGCTCCGGATCAGACGCCCGGTGATGTCGTACACCATTAGCTGCCCGGGGAGGGCATCTCCCTCGCAGATGATTGATACGGATGATCTGAACGGATTGCTGGAGGGATGGAGCTGCAGGATGGGTTCAGGGTTCTCTTCCCCACCGATCCCGGTCTCGGGAGCGTACCGCAGCAGGTAGCCGTTCCAGTCAGAGTGGACGGTATCCCAGATCTGCCCGGCCACGATGTACCCGCCCTGCGATAGCTGCTGAACGCAGTTGAAATAGTTGTCCCGGGCCCCGAGGCTGTTGAAGACATGCCACTCATCGTTCCCCAGCGAGTCCATCTTCACGAGCCAGCCGTCCCAGGTCGAGCCGGTGTCTGCCGGGGCGTAGTGGATGTCGACCGTCTGAGGAGGTGACCAATGGCCTCCTGTCCCTGAGAAGATGTAGCCTCCATCCATCGTCGGGTTGATCGAGAGACCAATACGGCCGGAAGCTCCATAGACTTCCTGACTCCACTGCTCTTCTCCCGACCAGTCGGCGCCGACTATCCAAGAGTAGTACTCCGATGCGAATGTGTACCCTCCCCCACCTGGGGTCAGGCACATCGACCCACCCCAATCAGTACTGGATTCAAACTCCCCCGTGAAGTCAGACACCCACTCGAGATCGCCGTCCATGTCGTAGCGGATGAGCAGCGGGCCATAACCGAAACTGCCGTCCACGAACATGACCAGGCCGTTGTCGTGGTAGACCACCCTCCGAGCTCTTGCCCAACCGGGTTCCCACACACGGGTCCAGAGCGTGTCG
>Ga0172365_10004177_pt1 | contig 10673 bp, 8 predicted proteins | sample LakKivSesite48cm_FD_114535 | JGI IMG/M metagenome (GOLD analysis project Ga0172365, IMG submission 114535) | Sediment microbial communities from Lake Kivu, Rwanda - Sediment site 48cm | ecosystem: Environmental > Aquatic > Freshwater > Lake > Sediment | place: Rwanda: Western Province, Lake Kivu... | reverse complement strand
TGACCACCCTTGGAACAGCGGATACCGATGGAACGCTTGACAATTTTTATTCGGTTGGTTTAAACAATGTGACCCTTCCTAATAATGGTTCTTTAGTAGGTATTTATATCGGGGACGCATGTACCGGAGGCAGTCCTTCTATAGTTGGTGCCAAGTTCGCCATAGATAATGTCCGGACGACGTCTGGTGAGCCGGATTGGTATCTTTATAATTAAACCGTTAACTTATAATATAGAATATAGCGGTTTTAAAAATTAGAGTAGATTTTTGTCTATGGGGGGATAACTATATGATTCCTGATTTTCCATGCCATAGTAAGAAATTGTCTGCCTTCACATTGATCGAGCTTCTTATTGTAGTCGCCATTATTGCCATCTTAGCCGCCATTGCCATTCCCAACTTTTTGGAGGCGCAGGTTCGTTCCAAGGTTTCGCGAGTAAGAAACGATATGCGAACCACTGCCAACGCACTGGAGGCTTATCGGGCAGATACGAATCATTATCCGCCATTTGGACAGCCTCCTTATCAGGATTACTTAGATGTGAACGCCCTGAATCCCGGATGGATAACCACGCCTGTGGCTTACATAACCAGCAAAACCCTCCTTATGGACCCGTTCCGCAGCACGCGTCGCGAACTATACTGGTGGACTCGTATGTATTATTATCGCAATTTTGACGATGCGCGCGTCATCCCGCTGGGTGCGGCTTATGTGCTCGACCGATATGGCTGGTGGCGCCTGACATCTTGCGGTCCCGACCGGCTAATCTTTAATGCAAATATGGCGGGCGATATGCAGCCTGACTACTTTGAAATCATGTATGACCCAACCAATGGTACGGTCAGTATTGGCGATATCGAACGGAATCAGAAGTATAGTGAAGGCAAGTATTGAGTAACTCCTCTCTTCTCACCGGCAGGATTCATCAACCTGCCGGTTTTTTTATTGACGCGGGCTTTCCGGTGGATTTATATAACTTAACCTATGTTGTATTTTTTAAAGGAAAGAAGAGATGCGTTCTGTAATTTTTCTTATGATTTTTGCAGGGCTTATAACCTTTGCGCCAGCCCAGGACTTAGTAACTGTCAAGGTGCGGGATGAGTCGACCACATTTCCCGCCGTTGAGGCGCTTGTTCTGGAAAATGGGAATGTTTATCTGGGTGAGAAGGCACTTGGCACCCTTTTCGGCGCCTCACTCAAGACGGAAGGGGAAAATCTGGTCATCCTCTGCAAGGAGAATCTATGCCAGCCCTTTTACAAGGATGACCCTCAGCACACCGTAGTTCTGCGCAAGGCGAAGCCAATGCTACTTGCCTCAAAGGTGGGCGAGGCATTTGGCTATGTGCGCTTTGCCTTTGATAAGAAGTCCGGTGAAATTCGCTATTATAAGACACCCGAACCCCCCGTTGATGTCCCTCATCCCATCCCGATGCCGGATTTGACCCTTCCCAGCACCTCTGGTGAAAAAGTCTCATTATCAAAATACAATGGGAAGAAATTATTCATACTGTGCTGGGCTCCCTGGGACAAGGGGCGGGATGACCTCGTTCAATGGAATCGTCTTGCGGGTGAACTGGCTGAGAAGGGTATGCAGTTATTGCTCATCGCCCAGACAATGGAGGGACGGGAGAGACTGGAGCCCTTTCTATCCATTTTAAAACCCAGACCTGTCTGCCTTGTGGACAGCGGATTCAGATTTACTTTTCTCTTTCACCTGAAAGATCTGCCTGCGCTTTTGCTTGTGGACGAGAAGGGGAATCTGGTGTGGGGTCCAGCGAAACCCGACCTCAGGAATGATGCCTTTCGCAAAGAGCTTTCATCCTGGGTTGAAGGAGCCAAGGAGAGTAAAATTATAACAGAAGGTCCAACGATAAAGGAAATTGAGCCCACTACCACGGTTGAGGAAAAAGCGGCGCGTCTGGACCTTTCTCACGCCCTCCTTGTAGCCGGAAAGAGGGATGAGGCGATGAAGGAATACTGCCGGGCGACTGAAACTTTATCAGACCACGTGATTTTCAGCGGACAACTCATGGCTCTCAAGGAGCCGGAGAAGTTTTATCCAACACCGACGCCTCAACCTACACCGACCAGCAAGCCACAGTGAGAAGGGCTTGCGAATTGCCGGCGTCAAAAGATTTGATGATGGAGATGAGGAATTATGAAGCGGAAAGCAAAGGAGATAGAACTTTTCATTGACGACAATCCGCCTGTGCGTTTCCCCAGCGGGATAACGGCAGAAGAGGCATTGGAGCGCTCCGGAAATAATTATCCCTACCCGGTTGTTGCCGCATATCTGGACAACAAGATAGTTGAGCTCAACCGCCGTATCATGTATGGTGGGCATCTGAACGCAATGCACCTCGGCACTGTGGACGGCATGCGTCTTTACCAACGCAGTCTATCTTTTGTCTTAGTTCGCGCCGTAAAGGAAGTCTATCCCGACTTGCAGGTTTATATAAATCACCCTATATCCAAAGGCATCTATTGTGAACTCCATGCGGGCTCTTATACCAATATCAAGACCTTCAGTCTGACGAAGAGGGATGTGGAGATTATAAAGCAAAGGATGCGTGAGATTATTGAGGCGGATGAGCCCTTTATCCGGCGTGAAGTTCCCCTGCCTGAGGCTATCAGGATTTTCAAGAGGCGGGGACAGCAGGACAAGGCAAAACTTCTACATTATCGCCAGAGGAATAATGAGGATGGTGAGACTGTCAGTATTTATCACTGCGGTACGGAACAAAACCATTTTTACGGCTACCTTGTCCCCAGCACGGGCTATCTCAAGGTCTTTGACCTGAGATATTATCCCCCCGGCTTCATCCTGCGTTATCCCACACTTGAAAATCCCAATGTGCTCCCTCCTTTTGTTGAGCAGGAGAAGATGTTCCAGGTCTTTCAGGAGTATGAGGCATGGGCAGAGATTCTTGGACTGGAGACCGTGGGATTGCTTAATGACCTTATTGTTGCCGGCGGGGTTGAGGAGTTTATCAAAGTGGCGGAGGCGCTTCAGGAAAAAAAGATTGCTTATATCGCCGACACGATTAGCCGCCATCACAATCAACCCCGTGTCATCCTGATTGGGGGTCCATCCGCATCCGGCAAGACAACATTTTCAAAACGACTCTGTATCCAACTTCGCGTTAATGGATTCCGTCCGGTGGTCATCTCAACGGATGACTTTTTTGTGGACCGTGAGCACACCCCTCGCAGGGAAAATGGGGAGATGGACTTTGAATCATTCGATGCGATAGATTTCCGTCTCCTCAGCCGCGTGATAAGCAACCTTCTCAAGGGGAAAACTGTCCAGATGCCGTGTTTTAACTTTTCAGCTGGCAGGCAAATGCCCGGTTCCCGTATCCACCTCGACAAAGACCAGATTATCATCCTTGAAGGGATTCATGCGCTGAACGATAGACTTCTCTCCACAATTCCATGCGGGCTGAAATTCCGCATCTATGTGAGCGCTCTTACCACCCTGAGCATTGACAACCACAACCGCATTTTAACATCGGATTCACGTCTGATTCGCAGGATAGTTCGCGATAGCCAGTTCAGGAATTATACTGCGAGCGAGACCGTTGCCCGGTGGCCCAGCGTCCGCCGCGGTGAGGAGATAAATATCTTTCCCTATCAGGAAAATGCCGACGTTATGTTCAACTCCGCCCTGATATATGAGATTGGTGTTCTGAAAAAATACGCCGAGCCCCATCTGAGGAAAGTTCCCAGAAGTGACCCCATCTATTCAGAAACATGCCGCCTTTTGAAATTCCTATCCTATTTTCTTGATGTTCCCGATGACAAGGTTCCGCAGGATTCCATACTTCGCGAATTCATCGGAGGAAGCAGTTTCACTTACTGAAACTCCGCCTCAGGAGGATTAAATCCGGGGAGGCACTCTCGTCATAAATGCACCAGAGCTTTAGCGATGAAGCAAGGAATCAGACACATCTCACGAATTGGAGAGATATCCTCTCATTATTTTACTTTATTTTTCCCCTTGCATGATTGAGATAAGCTTATTAAATATTGCTCAATATTGTAAAAAATTAAATACAGAGGTTTTTAACAATGTTTAGATGGAAGTATTATATTGTATTTATTATCATTGTCGCAGTGGTTGTTATAACAGTTGTCCGTCATTTAAAGGTGAAGAGTATTGAGGATGATTTTCTCAAACGACCAGTCCAGTTTACGGCGTATGCCCACTCCATTGATGGTCTTGAGGTGGTTGCACTGTATCAGGACCCCGAGAAGACAATTGAGGGAAGGTATGGCGGGCATAATGTTCCTGATAACCTCTTTCAAAACTCTGTAAGGGTGAAGGAAAGATTGGGAGTTCTTGACGCCATAACAGTTCTTGGAGCATCGGGGGAAATCAAATTTTTTCTGGTAAAAACCGATGATGCCCTTTTTGGATACATTCCGCAGTATCGTCTTGAGGACGGGAGTGGGAACCCGTTGGAAGCGCCGCCAGCTAAGGGTGAAAAGTATTAGATAAAAATTTGGGTTGGGAGGAGGCTTAGAGATGGGAGAACCAATTGTGGTCACGGATGATAATTTTCAGAAAGAGATATTGGAGTCGGATATTCCTGCCGTAGTGGATTTTGGCGCCCCCTGGTGTCCGCCCTGCCGTGCACTCGAACCAATCGTCATTGACCTTGTGGATGAATTCATCGGGCAGGTCAAAATCGGAGCCCTCAATGTGGACAATTCCCGCGAAGTCGCAGGCAAATATGGCATAATGAGCGTTCCCACCATTATCTTTTTTAAGGATGGTGAGGAGGTGGACCGGATTGTCGGTCTCAGCCCCAGGGATGTTCTAAAGGCGAAAATCCAATCCCTTCTTGCCTGAGTAAATTGGGTGATATAAACGGATAAGAGCGATTGTCACGATGAACAATGTTAACAATAGTATTCCGCGCGGATACTTAAGACTTTTTGCCTTCCTTGCAATTTTTGTGGCTGTTATTTACGGGCTGGGGATGCTTTTCGTAACCCGTGGTCATCTTGTTGCTCCCCTTGATGACTCTTATATTCATTACCAGTATGCGCGGATGATTGCCACCGGTCATTTTTTTGAATATACAAAAGGGGGCAGTTTTTCCACCGGCTACACCAGCATTCTCTATCCCATCATTCTTGCCCCATTTTTCATTATTGGGGTGAATGCGGTTGGGATTATTCCGGTAAGTTTTGCAATCGGCGTTTTCATCTTTTTTCTCTCCTCATGCCTGATTTATCTTATCGGGCGCGGGATTGCCCATGAGCGTGTAGGGATTCTTGCGGCGCTTCTCTTCCTTCTGAATGGACATCTTGCATGGAACCAGCTATCCGGCATGGAGACGGGGCTTTTCGGTCTTTTGATTCTTTCCGGAATTTATTTTATCGTCCGCTGGTGGGGGGAGAAACATGGGGGGCTTCTGGGCTGGGGATTTGTCTTTCTTACCCTTGCTTCCCTCACGCGCCCGGAGGGATTCATCATTCTGGTGGGCGTCATTATTTATCTTTTAGCGCGGGCATGGCACATTCATGGTGGACGCGCACTGTTAACTCTTTTTTCCACGGCGCCCTTTTTTCTATACATGCTCCTTGTTCGCGTTGAAACGGGGAGATTTGCCACGGCGGGCGTGCTTGCCAAGAGTGTCTGTGCCGCCCCTTACTATACCTTCTGGGAAAAGATTGCACGCCTCGTGGATAACTTCGCCTATATCTTTTCCGCTTACTACCATAATCTTTCCAACAACTATTTCCCGGACTGGGCGATGTTCCCGGGTTTCCCAACCGGCGCCCTTTATCCCTTCCTACTTTTTCCCCCCGGGATTTTTCTACTGGCATGCGCGGGCGTGATTCTTTGTGGTGCACGTGAGCGCAGTAGTGCACAATCTGGAACGGTACTGCTCTTGTCCCTGTGCTTATTGCTCGGACTTGCCGCCATTACCAATTCTGAGGTGGTGCCGATTCATTGCTTCCGCTACCTTGCACCATTCCAGCCGATCTTTTTAATTCTCGCCGCCATCGGACTGTATGAAATTTCCAAATTATTTGAAGCCAGTGCGGTCAAAATTTTCCGTCTTGCTGGGGCAATCATGCTGATTCTAATTGCGCCATCAATTTTTTACTGGGCATACGTCTACGGTGAAAACTGCAACGATATATTTGAACAGCACCGGCGCACCTCATGGTGGCTGAAGGACTCCACCCCGACGGATGCCGTCATCGGGGTGACCGACACGGGTGTCATTGGTTATTTCAGCGGACGCCGCATTTATGACTTTGTGGGTCTGGCAACGCCTGAGCAGGCTCGGCATTGGAGGCAGGGTCTGGGCTCCGCCTTTGAACGACTCAAACATCTGCCGACTGAATCTCTGCCCGGTTACATTGTGACGTTTCCTTATGTCTGGGGTGAGATGAACTTTCTGGGCAAACCTATACATAATGCCCCACTGCGCAAAAATATCACCACGATGTCCAATGATTTTGTTGTGTATCAGCAGGACTGGTCTTTTTTAAAGAGTGGAAATGCGCCGCAATTTCTGCCTGACGGCATGGTGCTCGCAGATAGTCTTGACGTGGCTGACCTGCAGGATGAGGAGGCGCACGGATACGTCTGGCGGGAGGCGGCAGAACGCCCCGTTGGGTGGAAATTTCCCAATCCGCGCAACTTTTTTTTCAAGGCAAAGACAGGGGAGAAAATTATTGCAGATGGCGGGCGTGATTTGACCGGATATGAGTCTTTCACAGTCCACCTTGCCCCCGAACGCCCTGCACGCCTCATCGCTCGCACGGAAAGTGCGGATGCCTCCGCCGCCAATGTATTCGTCAATGGCATCAGGGTCGGGACTCTTCTTGCCGCGGCGGGGGAGAAAGGCAACTGGCAGGAGATTTCTATCAATATTCCCGCGGACGTCATCACGGCTGAAAAAAGCATTGTGAAGGTGGAATTTGACCGTGCATCCAGCCGCGCGCCATCATTCCATTCATATCATTACTGGTTCTATCAGGAGAAGTAGCGGATGTCTAAGAAGAAGAGGCACAAACAACATCCACATGCGCCACAATCGGATAGCCCTGCATCCAGCACTCCACAGACGCCAGCCACCGCGCCGCAAGAAAATGCCGGCGTTCCGCCTCAATCTCCTGAACTGAGTTTGCCGTTCGTGAATCTCCAGTCTCTTGAATCTCAGAGCTTTGATGTTTACCAGAGATTCAGCGCAATTTGCCGCATCATTGCGGCGCTGGGGTTGGAGAAGGGCGCGGCAGTCCTTGATATTGGTGGATATCCGGGCACGCTTGCAGATGCCTTCGCCGCCATCTTCCCTGACGTCAAATGCATGACGCTGGATGTCCCCCCGTGCGACAGACCGGGCTACGTTGTCGGTTCAGCAACGGCGTTGCCCTTTGAAGAAAAAAGTTACGATGCAGTAATCGCATCGGATACTCTTGAACATTTACACTGCGACTCAAGAATGCCCGCCATCCAAGAGATGATGCGAGTCAGCCGACGCTGGGTCATAATTGGTGCGCCGTTCAAAAGCAAGCCCGTGGAATTTGCGGAGGAAAGGGTGAACACCCTTTATCAGAGATGTTTCGGGAAACCATACAGCTGGCTTGCGGAGCATATCAAAAATGTTTTGCCTGAGATTGATGCTGTGCGGGGGGCGCTTGAGGGGAGCGGTGCATCGGTGGTCATTTTCCCCAATGGTGCCGTTATCTCATGGTTTATTATGGAGACGGTGCAGATTCTCCTTGAAACCTTTCCCATGCTTTTTCCTGTCAAGTCATCTCTGAGTCTTCGCTTCAGCAGACTCTGGGCGGCGGATGACGACCGTGAACCCGCATATCGTCATATCCTTGTTGCAGATGTGACAGGTGCGCCCATTCCCATTGCCCCGCCAGCCCTGCCGCCAATGGATGAGGAGGCAGTTATAAAAAAACTGCGCGCTGTAGATGAACTCAGCCATGAAATTGCCGGGCAAATTCTCGGTCTCCTTTCCGATTCAAACCAGACAAGCCCCATTCTCACAACGCGATATATCAGGCAGATGGAAGAGATTATCGCCTATCAGGAAAGAGAGCAGAAACGCCTGCAGGAAACTACCAAGCGTCAGGAGGCATATATCTCAAAGCTCCGTTCAAGTTTTCTTTTCCGCCTTTTTCATAAGTTAAAAATCATGTGAAACCATCTTGTAATTGAGCAGTCTGAATTGAAAATGCTGAGGATTTTCTATTGGGAGTCCGCGAAAAATTACAGCTTGATTTGGGTGAATAAAATATGGTTAAAATTTGGTTTGTGAAATATGATTAAGAATAATCACGTTTATTATCTTTCCTCAAAAAAAAGATTCCACAAGGAGGTGGAGTAATATGAAAATAAAAAACATTATATTTGGTTTTACGATTGTTCTTCTTTATGTCACCGTTGTAAATATTTCATTTGCGGTGCCAGTGTGGGTTCCACTGTTGGGTGACACTGCGGCACCGGGAACGCCCCCGACCATAGCGGTGGAATCCTGGACAACGGACACAACTATTTTGAATATTGATATTCACGGGTTCTGGGCTGATGAATATACTACAGGCACGGTCACTTATAAAAAGATTTATCTGCCTGCTGAAGAGGATGCCCTGACGTCATACGGCATCGGGAATCATGGTTATATGATGGAGTCGGGCAAGAGCCGGCTCCCCGTCATTCGCACATTCCTTGGCGTCATCACAGATGCAACAACTGTGAGCACAACCTTACTTCAGGAACTCTCTCCTCCAGTTTATATGGGTAGTTTCACAGTTTATCCGTATCAGAAGGCAGTCGGCATTGGCGACACTATCCTTCCCTTCCAGAGGGATACCGCCCATTATGCATCAACGCAATGGTATCCCTTTGACCCGGGCTCTCCTCCTTATCCTGATATGCAATATTCCGTGGGAATGTGGCACCATTGTCCTGTAAGCGAGGTTAATATCTATCCCTTCTTTGCCCAGCCCGGGACGAACCAGATGAGAGTTTTAAAACAGTTCCGCATGGTTTTTTCACATGCGGGCATCCCGCGGGTGGATATTTATAATTGCAGTAAGACGTGGTGGGATGCTTATAAAAATCATATCACCAATTTTGGCAATATATCCCATGTCTTCCCCGGACCCATACAACCCCAGAAGCCCTTACTGCTCATATATACCCCACATGATTTCCAGTCGTCCACCGTCTTTCAGGATTTTGTGACGTGGAAAAAGCGAAAAGGTGTTACCGTGACCATCAAAGACTCCGATTCCTACACCACCGATTCGGATAAATTAAAGAAGGATATCAAGAATTTTTATGACGCACATGTCTGCTATGACATTTATGTCCTACTCCTTGGCGATAGGAGTCTCATACGTCCTTCGTGGTATTCATACATGAAGCAAGGCTCAGGTGTCGTTGTGGATTCCGATTATTTATTAACCAGGGTGAACGGGAGCGACGATTATGGAGATGTCTTCATCGGGCGCATACCGGCTAAGAATGTGTCGGAGATGGAAGTCATGCTGAATAAAACCCTCACGTTTGAAACGAATCCGCCGAGTGGAAACTGGCCCTCAAAATCCCTCTTCTGCGCCCATTATGACAATTCCTCCCACATGTATCCGGACTATAAGGACAAGGTTGCAAATGCGACGTATAACACTGGCGCACTCTCCGTGACAAAGGTGTATGGAAATGCCGCCGGTGTCTCAAATACATCCATCATCAACGGGATTAACAACCATGTGGGATATGTGAATTATAATGGTCACGGGACATGGGACTCCTGGTATCAGTGGCATAAAATAAGCGCCTCGTCCTATGAGTCATTCTATTCATCGAACATAGATTCCCTGACGACCGGCACCTATTTCCCAATTGTGTTCTCAACGGCGTGCTACAACTCCCAGTGCTTGACCACGGGCGGCGATTGCATCTCAAAGGTCTGGGTGAAGAAGCAGGACAAGGGAGCCGTCGCAAGCGTGGGCTCGGACAATGTTTACTGGACATATCCGGGGCATGAGTGGGACAGGGTGCTCTTCTGCAAGATATTCGGCACCACCGACCATACGCCCGTGAAAATCTTAGGTCCGCTCGTTGCCTTCTCTCACATGTCAACCATGGTTTACTGGAATGAAAATCATGGCAATGGGGACAAAGACCTTGCCTACATCAATACTGTCCAGACCTTCATATATGGCGACCCCAATCTGACGATACGGACAGCCGAATCGAAAAATTTCTCCATTATATATGATACCTCTGACGTGCCTCCTGACCATGCCCAAATCACGTTTCATGTCGGTTGGGATAATGGACATGGATTCTACATGATTGTCCAGGGGGCGAGTGTGGTCATCGAGGATAATTCAACGGGTGAGATTCTTGGCACGCAATATTCCGATGCCGGCGGGTCAGCAACTTTCACGGTCGCAAAAGGCAAAACAATTCTGGCAACAATCTTTGCCCAGAACTTTTATCCATACCAGACAACTGTCTTCTTCCCGACACGCGTCATTGACTGGAAGATGATTCGGTAAGGTGCTGGCGCCGGAGGAGGATTTATCCACGAATCCTCACTGTTGCGTTGCCTTTTTGCCATATCACCCTAACTGCCCCAAAACCAAGCATATCTGCATTTCCAAAGTCAATCCGCCTGAGGCG
>Ga0172365_10004176_pt1 | contig 10673 bp, 8 predicted proteins | sample LakKivSesite48cm_FD_114535 | JGI IMG/M metagenome (GOLD analysis project Ga0172365, IMG submission 114535) | Sediment microbial communities from Lake Kivu, Rwanda - Sediment site 48cm | ecosystem: Environmental > Aquatic > Freshwater > Lake > Sediment | place: Rwanda: Western Province, Lake Kivu... | reverse complement strand
GGTGGGGCCGCTGCCGGAGGGGGAGGCCCTCGTCTTCCTGCGCACCGCCCCCCACTTCCGCGCCCTGCTCTACCCCGAGGATGAGGGGCAGCGGGAGGCCAACATGGGACTGCTGGCCCGGGTGCTGCACGTCTCCCGCGGCCACCCCTACCTGCTGGCCCGGCTGCACGGGCTGGCCGCCGACCCGGAGGACCTGACCCGGCGGCTAGTGGAGTTCGAGGCGGCCGGGGGGTGCTACGGGGACATGGGCCGCATCTTCGCCGCCGCGCCCACCGAGGTGCAGCAGGCGGAGCAGGAGTGCTACTTCGACGAGATCACCGGCGCAGCCACCGACGCCCTCATCCGCGCCTGCTCCCCGGAGGCCCAACGCCTGCTGCGGGCCATTACCCTGACCCAGGAGCTGATGAACCTGGACCGGATTGCATTCGTAGGGTCCGTGAGTGAGGAGGCCACCCCTGAGGAAGATCGGGCTTACATGGCCCTGCTGCTGGCGGAGCTAGTGGATCAGGGGTTGCTAGTCGAGGAGCCGGCCGAGGTCAAATTGCTGGACGGCACGACGACCGAAAGGCCAGTGTACCGCTGGCACGAGATCGTCCGCGAGCGGGCGGAGGCCCTGCTTCCCGCGGCGACAGCGAGTAAGGATGGCGAGGAAGGGGGCGATGGCTTCCCCGTGCGAGGGTATCTGCGTCGGTATGCGGACATGAACCTCTCAATGCTTCGAATGATTGATCCTCACCGTGTTCGAAGCAAGACCGAGATAGAGACGGCAGTACAGACCAGTCGATGCGCTATCCGCTACTTATACAAGCTGCGCGACTACGCCGGTTTGTCCCTCGTTATTGGCGATGTTCATAATCTCTCCTCTGCCGCCGAGTTTCGGCGAGAGTTGAGCACGCTAATCCACGAGTTGCTAGAGGAGGTACCCTCTGACGAGGAGCGGCAGCGTCTACTGAGAAGCATTGCTGATCTAACCCATGATAGCGGTGATCCCCGAGCGGCGCTGGCCTACTACAAAGAGGCGGCGAGCTTGGCTCTAGCGCGAAAGGATTGGCGGGCCTGTGGCATCATCGTGCATCAGATGGGGATTGCTTTTCGTTCCACCGGAGACTACGCCAGTGCACGGGAGGCCTACGAGCTAGCGTTGGCATTTATGGAACGGGCGAGGGGCAGCACGACTGCAACATTGAGCACTCGTGCTAGCTTGGCCCACTTGCTGATCGTGCAGGGGCAGCTGGAGCAGGCCGAGGCGGAGGTGGCGGAGATTGTGCGGGAAGCCGAGGCCTTCTACGCCGCCTCGCAGGAGGCTGGCTGGGAGCCGGAGCCGGGCGCGACGATGGCCCCCGATGACCTACTCATCTCATGCCTCCACGTGCAGAAGGAACTGGAGTACCGTCGGCAAGATTGGCCTGCATTGGTGTATACCTGCGACCGATCAATCGAGGTCAAGCGGGAGAGCGGCAAGAAGGAAGTAGAAATTGCCGAGGACATTCTGCACTGCACACCGCCGCTTATTGTATTGGGAGATCTTGAGCAAGCCCGGCGCAATCTAGAATACTGCTTGGATCTATTCCGCCAAGAGGGCCAAGTCGGCAACCAATCTGTCGCACTTGGCCACCTTGGTAGAGTGTGGGAAAAGCGCGGTGATCTGCCACGCTGTGTCGGCTTTGAAGAGAAAGCGTTGTCGTTCGCTTATCAGGGCTCTAACTATGGTGATGCTGCCATTTTGCACAATAACCTTGCTGTGCACCTCGGAACACTCGGTCGTTTCGCCGAGGCCCTTCCCCACGCTGTGGCGGCGGTATTGCTGTCCGTGATCTTGGGTGACCAACAATGGTTGGCAACATCGCTCGGTAGCCTGCGCAACTTGCGCCGACATACTGTGGCCCAAGGCTTATCGGACAGCGTGCCGACAGTGCAGGAATTGGTAGCCGACTTCCATGGCCTGACCCGCTTTCTGGCGGAGTGGGGGTTGACGCAGGCACAGGCCCAGGCCGCGCTGGATCAGGCGGTCGCCCGGACGGAGGAGATAGTTGAAGCTTGGGAAGCGCAAATGCGTCGCTATCAGAGGTGATCTCGACCGCGCACAGTTCGACAAGCCAGACGCGCTGATCCACGAGGCGTTGGAGCGGTTGGGGGCATGACGCGCAGCAAGCTGCGCTACCCCCTGTTGGAATAGCGGGGCTTGCCCCGCGTGGCGCAGCGAGCTGCGCTACTCCTTGGCCAACGGAATAGCGGGGCTTGCCCCACGTCATCGCGCAGCAAGCTGCGCTATTCCCCGGTTGGAATAGTAGGGCTTGCCCCGCATCCAAGCTGCTGGATGGAAGAGCAAACGTGCCTCAAGAAACGCATCGCCCGCCGCATTTGTATGAGCCTGGTGCTACGTACTTTCTCACTGGTCACACCTACAAGGGAGTTCGCCACTTTGCAACCGACAGTCGGAAAGCGTTGTTGCGTGACATACTCAGAGAGACTGTTGTAAAGTGTCGTACCCGGCTCCATGCGTGGGTTCTGTTAGATGACCACTACCACTTGCTGCTCACAGCACCTGCTCAAGAGAGGGCCATTGTCCAGTCCGTGAGAGCTCTCCACTCCATGAGTGCAATCCGGGTGAACAAGCTCGATAGAGCAGCCGGACGACGGGTGTGGTATCAGTACTGGGACCGTTTCCCTCGGACTGAAGCGGAATTCTGGACCTACTTTAACTACATCCACCAGAACCCGATCAAGCACGAATATGTCCCGAAATTGGAGGACGTCCATCAGACACTGGTTCAGTACGCCTTCTCCAGCTACCATTACTACCTGTGTGAGTACGGGGAGGCCTTCCTGACAGACGTATGGCAGCGATACCCGCCGGCTGATTATTTGCAGATGGAATAGCGAGGCTTGCCTCGCGCACAAGGCGCAGCAAGCTGCGCTACTCCCTTGAGTGCATTGGAGGACAACATGCAATCTGACATCGGAGCCTACTACGATCTGGCCTCTTCGGAGCTGACCCGACACGAGCCTGAACTGTCCTATCTGGCGCGGGACTGGCCGGAGCGGGAGGTTTGGCGCACCCGAGCCAAGGCCAAGGTGTACGAGCTGCTGGCCTTCGACCCGCCGGAGGTGCCCCTGCGGGCCTCCACCGATGACCAATGGGAGATGGATGGCCTGATAGTAGAGGAGATTTCTTATGACCAACCCTACGGGCCCCGGACCGAAGGGCTTTTTATGTATCCCGCCCATCGCCAGGGGCCGCTGCCGGCGATCGTGGCCCTGCACGACCACGGGGGGTTCAAGGCCCTGGGCAAGGAGAAGATTGTGGATCTGCCCAAGGAGCCGGAGGTCATCCGGGAACACAAGGAGGGGGCCTATGGTGGCCGGGGATGGGCCACGGAGGGCGCCAGGCGGGGCTACGCAGTGCTGGCGGTGGATGTGTTCCTCTTCGGCAGCCGCAGGGTGACGGTTGGGGACCTCTCGCCGGAACTGCTGGCGTGGTACGAGCAGTCAGTAGGGGTGAAGCGGGAGCTGCTACTGAAGGGGGATCGGACCAGCCGGAAGTGGGTGGAGGCCTACAATCACTTCGCCGGTCACCACGAGCACCTGATGGCCAAGACGCTGTTCACCGCGGGGACCACCTGGCCGGGGGTTTTCGCCTTCGAGGATCGGCGCAGTGTAGACTATCTGCTGACCCGCCCGGAGGTGGACCCGGCACGGATCGGATGCGGTGGGCTGTCGGGGGGCGGGCTGCGCACCATCTTCCTCGCCGGCCTCGAAGAGCGCATCCGCTGCGCAGTCTGCGTGGGGTTCATGAGCACCTTCGCCGAGTTGCTGCGCGACGGCTGCCGACGCCACACCTGGATGCTCTATGTCCCGTACCTGGCCCGCTATCTGGACCTGCCCGACCTCATCGCGCTGCGGGCTCCCCTGCCGCTGATGGTGCAGTACGACGAGGACGATGAGCTGTACACCCTCAAGGGCCAGCAGGACGCCCACGCCCGGATCGAGGCCATCTACCAGAAGATGGGCGCCGCCGACCGGTACAGTGGCCGCTTCTACCTCGGCCCTCACAAGTTTGACCTGAAGATGCAGGCCGATGCCTTCGCCTGGTTCGATCGCTGGTTGAAGGAAGATGAGTGAGCCATTGCTCCTGGCCACTGACCTCGGCCTGCCGAGCCCATCTCATCCGCGCGGTACTGAGGGGCTGTGCCTTCGGGCTGCGGTACAACCTGGATGCGGTGCGCAGTGCTGGCGTGGAGGTGGATGAGCTTCGTGTCTGTGGTGGTGCGGCGGCCAGCGACCTGTGGGTGCAGATGATCACCGTCGAGATCGCCAGACTAACTTGCACAGAAGAGGAAGAGGGTGTATATTACTTGACACAGAGACCAGTGTAGACATCCATGAGAGGTGACAATTTCGGCATATGCTTTCTCTAGAATTTGAACATGCCCTGGATATGATCCAGGAAACGAGGAGTGAACTGCACTTCCCCTCCCTTTATGGCCTATCCAGTCTGACGGGGGATGAGAGCGAGCGTTTTAGGGAGGTCTGGTTTCACATCGGGGTCGAGCAGAAACACCGAATCCTGCAAGCTCTGATCGAGATCGCGGAGACCAGCCTCCTGGTGGACTTCGGGGCCGTATTCCGCCTTTGCCTGGGCGATGAGGACGCCAGGGTGCGAGCCCTGGCCATCGAGGGCCTGTGGGAGGATCGCGACTGGCACCTGGCTTCCATCCTCACCCGACTTCTGCGAGAGGATCCGGTCGCTGAGGTTCGAGCCGTTGCGGCCACGGCCTTAGGCGAGTTCGTGCTACAGGGGGAACTGCAGGACCAAGCCCAGGTGCGGGTGGCCAGAGTGCGCGAGGCGCTGTTTGAGGCCCTGGAACCCTCCCGTGAACCGCTGGAGGTGCGACGACGGGCGATGGAATCGCTGGCCTACGCCAGCGACGATCGAGTGCCTGCGCTGATCGAGGCCGCCTACTATGACGAAGAGGCCAGTATGAGGGTCAGTGCCCTGTTCGCCATGGGCCGCAGCGCTGACCCCCGCTGGGCTCCACTGGTCCTCCAGGAATTGCAGAGCAGCCATCCGGAGATGCGTTATGAGGCTACGCGGGCCTGTGGTGAGCTCCAGTTGGCTCAAGCTGTGCCCCTGCTGAGAGAGTTGGTGCAGGATCGCGACCGGGAGGTGCAGGAAACAGCCATCTGGACCCTAGGGCAGATCGGCGGCCCGGAAGCTCGCCGCATCCTGGAAGCGTGCTACGAGCAGGGAGATGAATTCATCTGCGAAGCCATCGAAGAGGCCCTGGCCAACCTGAGCCTCATCGGGCAATCCTTCGGCCTGGCCTACCACGAGTTGCTAGACGAGGAACTGCAAGAACTGGAGGACTTAGAAGAGAGGTCCCTCCACAAACAGGGAATCTGAATCTCCCGCAGGTTCATCCCTTGCCATCCTGATTTCAGACACGTTTTCCATCACCAGTGGCCGTTTTGGCACTGTGTACCCAAACCTGCGGGAGGTTTCCACAGATGAATTTCGAGCTTGTGGTCACCTCTCAGCAACACCACAGGGCGGTAATCCAACATGGTTGCCGCCCTCACTTTGACTTTTCACTCCCTCGGCCTATAATTCGGCTCAATGAGGTACGACCTCGTTGCTTCTACCTCATAGCCTGACAGGAATCCCATGACCGACAAACAACAGATCCTTCATCAACTCATCGTTATGTCCCGCGCCCTGGGCGACCCGGCCAAGGATTACGTGATCCTGAGTGAGGGAAACACCTCAGCCAGGGTAGACGAGGAGGCATTCTTCGTGAAGGCCAGCGGGACAAAGCTGGAGTCCATCAAAGAGAGCGGCTTCGTCGAGGTGCGCTTCGAGCATGTGCTGGCCCTGCTGGAGAAAGAGCACCTCTCCGATGAGCAGATCCGAGCCGGGCTGGAAGCGGCTAAGGTGAACCCCGATGGTCCCCTGTGCCCCTCGGTGGAGACCATCCTGCATGCCCGGGCCCTGAGCTCGGGCGCGGCGAAGTTCGTGGGCCATACCCACCCCACCGTGGTTAACGCCATCCTCTGCTCCCAACAAGCGGAAGAGGCCTTCGCCGGCCGGCTCTTCCCCGATGAGATCGTCGTCTGTGGCCCGGCGCCGGTGGTCGTGCCCTACACCGACCCTGGCTTGCCCCTGGCGCGGGCGGCATGGGCCGGGGTGGAGAGACACGCTGACCTCTATGGCCAGTGGCCTAAGGTGATCCTTCTGCAGAATCACGGCCTCATCGTCTTCGGCCAGTCCGCCCAGGAGGTGGTGGACACTACGGCGATGGCGGTGAAGACAGCGCGGGTGCTCTTAGGAACCTACACCCTGGGCGGTCCCCACTTCCTTTCTGCACGCCAAGTAGATCGCCTCCGCACCCGCCCCGACGAGGAGTACCGCCGCCGGGTGTTGGGGATGTCCAAGGTATAGTAGGGGTGGGCCTTGCGCCCACCCCGTTGAAGACAGGAGCAACCATGGCCCGCTACATCGGTCAACAGCCACAGGAGGCGGTGATCCAGGATTTCGCCCATTACGTCTCGCCGGGCAAGGTGGCGGTGTACAAGGCCTTGGGGTTCGCCGCCGTGCCGGGCAAGCGGGAGGGGGTGCGGCTGTGGGATCTGGAGGGCCGTAGCTACATCAACTGCCACGCCAGCGCCGGCGGCTTCAACCTGGGCCACCGTCCCCCCCGGGTGATCGAGGCCCTGCGACGGGCAATGGATGAGCTGGACATCGGTGACCACGCCCTGATGAGCGAACAACGAGCGGCGCTGGCCAAGCGGCTGGCCGAACTCACCCCCGGCGACATCCGCTACAGCTTCTTCACCCCCTCCGGCGGCGAGGCGGTGGACCTGTCCATCAAGTTGGCTCGGGGCTACACCGGTCGCCCCGGCGTTATCTCCGCCGAGAAAGGCTACCACGGCCACACCGGCTTCGCCCTCTCCGCCGGCGATCCCCACTTCAACCGCTACTTCCAGCCGCTCATGGCCGGCTTCAGCAAGGTCCCCTTCGGCGACGCCGAGGCCCTGGAGAGGGCGGTGAACGAGGAGACGGCGGCAGTGATCCTGGAGACCATCCCTGCCACAGCCGGTGTGCTCATCCCCCCCGAGGACTACTTCCCCGCCGTGCGGGAGATTTGCGACCGAAGGGGAGCGGTGCTCATCCTGGATGAGGTGCAGGTGGGGCTGGGGCGCACAGGGCGGATGTGGGCCATTGACGAGTGGGACGTGGTGCCCGACATCCTGGTGCTGGGAAAGGCCCTGAGCGGGGGAGTGTATCCCATCTCTGCGGCCTGCTATCGTCCCCATTTGGATGCCTTCTTCCGGGAGCATCCCTTCGTCCACGCCTCCGCCTTCGGAGGGGCGGAGCTGGGATGCGTGGCCGCCATGGCCATGCTCGATCAGATCACCGAGCCCGGCTTCCTGGCCCACGTGCGGGAGATGGGGGATCGGCTGAAAGTGGGCCTGGGGCAGTTCCGGGCGGACTACTCCGATCTGGTCGTTGAGGTGCGGGGGCGAGGGCTGATGATCGGCCTGGAGCTGTCCGACGACCGGCTGGGCCCCATGATGAGCGTCGTACTGGCCCGCCATGGCGTGCTAGCCCTCTTCGCCGATCTGCGCCCCTCCACAGTGCAGATCAAGCCTCCCCTCATCATCCAGTCCCACGAGGTGGGCGAGACACTGGAGGCCACAGCTCGCGCCCTGGCCCAGCTCCGCCGAGGGGTTGCCAGCGGGGAGGGGCTACCCACCCCGGTCCCGTTGTGGATTTAAGCCTGGTTAAAGTAAATGAGCAATGAGGCAACGAGGCAATGAGGCCCCGTTGCCTCATTACTCGTTGACCCGTTACTGACAGATGATCCCCTGCGTGCTGGCCCTGGATCAAGTCACCGCCGAGGATGGCCCCCGGGTGGGGAGCAAGGCCCTTCGCCTGAGCGAACTGCAATGGGCGGGCCTGAGGGTACCGCCCGGCTTCGTGGTCACCACGGAAGCCTATCGCGCTTTTGTGGCCGCTAATGACCTGGAGAAAGCGGCGGATTGGGCGGATCGCTTCGCCCAGGCCGAGATACCGGGGAGCGTGGTGGACGCCATCGTCGAAGCCTACTGGGCACTGCGCGATCGGATCTCTCCCCTGAGCGGTGGGGAGCGCTCCGCCTGTGCTGACCACCTCCCGCTGGCGGTGCGCTCCTCCGCCACGGCCGAGGACCTGGCTCAGGCCTCCTTTGCCGGCCAGTACGAGACCTACCTCAACCTCACCTCTCTGGACCAGATTCTGAAGGGCGTGAAGGCCTGCTGGGGCTCGCTGTGGAGCGAGCGGGTGCGAGCTTACCGTCAGAGAGAGGGGATCTCCCCCGGCGGGGCAAACATGGGGGTGCTGGTGCAGCAGCAGGTTCCGGCCGAGGCCTCGGGGGTACTCTTCACCTTAAACCCCACCACGGGCCGGGAGAGGCAGATGGCCGTCGAGGCCGTGTGGGGGTTGGGGGAGGGACTGGTCTCCGGCCGAATCACGCCCGACCACTACGTGGTAGATGGTTGGGACGAGAAGGTGCTCAGCCGCACTATCGTGGACAAGGGGGTGATGGTCGTCCCTCACGAGGTGAGCGGTGTGTGCGAGGCGGCGGTCCCCCAAGAGGACCGCCAGAGGCCCTGCCTGAGCGATGAGCAGTTGATTGAATTGGCCCGTCTGGGCTACCAGGTGCAGACCCTCTATGGCACCCCGCAGGACATCGAGTGGGCGCTGTGCGATGGGCAGTTCTATGTCCTCCAATCCCGCCCCCTGACCTCCTTCACCTTCGACCCCGACATCGGCCAGTGGACCTCGGTGAACCTCCGCGAGGTGCTGCCCGGTTTCGTCTCTGTGCTCTCCCAATCCCTGTCCCACGACTATGAGTGGACCGAGGCCATGCAGGAGTTGTTCATCCGGGTGAGGATGATGGGGAAGCGGCGGGAGGATGTGCGCTGGACAGGCCTTTTCTTCGGGCACGCCTACTGGAATGTGGGCCTCGTGAAGGAGTACACAGCCCTGCTCCCCGGCTTCGAGGAGCGCGCCTTCGACCGCACGGTGGGGATCGAGCCCACCTACGAGGGGAGGGGCCGCGCCACGGGCTACACCCCCCGGACCATCCTGCGCGGCCTGCCCATCCTCCTGGCTCTCAAACGCACCTACAAAGAGGTCCTAAAAGAGGCCGAAGTCTACTGTCAGGAATTCCATCGTCAAGAGGAGGACTTCAGTCGGGTAGATCTCTCATCCTTGAGTGATGAGGAGCTGCGAGCCGAGATGAAACGCATGCTCCATCTCCACTTTGAGGCCAACCGTATCGCCCTGCTCACCACCTTCCTGGCCACCCAGTCCCAAGATGATTTTCAGCCCCTGGTGGACCAGCTCAACGCGGACTACCCAGGTCGGCGGCCCATCTCCATGGGGCGGCTGCTGACCGGCCTCTCCAATGTCGGCACGGTCAAGCCCCTGATTGGCCTGTGGCGTCTCTCCCGAAGGGCGCAATCGGAGCCTCTGCTGGCCGAGGCGATCCAGGAGACACCCCTGGAGGAGCTCCCCCAGAGGCTTCAAAGCCTCTCCCAAGGCCGAGAGTTCTGGGCTGCCCTGGAGGAATACATCGGCGCTTTCCGCTACATGGCCGCCAGTGATGAGGACCTGGCCTGCCCCCGCTGGGATGAGGAGCCCGCCTTTGTACTGCGGGCGCTCAAGAACTTCGTCGCCGGAGGGGATGAGGTCAATCCAGAGGAGCGGATTCAATTGCAAAAGCGGATCCGCGAACTGGAGAGGAAGCGGGCGATGGTCCGGCTCTCTTATGGATGGCTGCGCTTTGCGTCCTGGCGCCGATCCAGATTTCTGTCCCAGTTGGAGCTGGTTAAAAGCTACTGTTGGTGGCGAGAGGAGACGCGGGTCATCGCCTCGCGGGCCTTCTACTCCTGTCGGAAGGTGCTCTTGGAGCAGGGGCAGCGCTGGGCGGACCGAGGGGTGCTGGAGGAACCTGAGGACATCTTCTGGATGGAAAGAGAGCACCTGCTGGGCCTGCTGGAGGGAAGGGTGAGCCCCTCCGAGGTACGGGACGTGGTGCGCAAGCACCGGCGGACGACGGTGATCTACCGCAACTTCACCCCACCCCCGGCCATTGTGGGCCGAGGTGGGTTGGAGAGAACCACTCACCACCTGGCCACGCGGCAGTTCACCGGTGTGCCCTGTGGCTCCGGCCGGGTGACCGCCCGGGTCAAGGTGGTGCAGGGGCTGGAGGAGGCGGATAAACTGAAGAGGGGAGATATTCTGGTAGCCCCCTACACCAACCCCGGCTGGACGCCCCTCTTCAGCCTGGCCTCGGGCATCGTCATGGAGGAGGGCGGACTCCTCTCCCACGGCGCAGTGGTGGCCCGGGAGTGCGGCATCCCCACTGTGTTGCAGATCAAGGACGCAGTCCGCATCTTCCAGGATGGTCAATTGCTTTGCGTGGATGGGGACCGGGGCGTGGTGGAGATTGTGGAGGGGTAGGCAACAGGCAACGAGTAGATGAGGCAACGCGGAGTCTCAACCCTTGCCTGTCCCCTGGCCAGGACAGACGCTCTTTGTCAAGCCTCCGACTCAGGTGTTGTGTTTGTCAATCCAACCCCCATGAGGGGGCATGGCCTAGTTGGTGAGGAGCTTGCCTCTCTTGCCC
>Ga0172365_10004169_pt1 | contig 10686 bp, 8 predicted proteins | sample LakKivSesite48cm_FD_114535 | JGI IMG/M metagenome (GOLD analysis project Ga0172365, IMG submission 114535) | Sediment microbial communities from Lake Kivu, Rwanda - Sediment site 48cm | ecosystem: Environmental > Aquatic > Freshwater > Lake > Sediment | place: Rwanda: Western Province, Lake Kivu... | reverse complement strand
GGAGATGTGTTTCTTGTGGCTCGTATTGCGAAATTATACGTGGGTGTCTCCCTAGTTGTCAAATGGGCATATGTTGACAATCTGCTCAAAATAGTACAGAACCGAGCTGTCAGCCTATCACCCCGGCCTTGCGCAATGATTTAATACGCTTGGCATCGTAGCCTATTTCCTGCAATATCTCCTCGGTGTGCTGCCCGAATCGAAGGCACCAATTTCTGACCTGGAACGGTGACTCGGATAGCTTTATCATGGAGCCCACCTGTTTAACACTGCCCAGAACAGGATGGGGTATTTCTCTAATCATACCACGAGCAGTCAATTGTGGGTCTGAGATTAGTTCATCTATGGAGTAAACAGGGGCAACACAGGTGTCCTTCTGTCTCAGGATTTCCACCCATTCGTCTCTCGTTTTAGTCAGAAACGTCTTTTTAAAATACCGGAAGATTTCCTCTCGCTTCTCACCCTCGGTAAATTGATGCTGGATGAAATCATCGCGCCCGAGAAGTTGACATAAATTAGTATAGAACCAGGGTTCAAAAGCAGCAATGCTGACGTATTTCCCGTCCTTTGTCCCGTAAACGTTATACCAGGGCCAATGCCCGGTGAATATCGTCTCGCCCCTTTTATGCTCCACTCCATAGGTAAGATAAGAGTTAATCCACAAGGACATCAGTTCCACGATTCCATCCGTCATAGAGACATCGACGAATTGCCCCTTGCCGGTCTCTGCGCGTGCCGTTAACGCCGACAAAATTCCGATGGCAGCGGCCATACCGCCTGCAGCGAAGTCTGCTGCCAGAGTGCCTGGAATAACGGGTGCGCCGCCGGATTCACCCGTCAGGCCCAGCAGTCCGCCTATAGATGTGTAGTTGATATCGTGCCCGGGCAAATCGCGATAAGGGCCCTCTTGTCCGTAACCTGTTATCGCAGCGTAGATAATTCCGGGATTTATCTTCTTGATGGTTTTGTAATCGATCCCCAGACGTTTTGTAACTCCGGGCCTGTAGCTCTCTAGAACGACATCGGCAGTCTTAGCCAGCTCATAAAAAACGGCGCAGCCATCCTTAGCTTTCAGGTCTAGTCCTATGACCCTGATATTCCTTATTCCCGGCAAAGCTGGGTCATTAGATAAGGCATACTTGACCAGGCCGCCGCGGCGCTCGGGGTCGGGCTCGTGAATCTTAATAATATCGGCGCCAAGGTCTCCGAGTAGGGTAGCGCAAAACGGGCCGGGGCCTACCCATGCCATATCCAGTATTTTTATTCCTTGTAAAGCCTGGCGTTTTGCCCCGGCAGCTCTTGTTCGCATATTATCTCTTGGTCATTTCGGAGGTGTACCTGGTTTATCGCTAAGAGGTGTACTTCTCTGCCTCTATGATGCGGTCGGCGATATCTCTTCTTATCTGTACGGCGTTCACAGGAACGATCTGAGAGACCTTCCTCAATAGCGCGAGTTGACTATCGAGCGCCTCGCCGCTTTCCATCGCCGCCAGCGTCTGCTGGGCATAGCTGCTCACCCTGCCCATGGCATCGTTGATATATAGCTGCACCATGGCTATTTTCGTCTTGCATTGCGCCGCACCGGAAGACTCAATGCACTTAAGGGCCCTGAGAAGACCGCTCTCCATGGCATAGATTTCCTGGGCGGTATCGGCCAGCAGCCCCAGAACCTCCTGCTGCTCCTCTATGGCCATTCCATACTTCTGTGCTGCTGTTCCGGCGAGAAACACGAATATCTTCTTCGCTCTTTCCACGAGCTTGCGCTGGTATCCCAGGGGGCCATCCTTTGCAGCAGGACGGAGAGGCTGCATCGATGGAAGCTTATTTTTAATATCCTCTGCCTCGGTAAAAAGCGGCAGCTCGTTCTTCAATGCCTTCCTCATCAGCCACCCTGTTATAATGACCCTGTTTATTTCATTAGTCCCTTCAAACAGCCTGGTTATTCGAGAATCTCTATAAATCCTTTCCGCAGGATAGTCCTCGATATACCCGTAACCACCGTATATCTGAACTGCCTCATCAGCTATATAGCCCTCGACCTCCGAGCCGTAGACCTTGTTGATAGAGCACTCCACGGCGTACTCAGCAATACTTTTTGCGCTCTGTCTGCCGATATCTGCAGCGGCATGGTCCAGAGTGGCGAGTATACCTTCGATGAGTCCGCCTGTGCGATAGACCATGCTCTCCAGCATATACGTCCTTGTAGCCATCTCAGCAATCTTGTGTTTTATCAGTCCAAACTGGCATATCGGCTTGCCAAACTGTACCCTCTGCTTGGCGTATTGCACCGAGTTCTCTATGGCCAGCTTGGCTGCTCCCAGACATACGGCTGCCAGCTTGAATCTGCCTATGTCCAGGATGTTGAACGCCACCACATGACCTCTGCCGATTTCAAAGAGGACATTCTCTACCGGCACCTTGGCTCCATCGAGGAATATGGAGCATGTCGAGGAGCCGCGAATCCCCATCTTCTTCTCCTCGACTCCTGCAGATACACCCTCAAAGCCTTTCTCCAGGATAAAGGCGGTCATCTTGTCGCCATCAACCTTGGCATATGTGAATATGATATCGGCAATGGCTCCATTGGTGATAAACTGCTTGGCGCCGTCAAGTTTATAGTATTTGCCGTCCGGCGATAGAACCGCCGTTGTTTTTATGGAGAGGGCGTCAGTGCCGGCCTCCGGCTCGGTCAGGGCGTAGGCCCCGATCTTTTCACCCCGTACCAGTAGGGGAAGATATTTCTCTTTCTGAGACTTACTGCCGAATAACACCAAAGGCATTGACCCTATCCCTGAGTGGCAGTTCAGGGTAACCCCAAACCCCCCTGCAGCCGCCGTGTGTTCTCTTATTATCAGTGAGGTTATGCTGCCCATTTTAGAACCGCCATACTGCTCTTCAATATCTGTCCCCAGAAGGCCCAGCTCGCCGGTCTTCAGCAGGAGTTTTCGGCTCAGGTCCCAATCCTTATGTTCCAGCTTCTCCATGTTAGGTGCGACCTCGTTTTTAACGAAGCGCTCTGTGGTATCGATTATCATCCGGTGCTCTTCGCTGAAGTCCTCAGGTGTGAACACTTCTCCAGCAGGAATCTCTTCAACCAGGAATGAGCCGCCCTTTCTGATAGTTTTCTCTGCCATAGCCTTCCTCCTTATCCCTCTCTTTCGAATATACCTGCTGCCCCCATGCCTCCTCCGATACACATGGTCGTTATGCCGAACCTGGCTTTACGGCGCTCCAGCTCATAAAGCAGCTTGACGGTGAGATAGACGCCGGTACAGCCCAGAGGATGGCCGATCGCAATAGAGCCACCATTCACATTCAGCCTTTTCATATCTATCCCCAGGGTCTTAACCACATATACCGACTGGCTGGCAAATGCCTCGTTCAGCTCTATTAGGTCAACCTGGTCGAGGGTGATTCCAGCGTATTTCAGTGCTTTAGGTATAGCGAAAACCGGCCCGATGCCCATAACCTCGGGGTCAGTCCCGGCCACACCGATCGACTTGAACACAGCCATGGGCTTAAGCCCCAGTTGTTTCGCCTTATCACGGGACATGACTACAACCGCTGCCGCCGCATCGTTCATGGGGCAGGAGTTCCCCGCGGTCACCGAGCCTCCAGCGCGGAAGAGCGGCCTCAAATTGGCAAGCTTCTCCAGGGAGGTATCGGCCCTTGGACATTCATCCGTGTCGAAGATTTTCTCCCTTCTCACCACCTTCCCATTTTCGAACAACCTGTCTATCACCTTTATAGGCAGGATTTGTTCCTTAAATCTTCCTTCCTGCAAAGCCTTGACCGCTTTTTGATGGCTCTCGAAGGCGAAAGCATCTTGTTCTTTTCTGCTTATATTGAACCGCGAAGCGACATTCTCGGCTGTGAGCCCCATGGTTATATATGCCGCCGGTAATGTTTTCACCAGATCAGGGTCCGGGCTCGGCTTGTTCCCTCCCATAGGAACCAGCGTCATATGCTCTGCACCCACCGCTACAATTACGTCGGCGAAACCGCACATAATCCTCTCGCAGGCTAGGGCAATGGACTCGAGCCCCGAAGCACAGAACCTGTTTATCGTCCTTCCTGGCACAGTGTTGGGCAGTCCGGCCTTCAAGGCAATGAGTCTGCCCAGGTTCATGCCCGCCTCTGCCTCAGGGAAGGAGCAGCCTATAACTAGGTCGTCTATATCCTTCGGGTCCAACCCCTTCGCTCTTCTCACAGCTTCCTTGGTCACTTCGGTAGCCGTGTGCTCAACCCTGGTGTTTCTGAAGCTGCCGTCAATCCTCGCTATAGCCGTTCTGACTGCTGATACTATTACTGCTTCCCTCATCGTCATATCTCCTTAGGTATTAAGACTAGTTCCTCAGGGGTCTGCCTGTCTCAAGCATGTGCTTAATCCTAGCTTGGGTCTTCTCTTCGCCACACAGTGACATGAAGGCTTCTCCCTCCAAGTCCAGAATGTACTGTTCTGTTACCAGTGTATTCTGGTCGACATCTCCACCACTGAGCACATACGCCACCTTTTTGGCAATTACGGCATCGTAGTCAGATATGTATAGTCCCTCCCTTAGCAGGTACACAAGGAATTCCATAAGCGCCATGCCAGACCTGCCTGTTACCCTGATCTGGTTTCGGGGTCTTGGTGGGCGATAGCCAGTTTTCTCCAGAGCGATGACAATTTGCTTGGCGTCGTGTAGCAGATGGTCGTAGCTCATGGTAATTCCATCATGGGGACGCATGTAACCCAACACCTTAGCATCCTGTGCAGATGTGGAGACCTTGGCCATTGCAATGGTTTGGAAAGCATTTGCTACGTAGGGAATAAGGTCAGGCCTGCCACCACCAGGAACAGCGCTGGGGACGCTTGCGGGAATGCAGTCAATCGCCCTCAGCAGCATTTCTTTAGTGCCACCTCCAGCCGGAATGACGCCCACACCAACCTCCACCAGCCCCATATAAGTTTCAGCATGCGCCCTGACCGTGCTTGAGGCCAAACATATCTCACAACCTCCGCCTAGCGTCATGCGGAACGGCGCTGCTACGATAGGTTTCTCCGAATATTTTATCCGTAAACAGGCTTGCTGCAGATTCTTCAATGCTTGCTCAAGGGTATCCCACTGCTTTTCCTGCGCCGCAAGGTAAATCTGTTTCAAGTCTGCGCCGAGGCAGAAATTGGCCCCTTGATTACCAATAACCAGACCCTTGAAGTTAGCTTCCACCTCAGCCACACTATCCAACATCATCTGGATCACATCGGGGTCAATAGCGTTGTTCAGCGAATGAAACTCCAGGCAGGCAACTTCATCGCCTATATCGAGAAGGCTCGCCCCCGCATTGGACTTGATAACCTTCTTCCTCTCCTTCAGCGCGGGTATGAGGATGATCTCGGGCTTCTCCTCAATCTTTTCGTAGTCTGCCTTGACCAGGTCGTAATAGTAGCTTCTTCCGCGCTTTTTCTGATAGAATTGCTCTCTGCCCGCTTTGACCATCTTTTCAATACTGTCGGGTAGTGCTTCCCCTTCTTTCGTCATTTTCTCTATAGATTTCTTGAAGCCTATGGCATCCCAGGTTTCGAATGGCCCGAGGTCCCAGTTGAAGCCCCACCTCATGGCTCGGTCGACACTTAGTATGTCGTCAGCTATCTCCGGTATCTTGGAAGCAGAGTAAAGAAGCATCTTTTTTAGCGCTTTCCAAGCGAAATGTCCTGCCCTGTCGTCAGAATATGCCAGAGCCTTTAACCTGCCGGCAGGCTCAAATATCCATTTTAGTTCATCCAGCTTGGGCATAGAGACTTTTTTCTGAGGGGCGTAGTCCATGGTCTTGTAATCCAGGGTATAAATCTTTGACCCACCAGCCTCAGCTACCTTCTTGTAGAAGCCTGCTTGTTTTTTATCGCCCAGAAGTCCAGCCTCAACCATTTTTTTGACGAAGTCCGGGATAGCGAACTCATTCTTCTCTGCTGGGTCATTTATATTATCGGACACATTCTGGGCTACCTTGACGAAGGTATCCAATCCTACCATATCCGACGTCCGGAAGGAGGCGCTCTTAGGTCTGCCCATGGGAGGCCCGGTTATGGCGTCCACCTCATCGATGGTGTAGCCTTCCTCTACCATGAGCTTGATTACGGCCAGCATGGCATAAATGCCTATTCTGTTGGCGACGAAGTTAGGCGTATCCTTGGCGAAGACGATGCTCTTGCCCAGGCGCCTCTCGCAGAAATCTGCCATGAAGGAGACGACATCTTTATCAGTGAGTTTCCCCGGGATTATTTCTAGGAGCTTCATGTGCCTTGGCGGGTTGAAAAAGTGCGTGCCCATAAAGCGTGCCCTTAATTCTTTGGACATCTTCTCTGAAATTTTCTCTATCGAAAGCCCCGAAGTGTTTGTGGTGAGGATGGCACTTGGCTTTAAGTGTGGTTCAACCTTTTGCAAAAGTTCTTGCTTTATCTTCAGGTTCTCCACAACTCCTTCGATGACCCAGTCAGCGTCCGCAAGCCAGGGCAAATTATCCTCGAAATTGCCCGGAATGATAAGTTTGGCATCGTCAGGAGTATACATTGCAGGTGGGCTTGCCCCTATCGTGCTTTGTATACCTGATAGCGCGAACTTGTTTCTGAAAGCAGCGGAATCTTTAGTTAGCTTTTTCTTCAGGTCCTGCTGATCGAGTTCTTTGGGTACAATATCGAGCACGTAGGTAGGTATATCCACACCTGCCAGGAGAGCAGCTATCTTGCTCCCCATCACGCCGGACCCGAGCACTGCTGCCTTTCTAATTACTCTTCTTTTCATAGTTTTCTCCTATATATATTATCTCACATAATCTCAGAGATGCGCACACTTTTATTTTTCCTAGAGCACAAAAAAATAGCCCCTGTTTCAAAGATGTTCGGGGTTTTGATAATAGACTCGCGCCTACAGTTTGTCAACATGTGGGATTTGCCCCCTGAGTTTGTCTCCCCGCCCTCGTCGAAAATGTCATAAATTTTCAACAATTTTCGCAACCCTTTTACAACCCCCACTTGACAAAATGGTATATACCTATTACATTTTATGGCATATACCAAATCAAGGATGAGCGGTGGCTGGAGAATACGGAAGGTGCCCTAACTGTGGCAGCGACCGGATAGTGAGAGCGGGCAAGTACAACCGCGGCCCGAAGGGCCTGGAGCAGCGCTATCTCTGCAAGGGTTGCCGTAAGTTCACCACCAAACCCATTCAACAGCTTGAACTCATCAAGTCCCAGGATTTGACGAGATGAATAACAAAGGACGTCAGGCAAAAGTGCCCAAGAAAAAGTTAAGCGTGGCAGCAGACTGCCCAACTCGTCAAGAGGAAGGAGGACAAGTGGCGATACTGTGCGATGAGCTGGTGGCGAAGCTGGAGGATGTGGACCAGATGATACGCGAGGAGATGAAGAGAGAGATAAACTCCAATGGAAATAATGGCTCGGCTTCCTCTCGACTCGCATGTTTAATGAGGGCCCGCGCCGATGTTCAAAGCGCAATCACATGCCTCCTCGGTGCCAGCCACTAAGACTGTTTAGAAACCGGAAATATTTGAAATAGTTCTGCTAAATATGGAAATCCCCCGTTCACGGGGGATTTCCATACCTTCGGATTAATGTCTTAAAGTCCCCTGTAAGTATCTTCTCTGCGGCGAGCTACTCTTACTATCGTGACCACTCTTCTTGCGTCATCTATGGCATATACTATCCGGTATTGACCTACTCTAATGCGCCATAGACCACTGTCGGCTAGCTTCTTGACTCTGGGTGGCCCGGAATTATCCTCTAGGATGGAGATGGCCCTGGCGACAATTTCGTAGTCTCGCTCAGATAACGCATCCAATCCTTTTTGGGCCACCCGCCTCAGATTTACTTCATAGCTCAACGATGACGTTCCTGCCTGTCTTTGCGGTACTGCTTCCAGGTTATGGTGCCTTTTTCATCGTGTAGTGCTTTCAGCCCTTCGCGGATGTCTTCCTCGTCCTCCAGTATCTCTAGAGCGGCGTCGCGAAGAAGCTTAGCCATGGAGGTTCGCTGTTCGAAGGCGAGACGTCGAAGCCTCTCGTGCTGCTCTTCAGTCAGAAAAATCGTGGTACGTTTCAGCGTCGTTCCCATGAGTTACCCCTTTCGTGGTCAAGGTAACATACATACATCGATATGTCAATATGTTGCTATTTTTATTCGTTGTTGAACGGGTAATTGACAGAAACTATAGGATTCTGCGAAGATGTAAGGTAGGGATGTCTCCCGGGGCTTTTCCCGAAATCAAATGGTGAGGTGCGGTAAAATGAGCGGTGATTTAAAGTCAAAACAGGACTATACAGTGTACAAGCAACTGGCTCAACGTCTGGATGCTATCCCTAACGGCTTTCCTGCCACTGAAAGCGGCGTGGAACTAAAATTGCTGGCTAAGCTGTTCACGCCGGAGGAGGCAGCCCTGACGGTGCAGTTGAAGCTGATTCCGGAATATGCAGAGCAAATTGCCCAGCGAACCGGAGGTGACCCGCAAGCCCTGGAGGCTACCCTGAAGGGCATGGCTGGCAAGGGACTGATACGGATGAAACGGGGACAGAAAGCCCCTGTCTTCGGGCTGATGCCTTTCGTTGTCGGAATCTACGAGATGCAGATAACCCGCATGGATAAGGAGCTGGCACAGATATTCGAGGACTACTACAAGGAAGCCTTCCACAAGATGCTGCATTCGGGGCCATCCATACACCGCGTAATACCTGTGGAGCAGGCCGTGGAGACCGGGCTGGCAGTGCTGCCCTACGAGCGCGCCTCGGAGATACTGTCGCACGCGCAGTCCTGGGGCGCTATAGACTGCATTTGCCGCGTGCAAAAGAAACTGCTGGGAGAGCCGTGCAAGCACCCCATAAACGTATGCCTGATGTTCAGCAAAAAGCCCAATGCCTACGAGAAGGCCTCGCACATAAGGACGTTGACCAAGGAGCAGGCCCTGGAACTGCTGCGCCAGGCTGAGGAGGCCGGGTTGGTCCATACCACCGGCAATCATATGGGAGACCAGGACTATATTTGCAACTGCTGTGCCTGCTCCTGTGCTATACTGCGTGGTGCCGCTGAGTACGGCATTCTCACTGTACTGGAACCATCGGCATTCCGAGCCAGTGTGGACGAGAACCTTTGCGTTGGCTGCGACCTCTGCATCGAGCGCTGCCAGTTCAAGGCGCTGTCCATAGTGGACGGCATTTGCAAAGTGGACGAACAGCGCTGCTTCGGCTGCGGCATCTGCATATCAGCCTGCGCCGATGGTGCGCTCAGCCTGGCACCCAGGCCGGCCAGCGAGGTGAAGACGCCGCCGCAGTCTCTGGGCGAGTGGATGATGCAGCGGGCTGCGATGCGGGGACTCGATCCGGAGAAGCTGGAAGATGTTATGGGGAAAATCCAGTAAATGTTTTTCCCTGGCTCGCCCTCATAATCACCCGTTCAGCTTTAATACGCTCATAAACGCCTCTTTGGGCACTTCTACCTTGCCTATCTGTTTCAGTTTCTTCTTGCCCTCTTTCTGTTTTTCCAGCAGCTTGCGCTTGCGGGTGACATCGCCGCCGTAACATTTCGCCAGTACATCCTTGCGCTTGGCGGGTATGTTGGCCCGGGCTACAATGTGGCTCCCCACTGCTGCCTGGAGCGGCACCTGAAACAGTTGGCGGGGTATCTCCTCCTTGAGCTTGGTGACTATCGCCTCACCGATGTCGTGCGCTTTATCGGGCGGAACGATGCGGCTGAAGGCGTCCACAGCTATGCCGTTCACCAGAACATCGAGCTTTACCAGGTTGGCCTCCCTGTATCCGACGAACTCGTAGTCCATCGAAGCATAGCCCTGGCTGCGGCTCTTCAACTGGTCGTAGAATGTGGTGAGCATCGAACGCAGGGGCATGTCGTACTCAAGCTGGACTCGCTGCCCCAGCTCTCCCGGAGTCCTGGAATGACCCAGATACTCCGTGCGTTTATGGACTCCGCCGCATCCCATGATAAGCTCCATCAAGGGGCCGATGAACTTCGAGGGAGTGATGATAGAGATGCTGACCCAGGGCTCTTCTATCCTCTCTATTTCATGCGGCAGCGGCAGCTCACCGGGGTTGACTACCGTAGCAGTTTGCCCGTTGGTTTTAGTGACAATGAAGCTGACGCCCGGCGCTGTAACCACCAGCGACAAAAAGAACTCGCGTTCCAGTCGCTCGCGTACAATATCCAGGTGCAGCAAGCCGAGGAAGCCGCAGCGAAAGCCGTGTCCCAGAAGGGGGCTGGACTCCGGTTCATACGAGAGCGAGGCGTCGTTGAGGCTGAGCTTGTCGATGGCTGCGCGAAGCTCCTGATAGTCGTCGGCCTCTGTAGGGTATATGCCGGCGAACACCATGGGTTTGGCGGGACGGTATCCGGGCAAGGGCTCTCTGGCTCCATTGGATAGGGAGGTTACGGTGTCGCCGACCCGGCACTCGGCTACATTCTTCAGCCCGGTGGCGATGTAACCGACATCTCCTGCCGACAGCGTTTGTACCGGGCAAGGCTCGGGGGCAAAGTAGCCGACCTCAAGCACCTCCATCTCAGTTCCCTGGCCCATCAAACGGAGTTTGCTCCCCTTGGAGATTTGCCCGTCTATTACCCGGAGGTAAGCTATCACGCCCTTGTAGGAATCATAGCGCGAATCGAAGATGAGCGCCCGCAGCG
>Ga0172365_10004168_pt1 | contig 10687 bp, 16 predicted proteins | sample LakKivSesite48cm_FD_114535 | JGI IMG/M metagenome (GOLD analysis project Ga0172365, IMG submission 114535) | Sediment microbial communities from Lake Kivu, Rwanda - Sediment site 48cm | ecosystem: Environmental > Aquatic > Freshwater > Lake > Sediment | place: Rwanda: Western Province, Lake... | reverse complement strand
CTGAACCTTCTTTTAGGGATCATGGTGGGGTTGGGTCTTGGGGGCGGTCTGACCTTTATCAAGGCGTATTTGGACACCTCCCTAAAATCCATTGAGGACGTGGAGAGGTTGGGTTTTCCGGTTTTGGGATCCATCCCCTTTATTTCCGCTCAGCGGACCGATCACAGTGAAAATTATCAAAACGGAGAGATCAAACGCATTGAATCCCGACTCATCACGCATTTTGCGCCCAAATCGCCCATTTCAGAAGCCTACAGAACCTTAAGAACCAACATACAATACGCCAAGGTGGATCAACCCATCAAAACCGTTTTAGTGACAAGTTCTGGTCCTGGAGAAGGGAAATCCACGTCCGTTGCGAACCTGGCAATCACGTTTGCCCAAATGGGGACAAAGACCCTGCTGGTGGATACGGATCTCAGGCGACCTGTCCTTCATGGTATATTTGGGGTTTCACGCGAAGAAGGTTTGACCCACGTGCTTATCGGAAAGGCTTCGTTGAAGGATGTTATCCAACCGACGAGGATTGAGAATCTGGATATTCTCACCTCAGGGACTCTTCCACCCAATCCGTCTGAATTGCTGGCTTCAAAAGCCATGGAAAAATGTTTGAAAGATCTGTCGAGCCAATTTGGTATTGTTCTTTTTGACAGTCCTCCGGTCATTGCAGTGACAGATGCAGCCGTTCTATCTACAAAACTCGATGGTGTTGTGCTGGTTATCAAATCTGGCGAGACAGGAAAGGATGCGCTTCTTCGAAGCCAGATTCTCTTGGACAATGTGCATGCAAAGATTTTTGGTGTCATGGTGAATGGAGTAAACATCACAAATATGTATGGGTCGTATTACTATTACTATCAATATTACTATTTCGGAGACGGAAAGCATAAAAAACGGAAATCCCACAAAACCTTGGTATAAAGGGTTGATTGTTCATGAATCGTTCAAAAGCATACAGAGTGGGTTTGATTGGCTGCGGCCGAATCGCCAAGGTTCATGGCGAGGCCATTCGCCGAGTGGATGGTCTTGTGCTGGGTGCGGTCTGCGATATTGATGACAAAAAGAGCAAGGCATTTTCTGTTCTCTACAATGTGCCCGGATACAGGGACTTTTCCAGAATGATCAAAAAAGAGCAGCTGGATATTGTTGCCATTGCGACTCCCAACGGAACGCATTATCCGATTGCAAAGGGTTGTTTTGAAGGCGGATTTCATGTTCTTTTGGAAAAGCCCATCACGATAACCAACCAAGATGCAGAAGATCTTATTTCTGTGGCGCGCAGGAAACGTGTTCATTTTTTTGCTGTGAAGCAGGTTCGGTACAATCCCTCAATTCTTGCATTAAAATCCGCCATTGACGAAGGAAGATTGGGAAGGATTTTCAGTGCCAGTCTTGTGGTGCGGTGGACTCGATCTCAGGAGTATTTCGATCAGAGCGACTGGCGAGGCACACGAATGTTGGATGGGGGCAGTATTCTGAATCAGGGGATTCACTACGTTGATGTGATGCAATGGATGATGGGCGATGTGAAATCCATTTTCGGAAAAGTGGAGTGTTTTTGCCATAAAATCGAAATTGAAGATTCGGCTCTTGCGTTGATTCATTTTACTTCGGGTGCAATGGGATCCATTGAATTTACAATCAATACGTATCCGCACAATTTGGAATGTTCCTTGACTGTTTTGGGAGATCGGGGAAGTGTAAAACTGGCGGGTTCTGCTATGAACGAAATTGCGATATGGGAAGTGAAAGATCTCCCCATGCCAGTCATTCCCGAAGGATTTCCTCCTTATGTGTACGAGGGTGGCTTGTATCAAGGCTCGTGCCCTAATCATATCTATGTATATCAGGACATTGTAAAAGTCCTGAGAGGAGAGGATAGTACCATCGTGGATGGCGGGGAAGCCCTGCGGTCTTTAAGGATTATCAATGGTTTGTACGAATCAGCAAAAACCGGGAAAGAAGTGGTTTTCCAGCGCACAGAAAAGTAAATTTCATAGAATGGATAGGGCTAAAGAGAGAGCAGATGTCATATTTTTCGATGGAGGCGAAGCGCTCTCATATTGCTTAGAAAAGTTCATATGTACGATTGTTCGTAAGTTATTTTTTAATTTTACGATTTTTACTTGCAATAGTATATTTTTTATTGTAAAATAAATTCTATTCCATTTTTTAGCTTAGAAAATCCATTAAATATTGCGAATCCGAGTGAATGTTGTTTTGAGAGTTGAGTGATAGTTAAATTAACCCGTTGTGCATAATGGGAATGATTGCATGGTTATGGCTTTTCAATTAGAGGTAGATTCCCGCTCAAGACATCGCGGGAATGGCAGTGGTGAGAGTGCCATTCCGAAACTTGTCGCCGACGTGATCGGGGATCGTATCGGGAATCCAGAGAGGATTAGAAAATAGGTACAAAAATTAGTCAGATTTCTTAGTTTTACACAACGGGTTAAAAATAGTCTTGATCCCCCAAGAGAATCAATATCTCTTGGAATCAAAAGAAGTACCAGGAATTCAATGGTTATTTCACTCATAAAATCCCTGCGACCCAATCAGTGGTCGAAAAATCTTCTTCTTTTTGCAGGGCTGTTGTTTTCTAAAAGCCTTTTTGAAGCTCCTCTCCTGCTTAAAGCCACGATAGGGTTTTTTCTTTTTTGCATCCTCAGCGGAGCCGAGTACGTGCTCAACGATGTGGTGGATTTAAATCAGGACAAGGCGCATCCGATAAAATCAAAGCGGCCACTGGCATCCGGCAAACTTTCTACCTCTTTTGCAGTCAGTACGGTAGTCATTTTAATGGCGAGCGGAATATCTTTATCGTTCTTTTTGAATGATGCATTTGGATGGGTTGCCACAGCGTATGCGCTCCTCATGTTGGGATATACATTTTTTTTAAAACGTATAGCCATTCTGGATGTCCTTGTTATTGCCGTAGGATTTGTGCTCCGAGCCATTGCAGGAACTGTGGTTATCGGTGTGTCCATATCATCGTGGCTTTTGGTTTGTACCATCTTTCTGGCGCTATTTTTGGGATTGTGCAAGCGAAGACATGAACTGGTTCTTTTGGGCGAAAACGCAAATACCCATCGAAAAATTTTAGGAGAATACACTCCCTACCTTTTGGACCAAATGATTGCAGTGGCAACGGCTTCTACTGTCATGTCCTACACTCTTTACACAACTGCAGCAGACACTGTAGAGAAGTTCGGTACCAGAAACCTTGTGTTTACACTGCCGTTTGTTCTCTATGGAATTTTTCGATATCTTTATTTGGTACATCAAAAGAACATGGGGGGGAGCCCGGAAAATATTCTCATTAAGGATCGGGGGATGACAATCAATATTTTTCTTTACCTTGTGACAACAGGGTTTATCCTCTATCGGAAATAGGAGTAATCGTTTTGGTTTTTCTGTGGATAAAAATTTCTTGTTTTGTCGGATTTTCCCGAAAAGGATTGAAATGTCACGTACCGTTGTTCTTTTAATTTTGGCCATTTTTTTTAATGCCCTTGCCAATATCCTGGTAAAAATCGGAATGATCAGAACAGGAAAGATGGAAGGATGGGGCCAGATGCTGAGCAAGGCAGCAGTCCAGCCGGCGTTCATTTTGGGCGTTATTTCTTTTGCCCTTGCTCTGTTGGCATATAGCGCTGTTTTAACACGATTGAATTTGAGTGTTGCCTATCCCATTATGATCAGTATGGGTTTGGTACTGGTCGTGTTTGCCTCTTATTTTTTATTGAACGAGAGCATTCGTTTCATTCAGCTCGTTGGATTTTTATTGATCATTGCTGGAATATGGATGGTGGCACGGTGACAGCGAATGAGCGAAAGCAAGATTTTTTGTTTATAGATTTTGAATGATAGGAAAGAGGAAAAAGGTTTTTGAGAAAAAGACCGATTTTTTGGTGAACGGTTTTTTTAATTATTCGTTGTTGATTAAGAAAGTTTTCAATTGGCTTTTGGGGGATGGAGAGGGGAAATCCTGCCTTTGAATCATTTGCATGAAACGAATGCCCATTCCTGTATCCGTTGGTACGCGCTGTATACACGGTCCCGACACGAAAAGAAGGTGAACGATCAGCTCGTTGATAAAGGGATTGAATCGTACTTACCCGTGCATAAAGTATTGCGCCAATGGAGCGATAGAAAAAAATGGATCGAAGAACCGCTTTTCCGATGTTACGTGTTTATTCGCACAGATCCCAAGGGAAGGCTTTTGGCTTTGCAGACCTACGGGGCAGTACGCCTTGTGTCTTTCAATGGGAAACCTGCGATTGTTCGGGATGAAGAGATTGATATTATACGTCGTATTTTGCGGGAAGCCCCGACCGTTGAGGCATGCCCGGTTGTGAATGTGGGAGATGTGGTTGAAATTCTGAGCGGGCCATTGTGCGGTCTTCGTGGAAGGCTCAAGGAAATTCGCAGCGAAAAGCGATTGGTTGTAACAATCGTGTCCATTCAACAAGCGTTGCGATTCAATGTGGACAGAGCGGACGTGCGGGTTGTGAATCGGTTCTGAAACGTGGTGAAGCACTATTTTTCAAACAGCCATTTCGGCCCACAAAAATGGGACTGACGTGGCGGAGCTGTGGGTAGATAGGGAGATTGACCAATCACAACAGTATTCGAGTGGACGTAAAGACCAGTTTGGATGCTTATGAAATTAATGATCATGGTTATACAGGCGAACCAAAGTGGTTGTCGGATTTTTTTATCAGAGCCTCACCTAAATCCTCTCCTTGAAAAAAGGAGAGAACATGATTGTGAAATCTGAAAACCACTTTGTGTTGAGTATAATATGGAGATTAAACGAAAAAAACAATATTCTGGGATTCTCATTGGAATTGCAGGTGGATCAGGATCAGGGAAAACCCTGGTTGCTGAGACGCTCTTTAAGGATTTAGGAAACGAGAGCATTGCCATGATTCAACAGGATTCGTATTATCGGGACCTTTCTCATCTATCACCGAAAGAAAGAGAGAAAGTAAACTTCGATCATCCAGATGCTGTTGATTCCGATCTCATGACAGAACAGATTAGCGATTTGCTCTGTGGCGGCACGATAGAACAGCCAGTGTATGATTTCAAACAGCACATTCGGAGCAAAAGAACAAAGCACATTGAATCCTGCCGCATCATTATTTTGGAAGGGATCCTTATTCTCTATTATCCAAAACTGCGGGAACTTATGAACATCAAGGTTTTTGTAGATACGGACCCGGATATCCGGTTTATAAGGCGACTCAGAAGAGACACGATGGAACGTGCAAGGACAATGGATTCGGTCATCAGGCAGTACGAAGAGACAGTGAGGCCCATGCATCTGGAGTTTGTGGAGCCTTCAAAACGCTATGCAGATATTATTATTCCTGAAGGGGGATATAATTTAGTGGCTATTGATTTATTAAAGACGAAGGTAGAGTTATTATTGAAAGAAAAGCCTCGAGGAGTCCCATGATGAGAAGAGGAAAATAGTGGGAAAGCACGCCTTGGTATGCGGGGTGGGTAGGTTTGAACTATCCCCAGGTCGCGCCGCCAGCGGCTAACGAGGAGAAACAGAGAGGATGCATCGTAAAGATTGGGATGCTTTGATCATTTGAATTTAAGTTCTATGGGGCGACAGTAATACCAGATCGTACACCAGAAAAGACTCATGTATTGCTTGAGAAACTGAGCGAATGTGTGATGAGAGAATTACCGACACGAAGAGAGGTGGATGGCAAAATCGACAAGCTGGCCGAATATGTGATGAATGAGGTGCCGACCAGAAAAGAGCTGGACTCCAAGCTCGAAAAAAGAGCGGATAAAAAATGGTTAAAATTACTGGATGGACAGGATAAAATAGTTAAAGAGCTCGAAGCCATACGCCCAGAACATGCTACTTTTGATTATGCTTTTGGAAGGATTGAAAAGATAATTGAGAAGCTGTAACAGGCGTATTGAAGAAGCCGTACTAACCGAAGGGCGAAATCAAAGGGATGAATATGGCTGTTCTTAAATTAGAACAAGACGATGAAATACGTGAGATTGAGTTTGAACTTCAGTATCACAAATCCCTGACAGTTCAGCAGCGGATTGCCATGCTGGAAGAGAGACGGAAAATCATTCAACAGCAGCTTGAGGCTTATGGACACAGAAAGCCTTTTGAAATCATTAAACGCTCATAAGGTCAAATACGTCATCATCGGCGCAACGGCTTTTCCTGTACACGGGTATGTGAGGGCGACCTTGGACATCGATCTGTTTATTGAGCCTGAACAAGAAAATGCTACGAGGACATTGAGAGCGCTATCGCATTTTGGTTATGATACCTCTGACATAACGATCGAAGATCTATTACAGAAAAAAGTACTCATTCGACAATATTCTGTAGAAACAGATATTCATCCGTTTGTTTCAGGGATGAGTTTTGATGAAGTTTGGGAAAACCGTATCGAAGGCATGTATGGAGGCACACGGACCTATTTTGCTGATTTGAATTCGCTCATCAAGATGAAAAAAGCGGCCGGAAGGCCCAAAGATTTGGAAGATCTGAAATATCTCGAGAGGCTGGCGAGCCAGCTCACGGATGGATTGTAAGGGCGAAGACGGCGATTGAATACGCACCGGGGCACAGCCCAAGAGCAATAAGATATTTGTAGGTTAATATTATGGTGTGGTGTTCGCTAAAAGAGGGCAATAAAATGGACGATGAAAAAGCACGCCTTGGTATGCGGGGTGAGGGGTTTATTGGAAGTTAGTTGGATGAATAAAGGAAGGTAAAAAAGATGACAGGACCGACTTTAAAAAAGACGCATGCATTACTGGAGAAATTAACAGAGTACGTGATAAATGAGGTGCCGAGAAGAGACGAGGTGCCGACGAGGAGCGAACTGGAGAAACTCGCTGCTTACGTGATGGCTGAGGTGCCGAGAAGAGAGGAAGTGTCGACGAGGAGCGAACTGGAGAAACTTGCTGCTTACGTGATGACTGAGGTGCCAACGAAGCGCGAGGTGGAGAGTCGCTTTCGACGGATAGAACATGAACTGGAACAAAAAGCCGACAAAAAGGATCTTGAGATAGTCAAAGAAAATGTCCAAACAATTCTGAATGGTATGGACAGCATGGTAAAAAATTTGGATGTCATTCGTACTGAACAAAAAGCGTTTATATCTGGCTTGCGAAGGCTTGAAAAGCGGGTTGAGACGCTGGAGAAGAAGATGGGCTGAAATGAGCCGACGCCTGAATGAACAATTTTGCATTCCTGAACTCCTGAACCTGTCAGGGGCAGGCTCTGTCAGGAAGAGGTTTTACTTTGTCATTTTGATGTTTGATTTTTGGATTTTGATTTTCCTGATAAGATGGGGACAGATGATGTCGAACACAAAAACAGTCTTGGTCTGTGGAGCGGGCGGTTTACCCTGTGAAATGATTTCAAATTTTATTTCACGGGGTGAATCGGGAGTCATCCTTCGACTGGGATCAGGGCTTTGGCTCAGGACAAGTTTGGTGAAGTGGTTGAAGAAGGAGGGTTAGGGGGTCCGGGGTGTGGATTTGAAGTATCCTCCTTTTGCTCCAATTCAATCCGACAATTTTGTGATTGGGGATTTGAGGTAGCTTTAAATTTATATTCATAGATTTTTTGAGCAACAAGAAGAAAGGCATAAAATGGGCATTACATTTATTGAGGCGACTGTAACAGGTCCGAGTGGGAAAAAAGAGGACGTTCGTTTTTTAGTAGACAGTGGTGCCACTTATACTCTACTACCGCGGAAAGTTTCGGAGTCTATTGGCCTTGAACCCAGGAGGAAGATTTCTTTTACACTCGCCGATGGAACAAGTATTGACCGATCCGTATCGGAATGCTATATTTCACTCGCCAATGGTGAAGGTCATACGCCGGTTATTATTGGAGAGGAGGGTGATGAAGCTTTACTGGGTGTTGTTACACTCGAGATTCTTGGGCTGGTATTTAACCCATTTAACCGTACCTTACAACCGATGAAAATGTTATTGGTGTAAAAGACTTGAAAAGACTCTATTTCTATTCGAGAGAGGTTTTGATGAGATGTACCGAGTGGCCGCGGACATCGTGTACAATGCGCAAAGTCGTTTGCGAGTATAGAAAAGAGGGTTTCTGGAGCCTTCAAATGCAGCCTGAGGCGTACGATCCATAAGTCTATAAGAAAGAAAATGAAATTCATGGCCAAAAAGGCAAAAACGTTTTCATCCCTGCCGTCCGAATTCAAGGTCTACTTCTGGGATGTGGATTGGGATCTATTGAACAAGAACATAGGAGAATATGAGTCGTTCATTGTTGAGAGACTGGCGGACAAAGGAGACCTGAAAGTGGTGGTATGGCTTAAACAATTTTACGATGTCCGCCAGATAGCCGAAATCATCCAGCGATCACGGCGGGTCTCCTTGATGACACGACTTTTCTGGACTGACTATGCCAGACATCTTCGAGCAAGTCATTCGACAGAATGATCTCAAAATCATCGAGTCTATTCCTGGGGGTATCTTAAAGGATTTTTATTTGGGAGGAGGGACAGCGCTGGCGTTGCAGATTGGCCATCGAGTTTCGTATGATTTTGACTTCTTCAGCAAAGACGAATTTAACAATCTTCGACTAAAAAACGAAGTGGGCGCCCTGGGTTCTTTTCGAGTATTTCAAGACCAAAAAGGGACTTTCGAAGTGAGTGTTGACCAGACTCGTTTTACGTTTTTGTACTATCCCTATCCATTATTGCAAAACCCTGTTCGTTTTAAAAACCTGAACCTGGCAGCCGTATCCGACATTGCCTTGATGAAATTGTCAGCACTATCCAGTAGGGGAAGTAAGAAGGATTTTATTGACCTTTTCTTCTTGCGCGACTCTATTGACTGGGCGCAAATGATCAAGGATTTTGAAAAGAAATATCGAAACTCCGGTACCAATCTCTACCATGTGATCAAGAGCTTGGCCTATTTTGAGGATGCCTTGGATGAGCCTATGCCGTTGATGATAAAACCGTGCGACTGGAGCCATGTGGAGGAGTATTTTAAGAAAGTCCAGATGCAACTGGCTGAGCACTATCTTTAGACAGCGCAATGAATACACCCACACCCAAAATTGAATCGTGATGATTTTTTATAAGCGATACAACTCGGAGATTTTCAATGGAGAGGAATAAAACAGCCTTGGTCTGCGGAGCGGGTGGGTTCAGTGAAAGTTAGTTAGTCAGATGAATGAAGGAAGGTAGGAAAGATGGCGGAACCGGCGTTAAAAAAGACGCACGAGCTGCTGGAAAAGCTGGCAGAGTACGTGATGAATGAAGTGCCGACGAAGCAGGAAGTTGAAAAACGTTTCCAGCAGATAGAACGCGAACTGGAGCGGAAGGCCGACAAAAAAGATCTGATCATCGTTCAGGAAGAACTGTCCGGGGTAAAAGAGGATCTTTCCACGTTGAAAGAGAATGTTGGAATGATTTTAAATGGCATGGACGGTATGGTAAAACGATTGGATGTGATCCAGACAGAACAATCCGCGTTTATTTCTGGATTGAGGAGGGTGGAAAAGCGGGTTGAGGCGCTGGAGAAGAAGGTTGGCTGAAATGAGCCCACGCCTGAATGAACAATTTTGCATCTTACTTTGTCATTTTGATGTTCGCTTTTTGATCTTTGATTTTCCTGATAAGATGAGGCCATACGATGTCGAATCCAAAAACAGCCCTGGTTTGTGGAGCTGGCGGGTTTATTTTGATAGATAATCATACACGAGTTGATAGTAAAAGAGAATGTCCGGATGATTTCAAGTGTTATGGAGGGTATGGCGAAAAGCCTGGATGATATTCGTACAGAACAGAAGGCATTTATTTCTGGATTCCATGTAGGGTGGTATGGAACGTATCGTAAAAATCGCTATTAAAAAACTACCTGAAGGATTCTATCTGGCAACGTCCAAGGATATTCGGGGATTGGTCGCCCAGGGGCGTACGATTGAAGAAACCCTGGAAATTGTGGCGATGTGGCTAAAAAATTAATAGAGGCACAGGAAGAGAGTATTTCAAAACTGATTATCACAGAAGATTCATTTGAGTATCCTTTGGTAGTGGAATTTTAAAAACTAAAGTCTTTTGGATTCGGATTCGAAGGAGCTTCAGAAATGGCAAATACGACATCGGAAAAGACTCATGCATTGCTTGAGAAACTGAGCGAATATGTGATGAGAGAATTACCGACACGAAGAGAGGTAGATGGTAAAATCGACAAACTGGCCGAATACGTGATGCATGAGGTGCCAAATAGAAAAGAATTAGAGATGCGTTTAGGCGAAGTACGACTCGAAATAGAAAAACGCATCCAAAGAATTGAAGAAAAACTCGATCAAAAAGCCGATAAAAAAGATATACAGATGATACTGAATGGTATGGACAGTATGGTAAAAAGCTTAGATGATATCCGTACAGAACAAAAGGCTTTTATTTCTGGATTGAGGAGGGTGGAAAAGCGGGTTGAGGCGCTGGAGAAGAAGGTTGGCTGAAATGAGCCCATGCCTGAATGAACAATTTTGCATTCCTGAACTCCTGAACCTGTCAGGGGCAGGCTCTGTCAGGAACAGGTTTTACTTTGTCATTTTGATGTTTGATTTTTGGATTTTGATTTTCCTGATGAGGTGAGGGCAGATGATGTCGAACACAAAAACAGCCCTGGTCTGTGG
>Ga0172365_10004167_pt1 | contig 10688 bp, 5 predicted proteins | sample LakKivSesite48cm_FD_114535 | JGI IMG/M metagenome (GOLD analysis project Ga0172365, IMG submission 114535) | Sediment microbial communities from Lake Kivu, Rwanda - Sediment site 48cm | ecosystem: Environmental > Aquatic > Freshwater > Lake > Sediment | place: Rwanda: Western Province, Lake Kivu... | reverse complement strand
GAATGGCGAATCTGCGAAGCTACGAATGGGGGAATGCTGATTTGCAATTTGCAATTTGCCGATTTGCGTTGGGGTGGCGGGAACGCCAGAACCCGGCCGAATTTATGCGGCGGGCCAGGGAGAAGCAGGCCGCCTGGGCCTCAGGCCCCCGCCAGCAATGGGCCGGCCGCCTGGCCCAGTTGGCCGGCTGGATCGAGCGGGTGACCGTGCAGGTCAACCCGCAGGTGCCGGCCTACTTTATCGCGCTGCCTCATCCCGTCGCCCGCCTGCCGGGGCAACCGTATGAGAAGGCGCTGGCGGAACTGGACAGCCGCTGCCGGACCGTCGTCCACGGCCTGGCCACGCTGGGCATCGGCGGCGTGCGATTGAGCCACGAAAAGATCCTAGGATTGGTCGCTGTGTTCTACCACCTCTCCCTGCCCTTGTTGCACGTCCCGCCGGAGCAGCGGCTGCGGTCGTTGATGGTGGGGGGTGGAGATGCCGCGGAAGCGTGGTAGGCACCGTACCACGTATAGTGGGTTGTGACGTTCGCCCGGTTCTGGGTACCTTCGCCCGGTGGCGGGAAGCCGTGGGGCACGGCGTCGTGCTCCGTCTGCCCGAGGGAGTGGAGGATGTGAACGACCTGACGCAGCAGCCGGACGGAGAGGCGGTTTGCCACCGGCTGGTGGAGGCGCTGCCGAGTGACCCTGGCGAAGGTTCCCAACCTTCGCCAGGGCTCGGAAGTCACGGATAGCTGCGCAGCGCCAACGGCAAGTAGATGTCGTATTTATCGGCCGCCACTACAGTACACGCCGAGACCTCAACGGGGTTCCAGCCAGCATCGACAACCGCTATCGGCTCAATGGTCACATCATTGGCTGAGTTAGCTGTACCAACCACTTCCCATACAATTGTTCCAAATGAGACAAGGGTGTCCTGTGCCTCCCAGGTCGTCACTTGGAAGCACGCAATTCTTGTCTGTCCAGAGGCATACGAAGCTGAATCGGCAAAACAGTTAGGATAGAACTCTGATTCAGATGGGGTCGAGAAATCGAGGATTTTGAGCACATCTGGATCGTAACGAACCGTCAGGTCCAGAGCTGCGACTGCCCCGTTCCAGGAGGACATCCTCAAGTCAGTGGTAAAGGTTGAACCTGGAACCAGTCGAGAGGGTGGCGGGTCCATTATAATCCATACATAGGTGTTAGCCAGAGCCTGGTCTGTCAGCACTACTGTAAGGAGCACAACAACAAACAATACCACTATAAGGCGAAAGGTAATCATCTCCACCTCCCTTTGACAGGACATCAACGCTAGAAGTGCACCGAAAACATGAGCGGCACCAATCCTGGGGACTGGACGAGCAATGTGACGTTGATCAACATCTGCAAGAGTATCACTGCAAAGCAACTCACAGAGACTATGCGGACCACTCTCTGCCCCCATCCAGAAGCCCCTATGAAGCCTCCCACCAACAAGCAGCAACCAACTGCCCCAAGGGCGAGGTTGAAGGAAGCCAACGAGGCTGCCATCAATAGCCCTCCGATGCAGATTTCCCACATCCTTGGTGCACGCCATATAACGCTGCGTCCCAGTAACCAGTGACGCGCTGAATCCGTCAAACCAAGAGAGCCTGCCTTAGGGAGGAGGACGCGTTCACCTGTGGGCGGTGAGAAGGTTCTCCCTAGAAGCAAATATCCAAGCACCCCTCTCCAGGACACGACCATCAGAGACAAGTAGGGAACAGTGCTGAGAAAGAGGAGTCCGGCGGCGCGAAGTTTCCCCTTTACCCCAAGAGCTATACAGGCAAGAGCTGGGGAAAGGGCACAAAGAACAGAGAATAACTGGAAATCCCAGGACCACAAGGGGACAAACCGATCGTCAAGTGCCCTGACCGCAGGCAAAGTGAACTGTTGCCCGAAAAGCGAAACAACAGGGGATTGCCAATTACCAAGCATTCCTGCAAGACCAAGGCTGCACAAAGCCGCGAAAAGGAGGCACAATGCAGGTACGTACAGCGGTGAGCACCACAGACAAAAATCAATCTTTTCTGTCAGGCTGAGTCTCCGGCTCCGTAGTAGCAGTCTCAGGTACTTACGCATCACTTGTGTAGTCCCGATGATATAACGCTCATGCTGTCTCTTGAACGCCAGATAGGTAGCGGGGAAGTCCTCATAGCATAGCAAGTCCTCGAGGAAAGTCCCGCGCATTCCCTTTTCTCCGAGAACTGCAGAGAAAGCAAGGTCTTCGAGGACGACCTCTGGGAAGCCTCCAACCGCTTCCCATGCACTGCGGCGTACCACTGCTCCATGTCCCAGGTAGAGAACAAACCCATATCGGTTCCGTGGCCGGCAGTGAACATTCCAGAAGGGTAGAATTGTCGCTCCTATCTCCCGAGCAAAGCCCGAATCTTGATGAGGGTTAGGCGCGTGGTTTGCCTGCACAAAGGCGAGGCGAGAATCCCTTATGTATGCCATCGTCCGCCGCAGAAAGTCAGGGGGCAACCTTTCATCGGCATCCACCACGGCGAAAAAAGGATAGCCTGCTGCGGCCCCGCGCAGGGCATAGTTCAAGTTCCCGGCTTTGAACCCCTGGCGAGTTAGCCGGCGCACGAGGGTGGTTCTCTCTGGATGAGCCGCATGGAAAGCCTCCGCAACCGTACGGAACTCGTCTTCCGTGCTGTCGTCAAGCAGGAATAGGTGAAAGTTCCGGTAGTCTTGCTTCAAACAGGAAGCAGCCGCCTCAGGCTGAAAGTCGTTGCACGTTGGGTAAAGGATTGCCACATCTGGCCATTCGTCGTCAGGGTGGGCCAGGGGACAAGACAACGATGCTGAAAGAAAGGAAAATAACACTACAGCAACGTAGTAGGCGGCAAGTAACCAGAAGATGACAAGCATAGCACAATATGCAGACAGCAGAGCAAGTTCCATGATGGTTCTACCGCTCGCAACCAGTCGCCAGAGTCGTGGGCCATAATACGCGAGTGGCAGAATCCATAATACCAAACAGGCCCCAATCATCAGAGGAGATTTCCGTGCGGCTTCCGATCTTGGCTCGGAACGGACATCCTGGCTTATCTCTTGCGCATCCATATCTCGTTGCATCCTGCTAACCTCCGACGACGAATAACGCGGAGGATTGCAAGCCCCAAGCCGACGACACCCAACAGACCAATGCCAATTAGGGCAATACCTGTGGGAAGCGAGGTAGTTTGGCCGGCCAACATTTCTGTCTCTGCACTGAGCCGTGGCACATTCTCGGTGGATGTCAGGGGATGACTGGAGACGGGACTCGTTGGCTTTTCCGCTTCCCCGGCCAAATCCCCTCCGGTCTGCGTTGCACTCGGAATTGCCTCACTTGAGTCAACTCCTTCGAAGCGGATTTCGGCTATGTATATCGTCCCGCTCGTCTCTTCCCATTCGAAGTCAAACTGGAGAGCTTCGAGGTGCGATAGATCCACGCCCTGAGAAGCGAACTTTCGCAGAGGCAGCCGTATCTCCTGCCACGAAGTAGTGAGCACAGGGAACTCTCCTGCCCTCAGGCAGCGACGAGTCGTCCCATCATCCAGATAGATGTTGGGCTTTTCACCACCCTTCTCACCCCGAATCTTGATGACCAGGTTCTGGAACGTACGGGCATCAAATCCAAGGAGATCTGTCTCCCAGATGGCGTAGGAGAACCTCCCCTCGCCATAGTCCAGGCCTATTGTGCCGCCATAGGCGATTATTACTGTGCCTATGACTGCTGCCTGCGAACCAGCTCTGTCCTCGTGATAGCCAGCAGAGATAGCCGCCGCTCCCTTTTCCACGGTGCGGAATCCACCACCCAGGAAGTTGTATTCCATGGGATAGCGGTCGAAGTCGGCCACCACCGCGAAAGCTGACTCTCTACGGAACTGGAGATCATCCAGGAAGATGACACCTTGCCCACTTGAGATACTGTTCTCAAACGTCACGAACAATACGTCCATCAGAGAAAAGTCAGGTAGGCCACGACCACGGAAGGCGGATAGAGGAATCGTAGCCGTTCGCCATCCATCCTGACCTGGAGCACCAGCGTATGGTTGTAGTGGCACCCTGGCCTCGACGCCCGTCGCAGCGTCACGCAGCCCCACGAACATCGGTGGAACGTCCGTCGCAGTGTGCAATCGCAGTGAAAGCTCGTCCATTTCTGCCAGGTTAGCTGCCATAAGTGCAGTCCAGTAGCCACAGTAGGCGTTGCTGTGCAGGGTGTCGAAGGTCAGTTCAAGGACGCCATTGTGTCCTGCGGCAGTGTCTTCTTGGACTTCGGCTGTGATATCGTCCGCCACGGTCGCCTGACAGTAGTTTGTCCCAGGGTTCGAGAACGTGTCACTGGGGCCACCCACCAGGTTGGTGGGTTCAGCCGTGTCAAAGGTGTCTACCATCAACACATCAGACGTTTCGCGAACAGGGTCGGCAGCTATTCTAAAGTTGTCAATGTAGTAGGTCGCCCCACGTGCATTGTGCCCGAATTCCAGCTTCATATACCCGCCGACATCCCAGTCGGCCATCATAATGGCATCCACCCGCGTGTGCCGCGTCTTTTGACGCAGGAGGTCGTAGAGATTCACAGACGCCGCATGCCATTGGTCATCGGCCACAATGCCCTCGATCCGCCCCAGGTTGGCGATGTTTACGTCACGGTTGCGGAAATTGACAGGATCGTCCGTGAAGCCCAGGTTGTACCATCGGCCATTCGCCCGCAGGTAGAAATCCGTCTTCACGCTGTGGGGTATGCGATAGTCAAAGCTCATTATGGAGTATTCCTGCACATCAAGAGGTTGTTCCAACACGGTGACCGCAAAGTTACCCCCCTGGGATTCGTTGACGAGTGCCAGAGCATACGACCCATCAGAAGTGACCGCATTGTCCCGTGCCAAGATCGCCCCCACAAATCGATCGCGGGGCTTCCATTGGCCCATCCCTTCCTCGAAGGTATCGTGGACAAGGACTCCCGGAGAACGTGGTGTGCTGAGCATGTCAGCAACCGCCAGGGTTGGCTCCTCCTCGGCTTGAGGCTGCGAGTGACCAGCGTTCCGGGGATCAAACACCAGAGCATAGATCGCCTTGGGCGTTGGCAGCTCAATGAGGAAAGCGCTGAATATGCCGTTGCCTTCATCAAACGAGTAAACCGTTGGAAGCCAGAGCCACGTCCCCTTCCCGACGTCGTAACGGGCAATGCCAATATGCCCGGCATTGCGTCCGGCCAGTTCCTCCTTGCTTGCGCCAAACTCCAGCGTGATATCTTTGGCGAAACGATCGCCGGGTTCGCGGATACGGTAGACCGGCCCGATCAGTTCACTGCCTTCAGGCGCTGGAGGCGACTCCTCCCCCACCTCGGTCAGCGGCAGGATGGTGTAGACACGGAAGGGATGGGTGAGTGACTGTTCCGGGAAGTGCATCACGACCCGCTTGTCGGGGCTGATGGCGGTACCTGGCAGGCATTGAGCAATGACCCGCCCGACCTCTCCTGTCACCCGATCCTCCACCGTTTGACCGTCCTTCCCTTCGACCACCAGGCGGATGGTGTAGATGCCGTTGAAGTCGGTGGGGTCTTCGGGCGGGTGCCAGGGCAGGTGAACCCAGTTCTTCAGCCCCGTGTTCCAGGTGGCCAGGTTGCCACGAATATCAATGTCACCCTGCATGAGCCGCATCTCGGCAATGCCGACATCGGTTGTCGGCTGTGGGGTTGCGGACGATTCGATCAGGTGCCATTCGGTGGGATTTCTGCCTTCGCCGTATTCAACCCGATACCCCTTGAATTCCTTCCCGCCGGCTACACCAAAAATGGGAATATCTGACCGCATCAGGGCGCCTTCGATGGGGACCGTGATCTTACCGGAGAGCTGTTCTTCGCTCACATTGAGATAGGTTGCATGCAGGGCGACTGCATCCGCATCAGGGGGAAGCTGGATAAAAGTGGGGCATATTCCGCCGCCTAATGAACTCCACTGCGACGTCGGAAGTTGAACTGGGTTTGGAAAACTAAATCCCGGTCCTTGTGCCGGTCCTGGGTCAATCATAACATCGTGCGTGCCTCTAGCCCATCCTATTTGCGCTACAACAACAGCAACAATAGTGGCAACAGCGATTATGGACTTTACAGCTGGATAAGCGGCAAAGAACAAGAAAATGCCCCTTCCATCCGGGTCCGAAAGAGAGGTGGGAATGTTCAAAGCGTATGAATATAGGTTCAGCCCGCCAGTGATATTGATTGGATCGGGAGTGATGAAGCGTCCCAGAGTAGGAGAATAGTACCGAAAGCGATTGTATTGCAGACCTGTTTTGAGATCATAGGCTACCCCTGTAAAGAGCCAGGGATTGCCCAAGGTGCTAGTTGCCAGGGGTTCCCCGAAGACACGATATTGGTAATGCTCGATCGGATGTCCGGAAGCGTTGAGCAGGTCCGAGATGCTGAGCATCGCATCCTGAGCGTAATAGTAAGAACTGCCACTGCGCTCCATGCGAATGACCTCATCCAGAACGTTTCCCCAGGCGTATCTCACCACCGTCTCATGCGTTGTGCTTTCCTCAATAGCTACATGAGCACCATCCCGAAGGTACTGCACGGTGCCCTGAGCATCGCTGCGTGCGTTGCGCAAACCAAAGGCGTCATAGGTGTAGGTGATGGTCTCGGTGGGTATACGCACGCGGACAAGCCGGTTCTCAAAGTCGTAGTCGTAATACGTCGTCTGTCCGCCCTCGGTCGCGGAGATGAGGTTTCCGTTGGCATCGTACCCGTACACCGTGGAGCCAACGATGCTGTACTGGTTGAGATTATTGACTGTGTAGGTTATAGGTACACCATTTTCTACAACGGTCAGCCGATTGCCCATCGAATCGTAGGCAAATTGGGTTGTTGATCCATCGGGATACGTAACGCTGGTCAACTGGTTCAAATCATCGTACGTGTAGCTTTCCACACCTTCAATCGTTTCCTTGGATAGACGGTAGCCCGCGTCGTCGTAGGTGTAATCGAAACGGGAAATGACGCTGTCTGAGGAATCGTAGTTGATCAGGTGGGTAATCTGCCCCGCGGCATCGTACTCATACGTGGTGTAGGCTCCGTTGCCCAGGGTCTTTTGGGCGCGCCGATTCGCGGCATCATACTGATACTCGACGACCGTCTGGCCCACCCCATCGGTGATCATCACTAGGCGGCCGGCAGCATCGTATTCGTAGTTCAGAACCCTGCCGTCCGGGTCAGTCATGCGAGTCCGCTTGCCGGCGGCGTCGTATTCGTATTGGAAGGTGCGGTTACCAAGATAGGTGGTGCGGATAAGGCGGTCTACCGAGTCGTATTCGAAGCTGATGACACCTGTGTCATTTGCGGCACTGGTGAGGTTCCCCGCGATGTCATAAGTGTAAGTGATAACACTCTCGTCGGGATAGGTCTTGGAGAGCAATAGACCACGGGTATCGTGGGTAAGCGTGATCACCTGCCCATCCCTGTTGGTTTTGCTGTCCAAGGATCCGGATTCATCGTAGGTGAACTGCTCAGTGGAGCTATCTGGATAACTGATGGAGGTGAGATCCCCGCTGTTGTCGTAGGAGAACGAGGTGGTGATGCCCCGGCTGTCCTGGAGCCAGGTTATCTTGTTGAAGTTGGGCTCATAGCCGAAGTTAATGGTGTTGCTCAGGGGGTCGGTGAACCGAATGACGTTACCACGGCCGTCGTACGCAAGATGGTAGGTACGGCTAAGGGGATCAGTTACCTCAATAAGGTTGAAATTGGAGTCGTAGGTATAGTGCGTCATAGCGCCCAACGGATCTATCACCGCTGTCGGCTGTCGCTGCTCGTTAGCCCGGATGGTCGTGACCCCACCCATAGCATCCGTGATGTACGTCGTCCCATCGGCATCGTAGGAGTAGACGAGGCGACCAGTTCCTCCATCCCCTTCCATTGAGGCAATCCTACCCTGGGAATCGTAGGTGTAGTACAGGTGAGTACCATCGGGGAACTCGATGGAAAGCAAGCGGTGGTCGCTGGCCTCCCCTTGCCCAAGGCTGTAGGTGTAGGAGATTACGCGGTTGCCAGGGGCCATCACGCTGAGCAGATGGGTGCCAGTATCGTCATAACCGTAAATGGTTTCCCGCCCCACGTGATCAATGAGACGAGAGATACGGCCGTGCTCATTGTACTCGAGATGAAAGCTCTGACCACTGGTGTGTTGTACTTCGATCAGTTGGTCCTCCGCATTGTAGGTTGCGGTGATACGGTTGCCATTCGGGTCTTGCATATAATCCAGGCGCAAGTCCGATCGGAAGCGGTAGACAAAACCTTCTTTCTCACTGAGTTGGAAGGTGCCATCAGGATCGCGTGTGAGGACACCGTAATCGCCCGGCGAGGCGGTATAGGTGCCATCGTCATTGCTCTCAAACCAGCGATTGAAGCCATCCGGTCCGAGGAAGGCAATGCGGCCATCGGTGAACTCCTCAAGGTGGACATCGAAGTTATACATCCAGCCACGCCCCAAGGGGCCAAAAACGGGAGCATAGGCAGAATCCTGCGGAAAGACGCGGCGAAATTCCAGGGGAATGCCCGGTGCAGGGGCGAAAGCGTCCTGAAATTGAGCCAGGTGGGCGATCTCGAAGGAACGGGGACTCAGAGGCAACACAACCTCTGGTTGAGAGGAGTTGTTTAGACTGGCCTGAGACAGCGCGCTCTGGTTTTCTCGCGGAGTCTCCGATTCTGTCAATGTCACATGGATCTCATAGTCTGGGGCAGGGGAGAGGCCGCCCGTGTCCCAATGATAGTAGAGAGACCGACCATCGCGCTCAAAGATCAATGGTTGATCGCCCGAATCATACCCGGTGCTCGGCGATTTGATTCTTACCGTGCCACCAGTGACATAGAAGGGGAAGAACCGCTCAAAGACCTCAACCCGTATGAGGGAACCTGCATAGATCTTGCCAGGCAGCCCATATTCCGCAGTAGCCGTCACAACACGTGAACGCCCCACCACCCTCTGTGCGATGGCCAACGCGTCTTCCACAGTGATCTCTCCATCTTGCGTGGCATCCGCGTTCTCTGGGTAGGGCAGCGTATCTGTCTCACCAACCACATATTGGGTAACTAGTCTGGCATCTTCCAGGTCAACGACCCCGTTACCATCCACATCCCCGCGAGGGGCCTGTAGAGCAAGGCGTACGAGTGGTTCGAGTCCGGGAGCTGCATAGACTGACTCTCCCTGAAGCAGGGATGCCGGAAGAAGAGCTATCACGAGAAAGACGCGCAGCCAATCCTCCAGCTTCACAAATGATAGATGCTTCAGCATTGTACTCCTCCTGCCCCCTGGCTCTAGGCAGAGTTGGCTAGCCTGACAAACAAAACAGCCGACCACGCACCGGGATCGTTTCCCGGAATGGGGGTCGGCTATCAGTCCTTCATGCTACCCTCCTCGGTGACTTACGATTGCAACGAAGGCTGCAGCAGTGCCACACTTTTATGCTGCTATTGTACTACAGATTGGCGCAAGAGTCAACACCCTGAGGTTGGCCAACTATCAGACTATCCAGGGGCTCACCGTACATAAACGCCAGCACTTCGCGCTTGTGGGCTTTCAAGCGGCCGCGTAGGTTCCTCAGGGCACTTTGCCTCACCCGTCCCCGTTTCTTCGAGCACTGCCTCTCATCTGGCGGTGGCGGATTGGCCTGCAGACCCTTCAGAGCGGTTACCTGCGGGAGCGACGGGCGTCGTTCCTGCAGAGCAAATGACGTGCATATTGGAACTCACGAGCGATGATATAGCACGGCAGATACCCTGTTCCGCTGCACCTATCGCCCATCTGTGTGAGTGACAACTGAACGCGAGAGCGGGCTATCCGTCAGAACGGCAAGCCCAGCCTGCCGCCGGACGAATGTCCGGCCCTTGCGGGACAAATATCTCTCCCAAAACCCGTACGACGATCAACCCTCAATCGCCGCTGGTCGTGTTCGACGTCAGCCGCGTGCGTAACGAGGCGCTCAAGGCGCTGCGCATGCGGCGGTCGTCACGTTCTTGTGGTCGCGCTGCTGCGCGGCGACACTCCCACGCTGGTGGTGGTAGACGAGGCCTGGCACTGGCTGCGCTATCCGCAGGCGGCGGCAGAACTGGAGGAGATGGCGCGCCGGTTCCGCAAGCGGTACGGGGGCTTGCAGTTGGGCACGCAACACATCTACGACCTGGATAGCAGCGGCAGCGCGCAGGTCATCCGCGACACGGCGGACCTGGCGCTGCTCTTCCGCCAGCGGGGGAGCGCCACCGGGGCGGTGAGCCGGCTGTTCGAACTGAACGAACTGGAGGCCAACGAACTGCGCACGCTGACGCCGGGCGAGGCGCTGTTGGTGTCGCGGGACTACCGCATCCCACTCTACGTGGCCATGCCCCCTGAACTGTTGCGCCTGTTCACCACCCGCCCGCAGGAACAGGTAGCGGCCCGGGCATAGCGGAGGAAAACGTGACCATCGGCATCCTGATCGGCGCTGCACTGGGAATTGTCCTGCTGGTAGTGCTGGATAGGATCATCAGGAAACTGACCCTGGGGAAAAGCTATCTTTTCTGATCTACTGTTTTTTAATCCAGATGTCTGGAGTGGTGACGTGGTTGCTCTCATGCAGCGCCCGGTCGACGATGTAGACTTCAAAACGAATGGTATCGTTGGGAGAAGTGTAGTTGTTGATATATAACGTGTCCTGGATGATCCCTTT
>Ga0172365_10004165_pt1 | contig 10696 bp, 14 predicted proteins | sample LakKivSesite48cm_FD_114535 | JGI IMG/M metagenome (GOLD analysis project Ga0172365, IMG submission 114535) | Sediment microbial communities from Lake Kivu, Rwanda - Sediment site 48cm | ecosystem: Environmental > Aquatic > Freshwater > Lake > Sediment | place: Rwanda: Western Province, Lake... | reverse complement strand
GTACTGGTACTGGAGGTTCACGCGCGGGAGCCCGACGGTGACCGTAGGCGCCGACGCCACGAAGACGCCCTCCACGTTCGCACCGTTGCCGTCGAGGGTCACGGTGACGAACGAGTTGCCGATTTCCTTAATCTCAAGCCTATCATTATTGGATGGATTGGATGGCATCTCCAGCGTTAGAGATAGTGGAGGAGAGCCGGACGCATCATAAAGCTGAATCAGATTAAGCTGAAGCGGGAATGGTGATAATGCCGGAATGGCAACTATAGGAGCATAATCTAAACCAGAAGCGCCTGCAGATATTGCAATGTCAGCGATGCTCGGGTTTAAAGGGTTGACTGAAACGGTCAAGCCTGCCAACAGGTTTATAGCCGTGGCATTGTCTATAACCGGCAAGCCGTTAGATAGAATATCTAACGATTCATAATTAATTTTTTTAGGGAGGTATTGCTCAGTCATAACTACTTGACCTTATCTGCAAGCTTATTCAAGCGTGCGGTCAAAGACGCTCGATCGGCCCCATCCTTCAATGCATCCACGTGACGGCGAACGGCCTCGACCTCAAACTTTTTTAAGGGAGGGCATACGCTCAATCTTGTGAATGTACAAGTTGATGAATTCAGGAATCATGGTAAGACTAGCTGGGAAATGGTGGAGAGAAGTGTGCCGATGATGATCTGAGGGACATCGTATCAGAGGCCGGCGTCGTTGGCAAGGCCAATGGTTAAAGGCAGCGAATCGGAGTAAAGTCCTGGCGATACAATGGCGTTTTGCGAAAGTGAGCTGCCATTGAATACGCTGCCGTTCTTATAAAACCCGCCCTGCAATGCAATAATCTCAGTCTCAAATCTGACTATGGTTAAATCAAAATTAACTGTGGGAAGAATTTCCTGCGATACAACATAAATCAATCCATCAGAGAAAAGTGTCGGCGCATCGTTGAATGTCCAGACCTGACCGAATACGTTGTCATCAATGATCCCGAAAGACTCAAGAACCAGGCTTCCGGTGATATTTAAAACAGGGCCAACTGGGAAGTTGTCTTCGTCGAGGACGATGGGAGTAATGGTAATTGTGGTGTATGTCCCCTGCGGCCCTGTAATCTCGATGGGGCCTATCGACTGATCATAGGTCAGTAATCGAGTAGAGCCTCCGCTGCCGCCCAGTTGCGAAAAAACGGCTACCTCATCTGGACTTACGCCAGGCGCAGCGCGCATCCTCGCAAGGCCGACTCCGCTCTCTGGAATGGCACTTAATCTATCTGCCTCACCAGCTAATGATGCACAGCCAGACCCGATTTGAAGTGAGGAAGAAGACTGATTTAAGTTGGGTTGCTGGGACATTATTCACTAACCTCAATGTAATTGATGCGCGCGACCCAGCGCCAGGTTTCGCCAGCTAATCCAACCACTGGCAAATCTAAATCATTTACTGTAAAGCTTGGGAATGAAAAGCCTGGAACCGGGACTCCGCTGGCGACCACATTTATAGATGGAAGGCCGACGATTGAAGGCGCTGCCGCGGCGGCTCTCCCAACTAAAAAAGAAATTTCCGCAAAATAAGAACGGCTTAGCGGAAGCGGTGAGGTTCCTCTTCCAGAAAGGCTCATCGTGATGGCATATGTTTTGCCAGGCTGAAGCGTTATTGGAGAAATCGGCAGGCCGACATTATTAATTACCTGAAGGTTCTGAGGCACGGCGCCTACCGTCACCGCCTTCGCAACAATTTGAGAAGTCTGTGCGTCACCAGGAACCGCAAAGAAGTCATTGGCCTGAACCGCTGCGACGCCGCCGCTTGACGGGAAAGCTTCGCCGGTGCGGCTGAGAGTAGAGAAGCCTACGGTGTTTTGGGGATTGGACCCACCGAAGTCTACAGGGCCAGTAACTGCGGCGTAGTCAAAAGTGGGGATAACCCCACTAGGTAAATTTCTCTCAAACGTATTTTCGTAAAATGTTCCACTGGGGCTAGATATCGAATAAGCAAAGCTCGTTGCAAAATGGCAATGCTCAAGATTCAGAGAGGCCTTACCTGCATTATCGATGCATGTCAGTCCGCCGGGCAGAACACTGAAGCTTATGAATTTCGTATACTCAGCATTAAGGGTACCATCGCCATCATGGCGAATGTTACCACTAATCCTGCTAAGTTTGAATGAGCAAGACGCATTGCCGCCCAATTGGGTCGTCAATGCAAACCCGCCTGTAAACACGGGGGTTTCTCCGGGGATAAACGCGGTCCCGGTGATGTTGCAATTGTTAAAATTGACGGCACCAGATTCCAGCAATGATACCGCTGGCTGAAATGGGGCAATTGAAACTATGTCAAATTCGCTGTCGAAAATATCAGCCCGACCAACCGAGTCTTGAACAATAAGGGGATATGGTGGCGGTCCAAGAAGTGAAAACTGAGCAAACGATCGAACATCTCGCAGAGTCTTCGAGCAATCTCCATTGAGATTATCTGTAAAAGTAATAAGACCCTGGCCAAGCCCTGGAGCATCTGGCCCAATATCAACCGTAACCCGATCCAAAGATTGAAGCTCGCCAGCACCAACTCTAGGACCATCAAAGGTTATGAAGCCTTGAATAATCGTGTTGGCTGACCGATCGGAAAATCCAACCACATGGCAATTACCTGGAATTGTAACATTGCCAACATAGGTGCCAGGTAAAAGCACAACAATGAATGGCTCATTGTTGCCAGGGCCAAACAGAGCGACCGCCGCATCAATCGCCGCCTGAACAGGGCTTGTCAGTGGCGGTGCATTGTCTGGTCGAAAAATGGCGTTGGAACCGATGGGTCCAACAGAAAATCTGAATAGCTCGGCCCCGCCACTGGCCGATGCCTGATCGTAATCTAAAAACCAGATGGGGAATGGCGGGTCTGGGGGAACCGAACCGCTTGGGACTCCCTCCCACGTAAAAGCAAAAACGTTTCCACCTCGGCCGCCGGGTGATATTTGCCCCGCGCCTATAGCCGTAGATCCAATTTCTACATCCCTGGAAATTGGATTTACGATTGCTGCATTTATATTTCCTGTTAAGAATTCAATGTCGAAATCAGCATTTCCACCAACAACCAAAACTCCCGACCTTCTCCCAGCAGAAGGAAGCAGTGCAGGATCAGTGAAATTAACCTGAAGAACATCTCCAGGGGCCGGGGCGAATGATGACCCCTGAACAATAATACCACGCTCACCAGGAGGAACGGTCATCGACCAAAGAGGGGATGCCCCTGTGATCGCAATGGCGGGATTTGTCACCGGCTCCGTAAGGTTCTGAGCCAGGGTAATATAATCATCCGGCAATACCACAGGCGCACCCTGCATTCGCGTAAAGCTTGCGTCTGCGTTGTCGCGAACCTGAAATCTTTGAATGGTAGAGTCGTACTTTATTTTACCGCCGGCCGGGGCTGGGCCAGGTCCAAATTCTAAAATATCATCAACGCCATTCAGTGTATAGTTTTTGGACATGGTGGTTCACAGCCTCGCGATGGTGTCCACGGTATAACGCACTTCAATGAGGTTGCCTGGCCCAGTGCCCGTGAACAAGACGGACACATTCGGCCCGACCGCAGCCCCTCCCACCGTCACAGTGGTCACGGGAACATCCGAATCGATTTGCAAAATATCAGGCGCAGCACCCGTGGTAGAAATGCCAAAGGTGACTCGATACGAAGTCTGTGCAGTTGTCACCGTATCAAAGACAGACATGTTAACCTGGATAAATCCATCAGTCGCCGTCGTGCCTACGGTGATGCTGTCGTTCGTGTTATCATTAAATGAAAACGAAAGCGGAACCGCGCCGCCACCGGGAATGTTGATTGTCGCCTCGGTGGGCCCGGTCTGTGTAACCAAAACTCCCGAGCCGATGAAATTTAAAATCGTGGCAAGCGTGACGACTGGAACATTCATTTGCTGAACTTCAATGCCAGCATCATCATCATCGCACTTGTAATTGATATTACATGGGAGATATTGTTCAGTCATGACGCAAACTCAAAAGAGCGGGGTGGGGCTTCCATGAAGTTGGTGGAGCGAACCTCAATTTCAGCCCCACCCGCTGGAGAATGAATCGGCGGGCGAGAAGCTAAAAACTCATCAAAAACTCGCCACTGAACCCGGCTCATGATATAGGCGTTCGGGGAGCCGGACGGTGAATGGATGAGTCTCGAATAATCAGAAAGTGAGGGCGCAATCTTCTTCAAAATCTCTTGCGCTAATAATACCATACCATCATCTCCAAGATGATGGTATTTGGGCAACATGCGATCGAAATGGCATCTGCAAATCCTGCTCCACCAATGATTTGGCAAATGCCAATTTCCGTCTAAATCAACCTTGACGGCGGCGCGACGCGCCCTGCGATCATGACGCTGCCCAGACATTGCCATCACTCGTCGTCGTAATCCATTTCGACCTTGCGACGGCGCCGAGCCTTAGGAGCCGGAGGCTCAGGTGGCTCGGAGGGATTGAGCTTCAGCTGCTGAAGCGCCAATGCCTCGGACACAGTGTTTTGCTGCTGGCGACCGTACCAATAAGAGGCGGCAACCCAAGTCAGCGCGGCCGTGCCGCCAATCCACAGTAGTTTGGTGGTGGTGCTTGGCGCACCTTGATTTGTATCAGCCATGCTCAGGGGTCCTTGGGGGCAATCGGCTCAGCGGCCTCATCTTTATGACCAAGGCCGGGCGGCTTTCCCATCGCCTTGGCAAAGTCAGTCGCTGAATATCCAGCGATCAATGTTAGAACAATGTTCAATGTTTGGTCTACCCACATTTGAATATCTTCCTCCGGAAGATTCAAAAATGGAGAAACAAACATAACAATAAGACCGCCAACCGCGACCTTAAATCTTTTGGAATATAATAGCTCTCTCATGATATTTATCTCCAAAACCAGCAGCGGTCGCCGCCCATGTTGGTATTATATGCTGGCATAAAAAACTGGGCGGGATAGTTGAGACGACTAGCGCCACAACCAGCACCAATTTGAGCAGCCATCTGCTCTTCTTCAGGCGTCGGCATTCGAGGGGGCATGTCTTGTTGCATTGGCGATGGCACCATGGCCTGCATAGCAGGAAGCATTGCCTGCATGTCCTCCATGTCCATCTGCTGCGAAAGCTGCTGCGCCTCTGCATCATTGTTGAGCCACAAATAGTAGCTACAAACCTGCTGCATCAGTGTCCGCGCCGTTGCGAGATTATCTTCAATCCACGGCGGCGGCTCTTGGCCGCGCGGCATCATATCAATCATCATGTCGGCTTTACGCTGAATCACGTAAAGGTTGGCTCTGGCCATGGCATCTTTGGGATAGTTCATAAGTTACTTCTTTGCGCTTGGTGGGGTTGCAATGGCTGAGGCTCTTTGTAATCCGTGAAAGATACTTAAGCCGGCGTCAATTAATAAATTATCAAATGCAGAGATATTTGGGGGCGGCGCGGCCTGAGCAGGCTCTTCATTTACAATGATAACCTCGGGCTTCTCCGCGCGCGCCTTAGCCGCGCCCTTTTTCCGAATCTTCGGCCCCACATCCAAATCTTCATCGCCATCCTCATCGCGATCAACTACGGCGGCCCGCTTCTTGATTGCCGGCTGAGGTGTGCAAAGAATTTCTGCAATGGCTTCGGAAATCTCCTCTGGAGAAGAGCACACGTACTCATCTCCATTTGGGGCGGACATGAAAACGCCGCCGTTGATTTGCCGAATGGTGATCATGATTTCTTGGTTCTTTGTGATCTTGGGCATGGGCTCCACCTTGCCGCACATAAAGTGCCTGTGAATTATAACTCGAAAAAAGTTCCTACGCCTAGTCCTAAAATTGAAGGATGCGGAGATAACATGCTATCCCCGTTACCCCAACAGTTTCCTTCGCAGGTAATTTCCTGCAAATCAACCAACCTTCTTAAATTGATGGCGGGAATCCATATGAATGGCATCGACCAAGTCATCGGCATCCCCGTTTTGAACCGCTCGCCACTCAAGGAATCGACTGTGCGAATAATGCGCCGCTGAAACACAATAGACTCCAGCACGGGGGAGTGAACCGGTTCCAGCAGCAGCGAGCGGCCGTGAGGCCCTGGCACCTCATTGTTTTTAACCGCAGCGTTCGCCACCCCGTAACACTTGTCGTTGAATGGCTCCATAATAATTAACTCAGCGAAAGCCTGCTGAAGTTTTTTATTTGAAGCCGCAAAACCAATCGGACAATCATCCCCAATCAGGTCCAACTCCCACGCCATTCTCCCAGCCTGAAGCAGTGCCTGGTAAGCAATGTGCTGGCCATTCCACTCCCCTTCACTATCCCCAAGCCATTTTGCCCCGTGGCAAACCGAATGAAACATGCCGGGGGTTGGATAATTATCCTGATGCTGCGCAATACCAAAAAAAGGATACTTCTGAGGATCAGGAATAATCCTCCGAAGTTCGGTACGCGACTTTCGTTTTTTAATCGGAAGTCCCGGTTTGATGTGCCGTAAAATCATTTTAGTCTCTGAGCAATGCAGAAACTGTAAAGCCAAGCACGATTGCCCCAGCAATTCCGACGCCAACGATTAACAAAGTGTCGCCAATGACGCCAGCCCCCGGATCAACAATCCCCTTAGCTCCTTCATAAAGATCTTTTTTTAATAATAAAAACCTCTCGATATTCCATTTTCTAATACAGGCCTGCTTTGAGGTGGCGACAAACTGACCGGCTTTTTTAGGTTCGGAAACGCCAAGGCTATAGCTTGGGTCTGCTATGCCTGGTATTTTAGATCCCGTAAGGAAGCTCCATGGTAGAAATGCGTTGTTTTTTTCTTCATAACCAAATTCTGGCTGAAGTCTATACTGCTTCCAAAAGTCAGCCTTTAATGAGAAAGTCTTTCCGCTTTCCCAAAAGGTTGATGGAATGACATGTGTAAATTTCCAAGCATCGCCAGATTTGGCTAGCCACTTTTCCTCATCCATAATGGGGGTGTAATTTTTATAAAATGAATAATCTCCAAATAGAAATGGCTTATAGAAACCATCCCAGAGTTTTTGAGGATCTTTTGTTTTATCGACAAAAGGTTTTAAAATTAAGTTAAGCCTGACCCATTGTAAAAATAAATCCCTCAGCAAGCCATCATTAACCACAACCTCTTTAAAATCAAGGCCTGATAACCAAGAATTAAAATCTGTCAGCAAGGCCCTGGCATTTTCATGGTTTGCCAATTCCCTTTTTTCATTATATTGATTGATAAGTTTTTGGGTCGATGTATCTAAATCGATAACAATCTCTTGCTTAGAGAGAGAGTTGTCTACATTGATACAGCTGAGATTGCTATCATCTGCCATGGCGCCCTCAGTTCGGCCGCGGAGGATAGGTGGGCCTCGGACGCGGCTTGGGTAAAGGATGGTGGGGGACTGGGAGCTGCATCACTTACCAATCGGTCGGCAAGTTTGCGTTTTAAAGTTATAATAGTATCCGGTTGGGCACCGATACTTATCAGGCCAGCAGGTGTTTGTGTTCTTGTTATAGAACGTCCCCTTGGGACAAATCACATCTCCATCGGGCGCCCGCTTGGCCGGCTGCACTTCCTTTTGAGGAAGACGGCCGCTCAAAAGGTCATCATTCTGATCGACCCATGGCTGAATGGTCTTGCGAACATCTTCTTCACCCTCAGGCGTCAAAAGCCCAATCTGGCCCAAACGCTCCATCACAATGGCAAGCGTATCAATGTAGACGGCTAGCTGCGCAGCATTTTGCGGAGGGTTTGGATAGATGGGGCAGTTAGGAATGGCGGTTTGGAGAATTTCACCGGTGATCTGGATTGGGTTTGTTGTCACTTCCCGAATCGACATGATCATCTGGTTGACATATCTTTGGAACTCATCTGGATCGAATATCTCAGGATTCTTGCATTCAAAGTCCGTCACTAGACCCGTATATGGCGGCTGCTCTTGATAAATCTCAATCGCCGCCTTACGAATGGAGAACCAAACCTGCTGCAAAGAAAGCGGCCACTCGCTCTCGGGGATTTGTAAAAGCACATCCCAATTGCAAAGCGGCATTAGATACTGTGCGCCAAGCACAGCATACTCCGTAAAGGACGGCGCGGTCCTGGTGCGAAGTTCCTCTTGGAGATTGATAATGTCCGGCGTCCGTAAGAAAGACTGCTTCTTAATATTGTAGGCGCCGGAATAATACTTCTTCGCCGCTTCATGGCACGGCTTCAAGATGCTATAATAAGGAGACGCCGGGTCTGGCCCGACCGTCTGCTTACCGTTTTGGTCTGGCTCGTTAGGTGACGGAGGCGGCGTCGGAGGCGGCGTGGGCGCAGGCGGCGGGGTTGGAGTTGGCCGAGGCGCTGGCTGAACATCCGGTAAATCTGGAATCGGAACCGGCGTCGGAGTTGGAGTCGGCCGCGGCGGTGGGGCCGGAGGCACTGGCGCAGGCTGAGGCCCAGGCTTTACATCCTCTGGAGTCGGAGATATTAACACGCAAGAGTTCGTCGTAATATCAAACCGATATCCATCCGGACATTTGGGGGGCTCAGTCCCCTTGGGAATCTGACCGCCGTTGTTTGCCTTTCCAGATTTCTTTGAGCCGGCGAGAGCTAAGACAGCAATGCCGCCACCAAGAAGAAGAAGGGGGAGTGCGCTGTTCTTTGCCATGATTAAATATTTCCACTCATCCGCTGATATACGGCATTGTCAAGTTTCTGAATAAGCTCTGCCAGCTGGGGATACATTCTTTTAAACTGATCCGACCGCTCAACGTATGCTTGATTGAAAGCATTCATGGCGGTGTTGAAAGCTGCCGTCATCATCTTTCGCTCAAGCTCAGATTTCATCTGATACAAATCTGGTGGCGCTGGGGCGTACTGATAGACGAGGTCAGCCCATGGTACCAGAGACTCTAAGTTCTTGTTGTAGGGTGACAAAATTCCACGAGTGATTTCCGACCAACCATACCATGGATTTCTGCCATGCCCCTCTTGAATCCATCGATCGACCGCCGGCAGCGCACAGTGCTCAAGCCAATCCTCACCTTCAAAAATGCGACTGCAATCAGGACTTATCGAAAGATTGCTAAATTCTTTTTTTGTTTTTTTAGATGCGCCAAACTGACCGAGCGCCGCATCGACCTCTGGTGGAGGGGGCGGCGGGACAACCGCAGGCTTATCTAACTCAGCTGGCGCCGCGGCCTTTTCGCCAGCCTTTGAGGCAAGCAATGCCGCGACGCCAGCCAAGGCGCCAATCGCAATCAGTTTTCCTGTCTGCGAATTCATGGCTACTAACAACCGCAAACATCATCATTGCCTATCGCGTTGCATGTCTCCGGCCCATTCGACCGGGGAAGCATCGCGCTGGGGTCGTGGTAATAACTTCCCGCCGGGGTCGTTATTTTAACAACCACATGCCAAAGACCCTCATCTAAATTGATAAGGGCGGGGCTGGCATCGTAACCTTGCAACCGAAGCTGTGCAGTTTCCCACGCAGATATTGAATCACACTTGCCATGCAACTTCTTTAAAAGAATTGGCGCCTGGCAAATTTGATGAGTCAATGTCCGAAATGAAAGCGGCGGCGGGTCGTATCTCACGCCCAGCCGCCGCAGGTCTCGGTCCACTTGGGGGTTGCGCAAGAACCAGGCTTGGTTCATACGCGCAACAGCTTCGATGACAGCTAAGCCATTCTCCGCGAGCTCGTCGAAAGACGAGGCATCAAAGTGAACTCGAAATTGCACACGTCGTTCCTCACAGGCCGGTGACGGAAAGAGTGCCGGCCGTAGGGGCGACGCTCGCAAGAACCCGAACCTGATTCCCCGTCGAAGGCGAAACAAGGTCCGCGGCCGTAACGGTCACCAGGGCGGTGAGGCTCGCAGTGCCAGCAGCTGCAAGCGCCTGAAATGCAACATTTCCGCCAGCAAAACCAGCGGGGACAGCATTGACAGGGGCAACGCCGCCCTTTTGGATGGAAGCATTCGCAGCCGCAGCGAAGTCCAGCGAGGCCACTACCAGGTACTGCCCGGGGGTCGTAAAGGTAAGGACCGTGCCATCCGCCGGGGTGCTAACAACGGTCACGTTGCCCACCGGGGTGCTTGGTGTACTGAACACGACAACGGCCGTATTGCCAGGCGCACCAAGGGCAGTGGCACCAGTCGCCGTCACGGAAGCCGAAACGGCATCGTCGTAATTAATGGTTCTTGGGAGGTACTGTTCAGTCATGGTGAATTTCTCCTTAAGGCTCTTATCGAAACAATGGGGTTAGTTATCAAGGAAGTTGATGACGCGGACAGTCGCTGCCACTGTGAATGCGCCTGGGACAAAGATGTTATTGCTAGCGGTAAACCAAATAAAATTTTGATTTTGCTGCGGAGGGGAGCCGTTTGATGGCGGCGCCGGAGGTCTTAGTCTGCTACTATAAACAGTCAGCAAACACCTGTTTGTATTCGTCGTGTTTGGCTGAGCTGTAAACCCAGACCCACCCACTAAATAAAAAGCAGTCGGATCAAATGTGGTAGTAGACTGGGCAGATGAATTATTTTTTAAAACAAAAGAGGCAGTCGCCAGCTGCTCATTTGGCTCGAATGGGATTACGAATGGAGGGGCGCCTGGTGCCGGGGGAAACCCACCAAAGTAAACTCCAAACTCAATATTAGCCACACCATCAGACCCAATTGCATATTCGATATCAAAAATTCCCGGCCTTAAAATTTGAATCCTTGAGCCGC
>Ga0172365_10004163_pt1 | contig 10699 bp, 9 predicted proteins | sample LakKivSesite48cm_FD_114535 | JGI IMG/M metagenome (GOLD analysis project Ga0172365, IMG submission 114535) | Sediment microbial communities from Lake Kivu, Rwanda - Sediment site 48cm | ecosystem: Environmental > Aquatic > Freshwater > Lake > Sediment | place: Rwanda: Western Province, Lake Kivu... | reverse complement strand
TCCCTACGGGGCAGGTTTCTAAAAAATTCGCTCGGGCGGGGCGGGAAGGAAAGGAGGTCGGGGGGAAGGGAATTCCCGCCCCGCCCTCGCTTGCCTGCCCGTCCGTAGTCCCGCAAAGCGGGATGAAGACGAGGGCTTCGCCAAAAAATTTTTCAATTAACAAAAATCCGCCGGCGTGGGTTAGCACACCGACGGATTCTTGTCCCCGTCGATTGGCTGCTAACCCAGCCACTATTCGACTATTTCGTATTTACAATCTCTCCTCAATATCTTTAATTTCTTTTTGCATGTCGCGTTCTAAGTTCTCTAAACTTCTCAAAAGCTGTTCTTTTCTTACTAATTCTTCTTGGGAAAGGTCTTTGCGCGATTGAAGAACCTGCAATTCGTCAATCAAATTCTGGCGAAGTTCAACAAATCCTTTGCGGACTGATTCCTGGGCTTCGCTGATTTCTTTGCTGATAAGCACTGCTTTTAGCCGCCGGACTCGGTAATTAAAATATAAAAACAAAACCGCCCCAAAGATTAACAAAATAATGATAACCAAAGACAGGGCGGCAAATTTAATATTTATCCCGCCGATCGTAATGCCGCTTACAATCACCTTAAATATGCGGGGATTAGACCATTCAGAAACATTATCTTGGTTTTTGGGGTCAACGGTTCTTGCCCTCACTTCCCAGTCACCGGCTTCCAGGCGCACCTTTTCAGCCAACACCCATTCGCCGCGGGGGTCTACTTTAGCTGTAAAGGTAAGAGGTTTGGCTCCCTGTTTTTGAAAACGGATTTGAACAACGAAATTTGGCTCTGCTCTGCCCTCTAAATACAAAATCTCGTCTAAAGGATAATAGACATCGGGGCTGATAACGATTGTCGGCGAAGACGGCTCTACCGCTTGAGCAACGGGAATTTGGAATAAGAAAAGCAATACAAAAACAGCTAATATACTTCGTATTCCATATTCTGAATTCCAAATTTTATTTTTTATTTTTAATTCCATATTCTTTATTTTTACCCTTTTTCTTTAAAATGCTCAAATTTTTTCCAGCACCTTCTTTTTTAAGAGCGTATTTAATATAAAAACGTTGTTTTATCAGCCATTTTGAGATAATAAACAGCAAAATTAAAAAAACAAAACCTATAATAGGCACAAAATAATGCCACGGTAAAAGCAGAAAAGCGAGATTAATTCCTTCATCACGAATAATAGCAGCGGTGAGATCCGCGTATGGGCTTAAAATTGCGATAGTTGTTGTTTCTTCTCGCACATTCCCGGCTTTATCTATTGCCCGCACCACGATGTGGTATCTGCCCGGTTCCAAGTTTATTGCCTGATACGGAGAATCAACTCCAAAGAACAAGGCTTGGACACTTTCACGAGCGGAAAGCGGAATTATTTTCATCTCCCAATGCGACAGCCCCGAGAGTGCGTCAGTGGTAAAAAATCTGAAGATCGGATTCGGGTTTGTGGTTCTCGCCGAGGGCGAGATGTTGACGCGGAACTGCGCCGGCGGCTCGTTATCAATCTTCACTGCATAGCGGCTTACCCCGCCCCAAACGCCTCTGGCTTTTTCGCGGAGATGAAAGTACCAGATGCCGTTGTCAAGGTCGGAAAAAGAAGCGGTAGAATCCTCGCTGTCTGACGTTGTGTCCAGAACGTCTACCGGATCTTGGTCAAGTTTAAAACTATATGCTTCGGCACCAGGGCTTTTGGGCCAAACAAATATCGGATTTTTGTCTCTGTACCATTTTTCCTGGTCAGGATGGGTGGGCGAAGAAATTGGAGGGCCTAGAGGCGGCGGAAAAGAAAACCGGAAAAAAGCAGATGATTTTTGCGTTAAAACTTCAGTGCCCATTCCATCGTGCGCCAGAACGCTGGTTTTATCTCCAAACTGGATTTCCGCTTCGCCGGCGGAAATTACCCGAAAAGTCAAACTAAGAACCAATCCCTCGGAAACATTAATACCTGGCGCCGGGCTGCCGCCGGCAAAATAAACCCTGCCTTCCACATTGGAAAATACTGGCGGCGTGGGCCAGAATTGAATAATTGATTTGCCTACCGAAGGGCTTGTTAACTGCAGTTTATCAGCCGGGAAGAAAAACTCCGCTTCAATAAAGTTAATGGGTGCGGCTTTGGTGTCTAAAATAATTGACAAATCAAAAGTAGAGCCAACCAGAAAATTACCGGTGCCAGGGCTAAACCGCAAAGTCGCGGCTTGGGCAACCCGAACGCTTGCGCCAAAAATCAAGAATACTGCGGCAACCGCCAAGCAAACCGTTATTATGTTTTTAGCTTTTTGATTTTCCATATCTTAAACAATCGCCTGGTCCCGTATCCTAAAACCGTCAATGCGGCAAGAACAAGCAATAATTTCAGCACCGCGATATTCCAGCGATAGATTGTTGTCTCTGACCACTGCCAGTCCCAGCCGATTGCCGCGATTTGGGCGGTCCAGGCGTATTTAGGGACTTCAGTAATAAATCCCGTTTTTTGCCAATCGCTCCACCAGAACCATTGGCGAGTACGCATTTGCACCTCGCGCACTCCGCCGTCGTCCTCGGTCTTTACCGCGACAATCGGAGTTTTAGTCAGCGGGTCTTGCGCTATTGCTGCTTCCACAATTTTCGGCGGAGAAGCCGTTTCTGATCCTGTGCGAACCGGCAAACTTTCACGGCTAACTATTGTAGCAAATACAGAAGTGCCTTTGCCGTCCGCTAAAGCAAAATCCGCTTTTGGTACGGCAAATGCCACATCGCCAAACGCCTTAGCGCGAAAAATCAAAGTTATAATCTGACCGTCCTCACCGGAAAAAGGCGAAACCATTCCGCCGACAAGCCGCAAAGATCCTGACTGCTCATTTGCCAGCGGAAGCGACTGCCAGACAGACACAATGGAACCGGCGGCTGAAGCGCGGATAAATTCAAGACGCTCTGTTGGATATTCCAAAACAATGTCAAAAGCATTCACCGGCTCCTGCGATGATACGAGTATTCGCGCTTCTATTTCCGAATCAATCTCCGTTTGAGCCGCGCTCAAATCAATGGTTAAGATGGGAAAATCAAGTTGAGCTTGTATGGCTGTCGGGACGACAACAAATAATAATGCAAAAATCAAAATGCAAAAATCAAAATGAAAGATTTTAAATGTAAAAAGAATGTGTCTCATTTTTTTATCTGAATTTTAAATTTTTAATTTTGAATTTTAAATCAAATCCTAATTTCTTAATTTTGAAACAGGTTTTAAAATTCAATCATTCAAAATTGATTCAAAATTTAGACTTCAAAATTGAAAATTTACTCTCTCCATCTATACAAAAGAATTGAAACATCTACATAGTTTATTTTTCCGTCTTGATTCAAGTCATAAGGAATTATCTCTGGTCCTGTTCTGCCAAACCAATAAAGCAAAATGCTCAAATCCCTGAAATTGATAAGGCCGTCTTCGTTAAAGTCGCCTGTTGGGAGAAGAGGCTTGGGCGGAAAAATTCTGGGGATTATTGATATGCCGCCCCCGCCTGATGGCGGCGGAGCGGTAGTGCATTGTGAAGTATTAAAAGTGCAGTCGGCTTTGCAGGATAAAGTTCCTCCATAATAACCCAAGCTCTGACAAGTTTGTCCGGCCAGATTGGCGCCGTCGCACTGCTCATTACCGGAAATAATGCCATCTCCGCACACCGCCTCTCCTACGCTTGCTTTCTGTTCCGATCCCGATTGGGCGTAACTGGAATTTGGAATTAGGAATCTGGAATATGGAATTAGCAATAGCAACAGAATTAGGAATATGGAATTTAGAATTTGGAATACGGATGTTCTCATAACTAAAATTGCCTGCTTTTCTTGATGAAAGCGTTGAGTAATTTTTGAACAGAGACAGATTGTCGGGATATATTATCAAAATCGCTTTCATTTAAATATCCAACATCTCTTGCAACCAATAGTTGATTTTGGAGTTCGGTAAGAGAGCCGAGCGCCATTGAGTAAAATTGAATTTTCTCCTTGTAAGAAAATCTGGAAAATCCTTCAGCGATATTGGAAGTGACAGAAACAGCAGCTCGCCTTAATTGCGAAACCAAACCAAAAAGTTCTTCTTTTGGAAAATCTTTGGTAATTTTGTAAACCATCAAGACCAGCTTGTGCGCTTCCTGCCAAACTTCCAAATCCGTAAATAATTTTATTTTCTTTTTATATTCCATATTCCAAATTCTATTATTATTCCAAATTCCTACTTCCTAATTCCATATTCCTAATTCTATTATAATGTTTCTCCCAAAATAGTAAGCGTTGAGGTTCCTGATTTTCCGGCTACAGAGCTAAGAATTGTTTTCAGATATAAATCTTTATTGTTGCCATTAACTATTGTTATTTCAGTGTTTGTGTTTTCATCAAAAGTTACAGGATTGTCAATGAGACCCGCGTTCTCGCAGGCAGCACCCGGAGCATTTATCAAATAATACTCGCTAGATACAACGCTATTGGTAAAGGTGGTGATGTTATACCAGATTGTTAAAGTAGAAGCGCCGCCATTATAAAGCGTTACTACCGGCTTGGCAGTGCCCGCTCCGCCAAATGTCTGGGGACTTCCGCTGCCATCTATGTCATTGTACGGCTGGGAAACCGTGGTCTCCGGAGCAGCCGCCGGGAATGTTATGGTTGAAACCGAAGTAGTATAATTTTGGGCTCTTACTTCTATTGCGGTTGAAAAGCCGGCGATTGTCACTTTGCCATACTTGGCCTCAGTATAAGTAAAATTAGTGGTTGAACCGGCATTGGTCAAACGAAAACAATAAGTGGCTCCACTGGTTGCGCTAGCGGTTGCCTGAACAGAATATTCAATCTCGGTGAATTGAGTAGTGGTAAGAGTGATTGCGCCGGTTTGGTCGCCGATGTCTTTTAATTCACCAGGCACAAAAGTTATATTCTCATCGGTCAATCCGTCGCTTGCATTAACGGTTGGGTCTCCATCGGTGAAATAACTTGAATCAACCATTTCCCAATCCGCGTCGGTGGAAACCCTTTCATAAGTGCCGGCGCTGCAGGTGGAAGGATTCGCTTCGGACACCTCAAGACGATAAGTAACATCGCTGGCAGTCTGGCCCCCTTCATTAGAAATTTCAATCCGAAGGCGCTTTATAGTTCCTTTAGCTAAATCGTTTAATTCCGTATCCTCATTGGCTGCCCAGGTGGCTCCCGCTTCCGGAGTTTCTTCAGAAGCAGCTGAGAAAAAAGCAGGTTCGGAAGAAGCATATTTACGAACCCGAATATCATCATAATAAGCCTGGGTTCCGTGCATCACTAAAGCAATTTTTCCATTAGCAAAATTGGTAAATGTGTACTCGTGAGTAATGCCTTCAAAATAAGTTCCCACTGTATTGCCAGAGACATACGCCCTTAGGTTATACCAAGTGTCTCTGTCAAAAGTTACATCGGTCCATTCAGAACCGGAATAACTTCCTCCCACCCATTTCCTAATCCAGATACTGTCATCTGGTCTGTCGTCTAATATAACCGCATAATGATTATTTTCATCTTGAAATCTCAATAAAACTCCGGCAAAGCCTCCGGTTGAACCGCCCGAAGCTATTCTTATTTTTGTTTCAAGAATATAATCTGTCCAAGTAGATTCTCCATTGGAAGTTCTTAAATAAGCGGCAGTATTGGCGCTTTGATAATATCTATAATTACCGCCCAAATCTACCACGCTCCAGGTTCCATTGTGTTCTGTCCAACCGGTGGCATCACCATCATCAAAATCATCAAAAAACATAAAAGTATTACCGCCATTGGAAGCAGAAATAGCCGAATCATTCCCATAATAAACAAAAATATTAACATCAGAATCCAAATCATCCTGTACTTTTACCCAGACAGCAGCTGTTTGATTAGGGCTTGTGCCGGTAATTTCCTCAATCCAATAACTTAATTCAGTAGCATCATCGTCGTCAACAAACCTTAAGTCGTCAAAGTCAGATTGGATATGGCCTTCAAGATGAAAATCAGCGCCGCTCGACCCGCTTGATTCTCCAATATTAAGTTTAATTTGATAATCAGTTCCTGCTCCTGTTCCGGCAGAGATGGTTAATTGTTTTCGGTAATTCCAATCGCTATCCCACCAGACACCAAGTTCTCCGGCATCGTCATTTCGCCACCTGTAATGAATTTGCTGAAGATCTGGTGGAGTAAGAAGGGTGGTTGTCCCGGAAATTTCAATTGCCGAAGACGGACTAACGCTTCCCGAACTTACAGTGACATCAGTAGAAGGATTATTAATTTTTACCTCTAAAGTTTCGTTCTTTCCGGCTCCGCTGCCAACATCTAAAACAACATAAACGCACATTGTTTGAGTGGTGCTGATTCCAACCGAACCGGTGAACGAGGCAGTACCGTCGGCGCCGTTAAAATTGCCAGTGGAACCAAACTGGGATTCGCTGCCGCCGTAACTTTCACCGGCGCAGTCATAGGGAGAAGTGGTGTCAAGGTCATAATATAATTTGACATTAGCTAAATTAGTTTGGGCATTTACTGTTCCGTGTTCGGTGATGGTAATACCGGTAACATTCCGAGCGCTAATGTTTTCAATAATAGAAAAACCTCCTCCGATGTATTGATTGGTACTTGGGACATCCAGATTAACGGTTTGACTGCCAAAACTATATACTGTGACATCAACAAATTCTATTTCCGAACCAACTTCAGTCGTCGGCTCGGTCGGAGCATATTTACGCACCCGATAATCATCCCAGTAACCATTATTATAAGCAACAACCCCATATTCACCGTCAGTATATGGGTCACCAGACCAGGCTTGATCGGTAGTTTCTAATGTGCCAAGAGAGGTTAAATTTGCGTCAAAGACCTCTGCTTTTAATTCTCCACCAGAAGTCCAGATAAAACGGAGAAAATACCAGTTATCAAAATTAAGTCCAATATTTTCTCCTGTCACAGCGTCTCCAGAGTAATAGTTTTTTCTAATGCTCAAGTTACCAGTCCTTTCATCTATTACCACCTGATAACCCAAACTGGTTCCCGCTCCGCTATCTCCTCCTCCTTCAGGGTGGGCTATTCCAATTCCTATTAGCGAACAGGTCGTAACACCTGAACCTCCCGGTTGATAACTCCTAATCCAGCTTTCGAAAATCCTATCTCTTCCACTATAGGGATCTCGGTATTGTTGTCGATAATTAGCTACCCCTTGTCCAAAAATTGATTGATTTGGACTTATGTATTGAGTTGTGGTTGTCGTAGGATTTAAAGAACCTTCGTCAAATCCAATTCCAGTTTCAAAATCATCAAAGAAAACAAAAGTATCAGATCCGTTGCTTGCATTGGGAGCCGAATCATTTCCATAGTACATATAAATGGTCTTATTGCCGGTAATAGAAGGTAATTTTACCCAGATTCTTGTTGAAGCGGTGCCGCATGTTCCCGATTCTATCCAATAATTTAGTTCATCCTCAGAACCTTCGGCAGAATCAATCATTCTGATATCATCACAGTCAGATTGCATTTTACCGCCGTTGATTAAGGATTGAGTGTCAGTCACTATTTTTATTTGATAATCGGTCAGGGCGCTGCCCGAATAGGTAATCGTTATTGGTTTTTTATACAGCCAGTTTGAATCCCACCAAGGATCCAAAAGCCCGTAGCCGGATTTGTCACCGATGGCTTCAATGTAAAATTCGCCGCTGGAATTTATGGGAAACTGTATTTCCGCCTTGAAGTACTGGGTTTCGCCTCCGCTAATTTCATAACTCTGACCGGTGCTTTTTTTGACCTTGAAATTTTGAGGGATGGATTTTTTATCGGGTCCCAAGCCAAGAATTTTTTCCAGAAAATTGCGTCTGTCTGCCAGTTGATTATTTGAAAGTTCTGTTTCGCGCCAGCTATTTCTATAATTGGTTTCTTTGTGCGAACCGATTTGAGCTTTGTCCAAAGTGCAAGTTTTATTATCTTCGCTTAAACTGTCGCAATTTTTTACTTCTTCGGTGGCTTGACATTGATACTGGTCGAAGAGTTCTCCAGCCTCCTTGTTAGCAATTTCTTGCCACCCTGTTTCACAAAAATAACTCATTGGTCCAAAATCCGGCACATCAATTTCGTAAGGAACGTTTTCCGTCCATTTTTCAATTTTGCTTATGGTTCCTTGGTTTTCCGGAAAATGAAATTGAAAACCGACTTGTTCTGGTTTTCTGCCGGCATTGGTAACGCTAAAATAAACCTCGGCCCGAGTTAAGCCGAGATAAGTTTTTTGGTCGGTTTTGATAATGAGATTTTCATCCTCACTCTCGTCGGTATAAGAAAAACTGATTTTTCTATTTTCAAAATTTTTTATTTCGGCGGCTTCTGTCTTGCTAATTTCCGGCGGAATGCGGATTTTGCTTGTCCCGAACTTGCCGAAGGGCCAAACCTGCGGCCAGCCGGAAAATAACCAAGCGATAATTAAAATAAATATTAAAACTTTTCGCAAAACTAAAAAACTCTCTCTTGAGAAAAAGAGTTTTGCATGATGCAAAAATTGCTTTACCTTTCTTGAGCGCATAGGCAACTTGAATTTACCATCCCGCCTCCTGGATTTTTCTTACTTTTCTTCGGCCCGCCTTCTTTTTTTGAGAAACATAACTGCCAGCAATACGATAATGACAATAGCCAGTGCGAGCGTAATTATGTTTTGCCTGACAAAATTTATCACCGGCGCTAAGGGATTTGGACTTTCCAGAACATTTACTGAGATTGGCAGTAAAAGGCCGGAATAGACATTTCCTCCTAGAGGAGTGTCTTTGAAGATGATATAGCTTCTTCTTTCTTCAGAGTGTCCTTCGCGGCAGGCGGTTTCAGCGGTCGCGCCCCACAATCCCGGCCCGGCGTTTCTCGGTATCTTTATCTTAACCGTAAAGGTTTTGATTTCTCCTTGCTTAATGGTATATTCTTCCGGTTCAAATGAAATCCAAGAGGTAATATCCATTCGGTCATTGTCTCCCTCTATTTTTTTGTAATGGGTGTACCAAAAGCCAGCTCTTTCCTCTGACTCAGTTCCTTCTAAGGTTATTTCCTGCTCTATGGTTTTGCCGGCATATCCTTCTAAATTACAAATTCCAACTCGGTCAACCGACGTTGCCAAGGCAAAGAAATCCGGAATAAATACAAAGCCAAGCAAAAAAGTAGCTAATAATATAGTATTTCTCCAATACATTTTGCAGTTTCCGGCTTATATTATAATGACGTTTCTCCCAAAACGCTAAGCGTTGAAGTTGACGATACTCCGGCTGCCTGACTCAGAACTATTTCCAAATAAAGCGCCTTGTAGGTGCCTGTATCCATTGTCACTGTGGTATCAACGCTGGCTGCGTTGCCGTCAGTGGATAACACATCATTAACCTCGCTAACATTGGTAGTGTCGGTAGCCACTAATTCGTAATCCTGGGACGCTACAGCGCTATTGGTCCAGGTGGTTATTCCAAGCCAAACATCATATGTTACGCCCGAAGTGTTCTTTAATCTCACTACCGGTTCGCTGTTTTCCGCAGCAACGACTTGAGGGTCAGTATCTCCGTCTACATTGTTGTAAGGGACGGAAACCGTAGCGCTGGGCGCGCCTTCAGGAAAGGTAATCGTGGCTACAGCAGTATCTGCTACTTTGCCCACAATGGATATAGTAGCCGCCTTGGAGCTTGACGCTTCCTGAGTAGCTTGATTATCGGCAGCCAGAACTACTGTTGACGCAACTAAAACTACTGCCAGAACCAAAACGCCAGCCGAAATCAAAATTTTCTTTTCCGTTTTTTCTTTTTTCATATTTTCAATTTGTTCTTTTAATTCCTTATATTTTTAATCTCTATCGACCTGCCCGCCGCAAAGTTTTTATTCTGCTTTGGACTTTAGAGATTTCCTGCCCTGTAGTTCCCGATGAAGTCGGGATACTGTCGGGGTTCGACCTTTATTTTTTGATTAAATCCTCAGGAAAGGAATATAATGATGGTTTTTTAATAATGGTTTTATAAACATTTTCTAGAAAGTCGCCGCCGGCATAGCCAATTACAAAAGCTAATGCCGGCGTTAGTTGCGTTAAACCGAAAAACGTCAAGCCCAATTCTTTTATGGCTACTGCAGTTAAAACGCCGACAACGCCAGAAATAAACATCATTGCCAGAAAATACGGTAATTTGAACGGAACGCTTTTGTAAGAGTATTGGTGTTTGATAAATCCCACCGAACCTCTCACTACTCCTCCGCCAAATCCGGCAATTAAAATTGATAGATAAAGTGGGAACATAGTTTTAGAAATAAATAAAAAGCACCCTCGAAATGGTGCTTTGAATCAGCTAAATCTAAAATCTGGGGAGCGCTATTTACTCTCTCTCTCTCTCTGAAACTCTTCTTAGCGGCTTAAAATAATTTTTTAACAATTTTAGCATTTTACTTTATTATAACCAAAATTCTAAAACAAGGGAAACTTCCCTGACATTATGCGCATTATTGAATTATATAACATTTTTTTGATAAAGTAAAAGTGGATATCTTTTGAATTTTAATTCCCACCCTCCCTTTGTTAATTGAAAATTTTTTGGCGAAGCCCCCGCCTTCGTCCCGCTTTGCGGGACTACGGACGGGCAGGCAAGCGAGGGCGGGGCGGGAATTCCCTTCCCCCCGACCTCCTTTCCTTCCCGCCCCGCCCGAGCGAATTTTTTAGAAACCTGCCCCGTAGGGA
>Ga0172365_10004162_pt1 | contig 10702 bp, 9 predicted proteins | sample LakKivSesite48cm_FD_114535 | JGI IMG/M metagenome (GOLD analysis project Ga0172365, IMG submission 114535) | Sediment microbial communities from Lake Kivu, Rwanda - Sediment site 48cm | ecosystem: Environmental > Aquatic > Freshwater > Lake > Sediment | place: Rwanda: Western Province, Lake Kivu... | reverse complement strand
TAGGGAACGCCTAAATAATGGTCGCGGAACGAAATGTTCTGCTCGGGGTCCAGGACTTCGAGCAGAGCCGACGAGGGGTCACCGCGGAAATCCGCGCCGATCTTGTCGACCTCGTCCATCATGAACACGGGGTTCTCGGTGCCCGCCCGGCGGATGCTCTGGATGATACGGCCGGGCATGGCCCCGACGTAGGTCCGGCGGTGGCCGCGGATCTCGGCCTCGTCGTGGACGCCGACGAGCGAGATGCGGACGAAGCGCCGGCCGAGGGCCCGGGCGATAGACTTCCCGAGCGAGGTCTTGCCGACGCCCGGGGGGCCGACGAAGCAAAGGATGGGGCCCTTGGTCGTCTTCGAGAGCTTCCGCACGCCGAGGTATTCGAGGATGCGCTCCTTGACCTTGTCCAGGCCGTAGTGGTCCTCGTCGAGGATCGTCTTGGCCTTGGTCAGGTTGAGCGTGTCGGTCGTGGACTTGTTCCAGGGCAGCATGAACATCCAGTCGAGGTAGTTCCGCACGACGGTCGTCTCGGCCGATTCCGGATGCATCTGCTGGAGCCGGCTGATCTGCTTCTCGATCTCTTCCTTGACCTCGTCGGGGACGCGGATCTTGCGCAGCTTGTCCTGGTAGACGTGGATCTCCTCCTGGATCTCGTTGCCCTCCCCGAGCTCCTTCTGGATGGCCTTCATCTGCTGGCGCAGGAAATACTGCTTCTGGAGCTTGTCCATCTCGCCCTTGGCCTCGGTCGAGATCTTGGACTGGACGTCGAGGAGCTCGAGTTCGCGCGTCAGGAGCTCGAAGACCTTCTTCAGGCGGGCCACGGGATCCGTGATCTCGAGGATGCCCTGGGCGTCCTCGACCTTGAGCTCGAGGTTCGAGGCGGTCAGGTCGGCCAGGCGGCCGGGCTCCTCGACGTTCGAGGCGATGATCAGGACCTCGGGCGCCAGGCTCTTGCCGAGCGAGGCGGCCCGCTCGAGCCCGGAGCGCACGTTGCGGATGAGGGCCTCGGTCTCGATGTTCTTGTCCGGTTTCTCGGGCTCCTCGATGACCTTGACCTCGGCGGTGATGTGGGCGCCGTCCTCCTCGAAGCCCTCGACCCGGGCCCGGACGAGGCCCTGGGCCAGGATGCGGACCCGGCCGTCGGGCAGCTTCAGCATGCGCATGATCAGGGCCGCGGTGCCGATGTCATAGACGTCCTCCCGCTTGGGGTCCTCGACCTCCATGTCCTTCTGGGTCAGGAGCAGGATCATGCGGTTGGTCGAGAGGGCGACGTCGATGGCGTTCTTGGACTTCTCGCGCCCGACGAAGAGCGGGGCGATCATGTACGGGAAGATGACGACGTCCCGGAGCAGCAGGACCGGGAGCTTCGACGGGACGTTGGGCTTCTTGCCCTCTTCCTCGAGAAGGCTCTCCATTTCGCCGCCGTTCTTTTCTTCAATGCTGGCCATCAGAGTTCTCCCGATCAGCCGGCGCCGCGCCGGACCTTGATCTCCACGTCCCGCCGCTTCCGCGGCGGCTTCTGCAACACGATCGTCAGGACGCCGTTCTCGAGGGCCGCCGCGGCCCGCTCGGGGTCGACCGCGCCGGGGACGACGACATCCCGCCGGAACGACCCGTATTCCCGTTCGAGGCGCGTGTAGCGGGAGTCATGAGGCGTCCCCAGCTCCCGCTTGAAGCCGCTGACCTCGAGCCGGCTCGAGAAGAGCAGGACCTTGACGTCTTCGCCGTCGACGCCGGGCAGCTCCATCTCGATAATGTATTCGGTCGACGTCTCGTAGACGTCGATGGCCGGGATGGTCACTTCGCCGGGGGCCGGCAGCCGCGGCTCGGGCGCCCGCATGACCAGGTGGGCGGTGCGGACGCGCGTCTCGGCCTTGGCGGGACGCGAGACAGGCTTGATGCGGCGGACCATGGCGGACGACGGAGGGCTATTTTTCCTTCATGAGGTCCTCGAGCTCGCGGCGGAACTCGGCGACGTCGCCGAACTCCCGGTAGACCGAGGCGAACCTCACGTAGGCGACCTTGTCCAGCTCCTTGAGGCGGTCACAGACGAGCTGCCCGATCTCGGCGACGCCGATCTCCTTGTCCGGGCGCTCCTGGAGAAGGGATTCGATCTCTTCGGCGATCTCCTCGAGCTGGCTGATCTGGATGGGGCGCTTCTCACAGGCCTTCATCATCCCCTTGAGGAGCTTCTGGGCGTCGAAGGGCTGGCGCGTGCCGTCCTTCTTGACGACCATGTAGGGGATCTCCTCGATCTTCTCGTAGGTCGTGAAGCGCCGGTGGCACGACAGGCACTCGCGGCGCCGGCGGATCGAGATCCCCTTCTTGCTCTCCCGGGAATCGATGACCTTGCTTTCGAGGAAGCCGCAGTAGGAGCACCTCATTCTGTTTCGCTCTCTCCCATCCTCTTGAGCTGGAGGAGGGTCAGGCCCTCGCGGGCCAATATAGCATAACCCAAAAAGCATGTCACGGCGATCTGGACGGCGTGGAAGACCAGGGTGATGCCGGCCGCCCTCCCGGCCTCGAGCCCGAGGACGAGGACCATGCCGAGCTTGCTGAAGTAGTGAAAGCCGCCGACCATGCCGGGGGTGGGGATGGAGGCCCCGACGGCGGTCAGGAAGACGTAAGGGATGACCAGGAAATATGGCACGTGGACGTGATAGGCGGCGAAGAAGGCCCAGTAGAAAAGCACGATGCCGAGCCAGACGACAAGCGACAGCACGGCGTAGAGGGCCAGCTGGCTGCGGGTCCGGAAGAAGCGAAGCCCGTCGATGAACTCGGACAGGACCTTCAGGGCGGTCAGGCGCGCCCTTTCCGGGAGGGGCTTGAGGACGAAGCCGGCGATCTTGAGGGCCTGCTCCCTGTAGAAATAGAGCCCGACCATGACCAGGAGCAGCGCCGCGGCGATGGCGATGCCGGCCGTCCCCAGGAAGGTCAGGCGCCGGCCGGCCTCCTCGCTGACGGGCCAGGAGGCGGCGAAGAGCGGCCGGGAGACCAGGAACAGCCCGATCAGGAGGCAGATCGTGGCCATGTCGAAGAGCCGCTCGACGACGACCGTGCCGATGGTGAAACCCGGCTTCAGGCCTTCTTTACGGGCCAGGTAGAGCGGCTTGACGAGCTCGCCGATCCGCCCCGGGAAGACGAAGCTGACGGTGAAGCCGACGACGTTGGCCCGGACGAGGTTCCGGAAGCGGACGTCGATCTTTTCCCGGGCCACGAGGACGTGCCAGCGCAGCGACCGGGTGACAAGATGAAGGGCCGAGAGGGCGACCGCCAGGACAAAGAGGGGGATGCTGACGTCGGTGATCTGGGCCGGGACGTTCTTCCAGTCGACGCTGCGGCCGAAGAAATAGAGCAGGGCCAGGGACAGAGCCAGGCCAACGGCGAGCTTGAGGGCGTTCGATCTCATGAGCTCCGGCAATCTTACCATAAAAACGGACTTGAATTCCGGGCGGTTTTTGGTTAGGATAGACGTCCCTGCTGGGAAGTCGTCCAACGGCAGGACTCATGACTCTGGATCATGCAATCAAGGTTCGAATCCTTGCTTCCCAGCCAGATCCCCTTCTCCCCTGAAATCGCCTAGTATCACTTCCGGACAGGACACACTCAAACGCTTTAAGGAACGGGGCAAAGGCGGGCGTCCGGGCCCCGACTAGTGGACGACCGGGCTTTTGTAGGGACGGCGGGGCCGTTTGGCCAGGAGCAGGTTGTCGATCTGCGTCCGCCAGTGATAGCCGAAATGGAACGGCAGGGCCGGGATCGACTTGGCGTCCTCCTCGTAGGCCCGCTTCATGTCGGGCTGCTCGACGTTCGTGAAATCCTTGACGGGCTGTGTGTAGCGGCCAAAGAGCTGGATCTGCCACTTGCCCTTCTTGAAGTAGCGGTAGGGCACGGCGGTGTCGTCCTGGAGGACGAACTCGCTCCGGCTCAGGATGAGATCCCTGAGGGTCGAGAACTCGCCGTAGTGGAGAAGATAGGACCCCGACTTGACGAACGTTGACATCCGCTCGAGGCCGGCGAAGTAGCGATAGAGCGGCGACCCCGCAGGGAAGGCTTTGTTCGCGATGTCGCAGGAGAAATAGACGACGCTCCGGGGCTCGGGATCGCCAGGTTTCAGGTAGACGATCTTGACGCCGTAGGGCCGCCGGGGCCTCTGGGCCAGGCGTTCGTAAGGCTTTTCGACCCAGACGCCGGCCGCATCCGGGGCCAGGCGGGTCATCTCGACGACCGAGCAATTGCGCCGGGCCAGGAAAAAGGCGATGACGGGCAGGGCCCCGTCAACTTTGCCCCGGCCGTAGATGTCGTTCATGTCACCGGTGATGAAATAGCCCCGCTCGAGGAAGCCCTTGATGAGCTCGCCGATATCGGTGAAAAAGGCTTCCCTCCAGGCCGGCGAAACCCGGTCGAACGCGGGCAGGTTGCCGGCCGGCTCGAGGCCGATGAGGACCGTCTCCCGGGCTTCCGGGAAGAGCGCGTCTGAGGTGGCGAAATCAGAACCGCCGAAAGCGTAGAGAAGGGACCGGGTGGCCTTGCGGGCTTCTTTCAGCTCGACTGCGGCCCATGACGACATAGGCTCGAGGACGGAGGAGTCGAAATGGCCCCATTCCTCGCTGACGAACTTGGCGTAGGCCGTCCAAACGGCGTCATCCGGCTTGACGGCCCGGTCGGCTTGGGGCTCCGCAATGCCGGCGATCCCGGCAAAAAGGCTGTTGAGGGCGGGATCGGGATTCCGGGGCTCGCGGGCCGGCTCGGGAGGGATGGCGGCGGGCGAAGACGCCGGCTGGGTCCCGGTTCGCCCGGATTCGTTGCGGCAACCCGGAAGCGCGACGGACAGGAATAAAACAAGAAGGAGGAGGGTGGCCGCCCTCCCCTTCGATGCCGCTCTGTTGTTTCGAGTGCCCATGGGATAATGGGCTATTATCCCCGATTCCCGGCCAAAAGGAAAGAGCCCGCGGCCGTCACACCGAAGGCGCAAGGGCCTGCCGGATGGCCGCCGCGATCTCCCGCACGGAGAACGGCTTCCAGAGGAAGGCCCGGATCCCCAGCGCCGCCGCCTGGCCCTCGGTCAGGCCCTCGCTGAAGCCGGTGCAGAGGATGATCGGGAGCGACGGTCTCAGCTCGAGGAGCTCCGTCGCCAGCTCGCCTCCGGTCATGCGGGGCATGGTCTGATCGAGGATGACCAGGTCGAAAGCGGCCGGATCCCCGCGGAAGGTCCGCAGGGCCTCGACGGGATCGGTCATGGCCCTGACCTCGTAGCCGAGATACTCGAGGAGCCGGCTCATGGCCTTCGTTTGGAGGATCTCGTCGTCGACGAAGAGGACACGGCTCAATTCCAACCCCCGGACACAACTTTGTCCTCCGGGACAAGATGAAGGACCGCTCTCAGGAACGAGCCTGCCCCGTCCGAGTCGTCCGTGACCAAGAAAGACAGGTTCATCACACGCTTGAAGGCCTTTACGGCCGATTTCCGTCAATAGTGAACCAAGATTCGTGCCAAAACCGGAGGGCCTGGGGGGCGGACCGTGAAGTCCCGGCTCAGCCGGAGGTCTTGAGCCCGTACTTCTTGAGCAGCGTGTAAAGACGCGATCGGGACAGGCCGGAGACGCGGCAGGCCTCGCCCACGTCGCCGTTCGTCCGGCGCATCAGGGACGCGAGATAGGCCTTTTCGATCCGGACCATCTCGGACTCGCGGAAATCCTTGAGGTTCAGGTTCGAATCGGCGGCGGCCTGACCGGCCACGGGGGCCGGCGCGGGGGCCCGCTTCTGAAGGACGGCGGCCCGGGCGAGATGGATGCGGATGTGGTCCGGAAGGTGCTTGGGGAAGAGGACGGGCTCATCCTTGGCCGTGATGATGGCCTTTTCCAGGGCCTGGATGAGCTCGCGGATGTTGCCGGGCCAGTCATAGGCCAGAAGGACATCAAGGAAGTCGGGGGAATAGCCCTTGACCGGGAGTTCATAATGCTCGCAGAACCGGACCAGGTAGTGGAGCATGAGCTCCTTGATGTCCTCCTTCATGTCCCGCAGGGGCGGCAGCTCCAGGACGAGCGTCCGGAGGCGGAAGAGCAGGTCTTCGCGGAAGCCGCCGGAGCGGGCCAGGCTCTCGAGGTCCCTGTTGGTCGCCGCGACCAGCCGGAAATCGCTGGTGACCTCCGAGCCGCCGCCGACGGGGCGGAAACGCTTCTCCTGGAGGACGCGCAGGAAGGCCTTCTGGATGGAGACGGAGAGCTCGCCGATCTCGTCGAGGAACAGGGTGCCGCCGTCGGCCTGCCGGACGAGCCCGTCGCGCGGCTTGTCGGCCCCGGTAAAGGCGCCGCGAACGTGGCCGAAGAGGGTGCTTTCGACGAGCGTCTCGGGTAGCGCGGCGCAATCCACGACGACGAAGCTGCGGTTCGACCGGCCGCTGTTCCTGTGGATGGCCTGGGCGAACAGCTCCTTGCCGGTCCCGGTCTCGCCGGTGATGAGGATATTGGCTTCGCTCGAGGCGGCCTGGGCCAGGAGGTCGAGGCAGGCCCGGAGCTTGGGGCTGGCGCCGACGATGCCCTCGACGTTGAGGGCCACGGGTTGGAACGAGGACTTCTTCTTCTCGCGGTATTGGAGGGCCCGCTCGATGCAGAGCATGACGGCCTTGACCGAGAGGGGCTTCTCGATGTAGTCCCAGGCGCCCTGCTTGATGGCCAGCTCGGCGCCGTCGGGGTCGCCGAATCCGGTGACGATGATGACCTCGGGCGACGCGGCGGCCGCCCGGATCTCGGGCAGGAGGTCCAGGCCGGAGCCGTCGGGCATCCGGACGTCGCAGAAGACGAGGTCGTAGGCGTTCGAGGGGATCATCTCCCGGGCGGAGCCGAGGGAGCCGGCTTCGGCCGCGTCGTGGCCCATCTTCTTGACGACGCGAGCCAGAGAATCCCGGGCGAGAGGATCATCGTCCACGATCAGGATGCTGGCCATTCTGGCCCTCAGCGAAGGAAAAGTATATCGGGGCTGGCCCCGGCCTGTCAAACAACGTGGGTCCCGGCCTCGATCCGGACGACATGGATTTTGGGGGCCTTGCCCATCTGGGCTTCATAATCGCGGCCGACCCGGGCTTCGAAATCCGGCACGGCGCCGGCCTCGACCAGGCTGATCGTGCAGCCGCCGAATCCGGCCCCCATCATCCGCGCCCCCAGGACGCCGGGGACGCGGCGGGCCGCGTCAACGAGGGCGTTGAGCTCGGGCGAAGAGACCTCGTAGTCGTCCCGCAGGCCGGCGTGGGACAGGTTCATCAGGCCCCCGAAAACGGCGAAGTCGTTCCGGGCCAGGGCTGCGCACGCCTCGGCGACGCGGATGTTCTCGCGGACGACGTACTCGCAACGCCGGTAGACGACGGGGTCGAACTCGGCGCGGTGGTCGCGGAGCATGTCCAGGGTGACGTCCCGGAGGGACCGGATGGCGGGATCGTGGACGCGGAGGGCGTTGACGCCCGCTTCGCACTGGCCGCGGCGGACGTTGTATTCCGAGGAGGCCAGCTCGCGCCGGACGAGGCTGTCGGCGATGACGACGCGGAGGTCCTCCCGCTCGAACGGGACGGGCTCGAAGGTGAGCGAGCGGCAGTCGATCTTCAGGACCGTCTTGGCCCGGCCGAAAATGTTGATGTATTGGTCCATGATGCCGCAGCGGACGCCGACGAACTCGTTCTCGGCTTTCTGGGCCAGCTTGACCAGGGTCAGGCCGTCGAGCCCGAGTCCGAACATCGTGTTGAGAGCGAAGGCCAACCCGCCTTCGATGGCCGCCGAGGACGACATGCCGGCCCCGATCGGGACGTCGCCGCCGAAAACGCAGTTGATGCCCGGGAGACGGTGCCCGGCCTTGACGAACTGATCGAGGACGCCCTGGAGGTAATCGGGCCAGCGCAGCGGCGAGCGGTGGAACTGCCCGATCTCGAAACGGAATTCCTGATCGAGATCGCGGGCGACGAAATGGCAAAGCCCGTCGGTCCGGGGAGCGACGGCGAAGACCACGACCTTGTCCGTGGCGCCGGGCAGGACGAATCCCTCGTTGTAGTCGGTGTGCTCGCCGATGAGGTTGACCCGGCCGGGCGAAACGACGAGGAGCGGCTGGCCGCGGAAATGCCGGCTGAACCGTTCGGCGACGAGGGGAACGAGCGGATTCATGGTCTGTCCTCCAGGCCGGAGTCTATCACGAGACCGGGGCGGAAAAAAGGGTTCAGGCGCCGAAGCTCATCTTCTGGCGGATCTCGGCGGCCTTCCGCTCGGCCGGGTCGACGACCTCCGGTCCGAACCGCGCGGCGAGGTCGGCGGGATCGCGGAAACCCCAGAACGGCAGGACCCAGCGGTATTTGCGGTAATGGCTTTCGATCGCGAGCTCTTCGCGGCCCGTCTGGCCGATGGGCTGGATGGGGACGGACGGCAGGAAATGGACGACGGCGTCGAGCGTCTCGGCGACGCGCCGGTCCTCCGAAAGGTCGGCCACGATGAACCGCGACATCCGGCCGAGGGCCTTGACGATCTCGGCCTGGTCCCCCGGCCCGGGCCGGTGGAAGTCGAGGACGATCGGGGCGAAGCCGCCGCGCCGGAGCGCCTCTTTGACCGCGTCGAGGACGTCCTGGCGGCCGCCGGCGAAGCGGCCGATGACAAGGACGGTGTTGAGGGTGATGGAGAACACGTCGGCGCGGGCCCGCTCGTGGTGGAGGAGCAGCCCAACGAGCTGGGCCGTCGGCAGGCTGTCGACGGACAGGACCGGCTGCTGGGGCGGCATGATGTCGAGGTCGCGCTGCGCGGCGTCGGCGAGCTCGGTCTCCCAGAGCGAGATGCCGTGAACGGCGCAGTTGTCGAGGACCGCGCCGCGGAGGTTCGTCCGGAGGAGCGTCGCGAAGCACAGGTTGGCGTTGGCGAGCCGGGCGGAATGGAGGTCGGTCCGCTCGAGCACGGCTTCCTGAAGGTTCGCCCCCTCGAGGTCGGCTTCGGACAGGTCGGACTCGGTCAGGTCCGACTTGAAGAGGGACGCTTCACGCAGCACGGCTCGGGCCAGGCGGGCCCGGAAGAGCGAGGCTTGGCCGAGGTTGGCGCCCTTGAGGCAGGCCCCGATCAGGGTGGCCCCGCTCAGGTTCGCCTTGATCAGGAGGGCGGCGCTAAGGTCGGTTCCGTTAAGGTTGGCGCCGGCGAGGTCGGCCTGGCTGAGGTTCGCCTTGAAAAGCGAAGCCCGGCTGAGATCGGCCTGGCTCAGGTCGGCGCGGAAGAGCTTGGCCCGGGCGAGATTGGCGCCCGAGAGGTTGGCGCCGCCGAGAGAGGCTCCGGAGAGGTCCGCTTTGGCCAGGTTGGCTCCGGCCAGATTGAGCTCGGAGAGATCCGCCCCGGCGAAATCGGGCAGGATGCGGGTGTTCTTGCGCCGCCAATCGTTCCAGCGTTCGACCCTGTCCCGGACAAGATCGAGGTGCCCCGCATCCGCCATGCGCTGCCATTCTAGGAGGATTCGCGGCCGGGTGTCAATGCGCTAGCGGAGGGCCAGATGAACGACGACGATCTCCGAGGCCCCCACGGTCCGCACCGGAGGGCCCCAGCCCTGGACGCCGCTCGTCACGATGAGGTGGGCGCCGCCTTTCTCGAGGTGGCCCCAGCTCAGGTCGTATTGGCGCGCCGTGATCAGATTGACCGGGAAGAGCTGGCCGTGGTGGGTGTGCCCGGAGAGCTGGAGGTCGACGCCCGCGGCCCGGGCGTCGTCGAAGCCGGTCGGCCGATGGGCCAGCAGGACGGCCGGCAGGTCGCGGCGGGCGGAGGCCAGGAGATCCGCAACCGCTTTGCGGTTCCTCGAGCGGCCGTCGCGCCGGCCGGCGAGGACGAGCGTCTCGTCGATGACCACGGATTCGTCCTGGAGGAGCCTGATGCCGGACCGTTCGAGGAAACCGGCGCCGCCGGAGCGGCTGAAGCCCTCGTGGTTGCCGGGAACGGCGAAGACGCCGTATTTCGCGTTCATGCGGCGCAGGGCCCGCTCATAGCGGGTGGTCTCCTCTCCGCGGCGGTCTCCTTCGAGGAGGTCGCCGCCGAGGAGGATCAGGTCGGGCTTTTGGGCGTTGACCTTGGCCGTGAGCTCGTCGAGAAAACGGTTCGAGACGAGATCGCGGAAGTGGAGGTCGGACATGAAAACGATCGTCATCTCCCGGGCCGCGGCCGCGCGGCGAGGGACCTCGACGGTGAATTCATGGACGCGCAAGGTCCGGTGATTGATGGCGCCGAGGACGACGACCAGGACGGGGACGATGAGGCACAAGGCCAGCCGCCGGGCCTTGAAGCGCGGCGCCCGGACGGACGGCTTGGAAAGTACGCGGGTCAGCCGCAGGAGGCCGATCGCGGCGTCGAGCGCGAGGACTGTGATGAGGAGATAGAGCAGGAGGGGCAGGGCATAATAGCCGGCCAGGACCAAGGCGGCCATGGGGCGGCCGCCGTTCCGGTGGGACAGGGTCTCCGCGACCGGGTAGGCGGCGGCGATCAGGACGAAGGACACGACCCAGAGGTTCTTGAGCCATCGGGGGCCGAAGAGCGAGCGAACCCGCAGGCCGACGTAGAGGGCCAGCGGGATCGAGAGGAGGAGCTCATTCTGAAGATACATAAGGGGTTATTATAACATCCGCGAGACAAGAACCGGGAAACAGCTCCACGGGGATTCGAACCCCGGTCTGATGGCTGAGAACCACCTGTCCTGGGCCTCTAGACGATGG
>Ga0172365_10004159_pt1 | contig 10703 bp, 12 predicted proteins | sample LakKivSesite48cm_FD_114535 | JGI IMG/M metagenome (GOLD analysis project Ga0172365, IMG submission 114535) | Sediment microbial communities from Lake Kivu, Rwanda - Sediment site 48cm | ecosystem: Environmental > Aquatic > Freshwater > Lake > Sediment | place: Rwanda: Western Province, Lake... | reverse complement strand
TATCCATCTGCGGTAGAAGTGCTCTCTGCGGTGGGGGACCAGGTGCCTGAGGAGATTGATTTTGTGCTGAGTCGGTATAATTATTCTGGGGAGAAGGTTAAGTTAGAGGGGGATGCCTCAGATTTTTCCAACACCAAGGAGATAGTGGACCGGTTGAGCAAGGTGGAGTTTTTTAAGAAGGTCAGTTTAGAGGATTCCCGAAGCTCTCCAACTGGTCGGGTGAACTTTTCAATCCAGATTGAACTCAAAAATCAGGGAGAAGAGAAGAAGTGAATAAGCTAAAGCAAATTTTCAATTTCTTATTTGCGTATTTTAATCGGTTAAATAAAAGGGAGCGATTATTTATTTTGGTTGGGATTGCGGTTGGTTTAGGGGTGATTTTGATATTAGCTATTACCTCTCCGGGCAAAAAAACTCAGCAGAAGGCTAAGAGCGGGGATATAATCTCCCGGCAGGAGGAGTTTTATCAAGTGGTTGGAGAATATGCGGGTTTGAAGCCGGTTCTGGAGAAGGTAGCGGGTGAGTTATCCAATCGTCCTCAGGATTTTGACCTATATCGCCGGCTTAATGAGGTAGTTGAGAAACTGGGAATCCGGAGCAGTTTGATAAAAATGGAGCCGGGTCAGGCACAGGGGAATGAGTATTTAGCGGAGGAGTATGTTGATTTAAATTTTCAAAAGATTGACCTATATAGACTGGTGAATTTTATGAAAGAGGCTGAGGCTTTGCCGGGCTTGGTTAGGATTACGCAGTTTTCTATGAAAGTGCGGATAGATGGCTCTCAAACCATGGATGCGGTGATGAGGATTTCGGCTTATCAAGAGGCTGGGAGATGAGGAGAAAATTTTTAATTGGGTTAGGATATTTTGGATTTTTTGTTTTTGGCTTTTTGGTTTGCTTTTATCTTACCTTTGATGTCGGGATTATAAAGAGCGAGCTGGAGAATTTGACCAAGGGTGGTAATTTTCAGTTGAGCATTAACCGATTGGATAAATATAGATTAAGTGGATTTAAAGCGGTTGGGGTAAAAATTCGGTTTCCGGACTCTTCTACTGCAATTGATATAGACCAGATTCAGGCGAGGATTTCGGTAATTCCCTTGATTTTTGGAAAGAAAAAGGTCTCATTCAAAGTCTTGCTCTATGGCGGAAAGGTCTCGGGAATGATGTCAAGGGGAAAAAGGGGATTTAGAGCGGAGCTTTCGGCACAGGGTTTGGACTTAGCCAGGCTCAAGGCTCAATCTGACAAGGGCTTAACTATTTCTGGAAAAGTAATGAGCAAGGTGGAGATAAATCTGTTCAATCTTGATAATGTCAAGACCTGGTCCGGGAGAATAGAGACCGGTATTAGCTCTGGTAGAATTAATAATTTATCTTATTTAGGCGCGAGCCTGCCAGAGATAAATTTTGACCAGGGCAAGCTTAATTTAGAAATGAAAGCTGGTAGAGCAGAGATAAAAACCCTGGAGCTTTCCAGTCCGGATTTTCCGCTTATGGGTCAAGGCTTGATAGAATTCCGCATTCCTATAGAAAATAGCTTGCTTAATTTAGAGTTTAAGTTAAGTCCGAGTGATTCCTATCTGGAACAGGCAGAGCCTTTAAAAACTTTATTGCCCGGAGATGGCAGGGTGCCTTATCAAGGCAGTTTGGCAGGGCTTTTGAGCGCATTTTAATTTTTGAGAGGCGCCCCTATAAAATTTTTTATTTTGGAGCTTTGGGCGCAAGCGCAGGAAACAGCTCAGAGACCTTGACGATTTTATATCCATTGGCGGTTAGCGCGTCCAGCGCTGGAGCCAGCACCTGGTCCGGGAACTTTTTTCCTCGCTCAGTAGAGAGATGCATTAACACGATGGCGCCATTTGCGGAGTGAGTTTTATTAGTGGAGAATTCAGTGAGCATAGCTCGGATTTCCTGGGGGGAGCGGTAATGCTTGGCATTTTCATCACAGAGCCAGTCCAGGGTGTCATAATTTATTCCCGGGTCCCGGCTCCAGTTAATATGATAAAAACCTACTTCCTCTGCCCAGCGCCGAATCTCCCAGTTATGCTCTCCATAAGGCGCTCTCCATAAAGGGGCCATCTCTGCGCCTGAGACCTCCTGAAACAGCCGAGCAGTGGTGGTTAGCTCCTTCTGGAGGAATTCCCGATTAAGCTCTGGTCGGGTCCATTGCCGACGGTTTTGTTCCCAGGTGGTAAGATGCGGATGAGAATAAGTATGATTGCCGATTTCGTGTCCATCTTCCACCATCTGCCGAACCAGATTAGGATATTGCTCTATAAATTTTCCGGTGAGGAAAATCGTGGTCTTGATTTGTCGTTCTTTTAATATCTCCAGCACTCTTTTGGCATAGCTCGCTTCTCCTCCTGCATCAAAGGTCAGGGCAAGATAAGGCTTGTCTCTTGAGCCCCGGACATAATCCAGTCCCGGAGTGTAAAACACCTGCATTTGATTTTGCCCGGAATAATTAACTAATTGGGCAATAGAGTAAGCCTGATTGCCATTTTTGTCTTGGGCAAGCAGTTGAATCAAATTATTTCCCTGAATTAGCTTCACCTGAGAAAGGACAAATTCCATAGAATTGAGCCTTATTGATTCTCTTTCCCGACCGTTAATCAATAGAATCACTTTTTCTGCTCCAGGCGCTTGTCCATAAAGATTGATTTTCCCGCCTGAGACTTTTTGCTTACCTGGGGCAAGCTCCAGAATCGGCGCCTCTAAATAATGATGCTCAGCAATGGACACGGGATATTCTGCGTCAAATTGGCTTAATGTAGGATTTTCTTTGGACAGGGCTTTAGTCAAAAACGCTTTTCTCTCTCTGGCGAAATAAATAAATATACCGAGCGCTAAGCCAATCGCTAAGACCGCAATTAAAATTAAAGGCAGAAAATTCTTGGGCTTATTTTTACTTTGCCCCTGTTCCAGGGTTCTGAGCTTTTTTTCCATCTGAAAATACCGGGTTAAAGTCCGCTCCAGGGTGTCTTCCAGCTCGGAAAGTCTTTGCTCGGTTTTGGGCTTGGCTTTGAGCTTTTGGGGTTGGCTTTTCTTTGCGCTCTGGGATTTAAGCCATTGCTGGTGGCATTCGGTTGAGCAAAAAATATGATGGTCAAGCTTTAGCTGGCATTTAGCGCAAATCGGCTTCTTACATTGATAACATCTCCTTTTGGCAATTTGCTCGGGATGATTCTGGCATTGCATCCTATTTTCATAATGAGCTTAAGAGCCTTGCTTGTCAAATTGGCTTTGGGTGGCTAAAATTTAGTCAGGAGGAAAAAATTGAAAAAGTATTTAGTTATTTCTGGCTCTGGTCCAGACCGGGTAGGATTGGTGGATAAGATTTCCGGGGTTATTTCCAGCCAAGACCTTAACATTGAGGATTCCAGAATGGCGGTTCTGGGAGGAGAATTTGCTTTAATCCTTTTGGTGAGCGGAGAAGAGAAAGAAGTCAATTGGCTAAAGGAGCATTTAGCTGAGCTCGGCTCCAAAACCGGACTCAACCTTTCCAGCAGAGACACGATTGCGCCCACTGAACGAGCGCTCAAGCAAACCCTTCCTTACCAGATGACGGTTTCAGGAATGGACCATCCCGGAATCGTGAGAGAGTTCACCAGCATCCTCCATAAATATCAGATAAACATTGAATCAATGGAGACCAAGTTAAGCCCTGCGCCTCTTTCCGGCACCCCGATTTTCAAGTTAGAATGCAAGCTGGCAATTCCGGCAGAGGTAAAAATTGGGCAGGTCAAAGCAGAATTGGCTCGCACCGCAGAGCAGGATAACCTTGACTTAGACTTTGAGCCGTTATGAAGAATTCTTATTTTAACTAAATTTCAATTTGTTATCTACCGTTCTTGGAGTTAGGGCTTCACCTTTTTATTTGGTAGTTCACTTTTCCATATACATTCTCTAAATGATACTCAAGTGATTCCTCAGCAATTGGATGTTTTTTTAGTTGCATCGGCGTGCCAATCCCGCTTATGTTGTTATCAATACTCATAAGAGTTAATTTTTCAGGATGAAGCGCAATAACCCCATAATCAAACATTGCATGATGGAGAGGACATAAAACTATAATATTATTTTCATGGTCAATTCCACTATGAGGATACCCCAGTGGCTGGATATGATGAGTCTCCGCATATTTTCTTCCTCCGGGAACCATAAAAGTAAACTTACAAATTTGACAATGGGAATCATACAAGGCTTTTAAGAAACGGCTAAGCGCATTATCTCTAATTATTCTATTTACAGTAATAGTTTTTCTGCTTATAATTTCTGTCCTATTATTTTCAATAGGGGATGGCTTTGGCTCATCCTGTAAATCTACTGCTTCCTGCTTTCTTGCAATACCCCATTTTTCTCTCCATTCCCAAAATTTTTTTAGCCCTTGCCGCCTCCAATATCTACTTGCAGGATTAAAAGATTCTCCCGAGACCGCTTTAACATATTCAATAAATACTGAAGAACTTTTATGCATTAAGCCCCGAGCCTGCGTCTCTCTAATCCTTATTCCAAGTTCAGAATCAAAAAAAATTCTCAAACTCTGAACCAGAGAGATATTTTCCCCTTTTATCCTTTTTTCCAGAAGGTCAAGATAATACTCAAATCCCAGTTCTATCGCATTTTCATTTTTCTTCCAAGATATTCTTTCCAGTTGTTTATTCATATTCTTAATAATGTATATATTTTCCAAACTTAAACCCAAAATCGCTGGGCTTACCTATTACTCTATAGCATTCTGGACATATTACATTTGCGCGTGGATTCCAGACAATATATGGATGTGGACCAATTTCGTTATAGCCTCCATTACTCCAGAACCATTCCTCTATTATTTTCCCCTCAAACCAAATACGGCCCAAACATTTTTTACAATAAGGGCAACGCGTTATTCTGGGCTTATTTTTTTTACTCATTTTATACCTCCCACACCCAGAACCCGATTCAAAATCTATTTCTCATCTTACCCCGTCCACTTCTCCAGTTTAAAATAAAGAATATCAGTAATCAATCCTTTTCTTTTCTTTTTGGGAGCTAATACCGCTTGAACCTTCATCCCCTTGTAAACCTCTTCTGGCTTTATTTCTCCTAATTTATGAATCAGTCCGCCCTCCACTCCCTCCCAAGCTAAAAACGCATAAATCACTGGCTCTTTAAGCCTTTTACCATCCAACCCATAATGCGCAACCGTCCAGCTCTCCACCCGGCAAACCGCTCCCAGCTCCTTCCATTCCTCCATTTTTGAAAAGCACCGCTCACAAAATATCGCAGGTGGTAAAAACCAAACTCCGCACTCCGGACATCTGCTCGCTAAAATTTTCCCCTTATCTTTAAGCGCGCGAAAAAACTTCTCCCCTGCTACTCCTAAAGTATAGCGATGCTTGAGTGGTATCTCCATATAAACGCTTTTTAAATCCAGATTCCTCTCCAAATTCTCAATCAACGGCATAGCGTCCTCCTTATTTTATCGGCTTAAAGTATTTTATATCCAGAATAGAGCCAGTCCGCTCTTTTTTCGGCTTCCAGACCGCCTTGACCTTCATCCCGATTTTAACTTTTTTCAGGTCAACCTCTCCTAATTTATGCATAATCCCTGCCCGGTCCGCACCATCAATCAGAATAATCGCAGGAACCTCTGGCTTTTTCAGCCGACTCGCATCCCACCGAACATAACAAATGGAAAAGGAGTCAATCACCCCGGTGTCCTTTAGCTCCACCCATTCTTTTAGAGGCGCATAACATTCCTCACAAAATACCCGAGGCGGGGTCACCACCCGAGCGCATTTCCTGCATTTCACCCCAAGAATTTTCCCTTCTTTCAAGCCTTGAAGAAATTTTCCCATTGCCACTCCTGCGTCCCAGTTATAGGCGGTGCGCAGGTGGTCATCATAATAAAGCACCTTGCCCTTCTCAAAATCCTTTTCCTTTAATGGCGTCCCGCCCACCATCTCTCTGGTAATTTTCATTCACCCCCCCTATATTTTTCCTTCTGCCAGCAGAGCATCTGAAGTATATAAATCTTTATTGCTTGCATTAAATTCGTGCTTAACTTGGACTATCAGTTTATCCAAAGTGTAGATATGCCAAGAGACCGGTATAAATGCATTTCTTCCTTCCCTTTTAGTTATATTAAGCTCAAAACTCATTAACAGGTGAAAAGCGTCTTTTGTAATTTTGGGGTCTTTTGATGGAGAGAAATAAAAGCTTCTGAAGCTCTGATTTTTACTTAAAGTATTATAGGTTTTACAGTCAAGATATATTATAATGCCATTTCTGGTTTCTATCTGGATATCAGGATATCCTGCGGATTTTCTTTTTCCTCTTTTTGAAACAGGTTTTTCAGCTTTTAAGCCAACCTCATTAAGAGCCTTGATTACAAAAGGCTCAATATGATTGCCAGCTTCATTTGGTCTAGCAGTAAAAATACCTTTCCGATTAGCGTTTATTCCAGCAATTTCTGCTGCTTTTGATAAAAGTTTAAGCAATTCTTGTTTCTTTCTATCGGAAATTTCAAAAGGCAAAACCTCAAAACCATAAAGCGCCTTGATTGCAATAGGGAAAGGTATCCCCTTTATTGGCTCTAAAAATTTAGATACCACTTTTTCAAGTTCTTTGATATAATTTTTTTGATTATTCATAATTATTTCACGGTAAATTGTCAACTACCCTTTTAATATCCGTTTGGAAATCTCCAATTAAAGTTTCCATTTGTGTACCAAGTAGTATTCCCAAAAGATTTTGGATTTCCTGATTAACTCTATCTAAAACTTGTCTTACTACTTGCTTAACTTCATTTTCATTGCAAGGGATGAATACCCCACCTCGCGGTCCTGGATAAACAAGAGTGGCAACCACACCCGCTCTTTTGAGCTCAACCAGAATTCGTTGCTGAAAGCTCTCTCGGTTCAAGTTTGGGTTGTTTAAATGGTTAAGTATATTCCTTATACTTGTCCGATTATTTATTCCACAATGTCCATTGAGTAAAAAACGCACAACAGCAATATGATCAGAATAATTGGGAACATTTGTATGGTTCGTTATAAATGTTAAGGCGTTTTTAACCCAAGGGCTATCGGGACATTGTAATTGATGATTATTAGTCATTTCCCTCTCCCTTTTGAAAAATCAGAATATTTTCTTTTTGCATAATATTATAGAGTCCAAAAATGATTTTATCTATATTATTTAACAGCTTAAACCCAATTTTCTCCGCATAATCTATCACAAATTTTACAGTGTCTATTTCTTTTCCAAGATAGCTAGCATTGCCGATTATAATCACTGCGAATTTGGCTGGTTTCAGTACCCGATGCATCTCTGCCAAAGACTTTTTCATATCCTCATTATATAACCATAACCGTTCCTGTCCTTTTCCTCTGACCCCAATGAAATCCTCCCTTAAATCTTTGAGACCATATCCCATATCTTTTAAAGCATAGGAATCATTTTCCACATAATCCAGGGCTATGGAATAAGGCGGTGAGGTAATAATGCCATCAATACTTTCGCTTTCCAATTCTAATTTTCTCGCATCACCTTTCCTAATTTCTACTTGGCCGAGTTTTAAATCCAACCCTTTTGAAATCTGATAAAAATCTTCAACAGATAAAATCATCAACTCCAGATTCTTAAAAAAAGCCTTACCAAATTCTCGCCCTCTTCGCTCCTGATCACTTATCGCGACTAATTTTGCCAGTTTATAAAAATTCCTTGCCTTTTCTTCTGGTATTGATTCTATGATCTGGTCAAAGCTAACGCTTTTATTGCTAAACAAGGAAGGCTCAACATTTTCAGTAATAACTTTCTTATACTCTAAAATTTTGGGTATAGCCTCAATAGATTCAGTTTTGACCTTGCTCTGAAGAACGCAGAGGGGGGATATGTCTATGCCGATACAATTTATCCCCAAAAGCTGGGCTTCAACCGCTAAAGTGCCACTTCCTACAAATGGGTCCAACACCTTATCCCCAAAATTAAGTCCAATAATATTTAAAAGCGCTCTAATCATCTGCGGATGAAATTTCCCCTTGTAAGGATAAATCCAATGAGTCAGATATTGATTGACAGACCGGGTAGAATTCTTCTGAATAATCCTGAAATAATCAGTTAACTTTCCATTCACAGATTTAAAATATGCCAATCTTTTTAGCAACCTGTCTTCATCGGTTGCCTTGACAATCCTAAAATTTCTAAGCCCATTTGTAATATTAAAAGAAACCCCAAAAGATTCTAATTCAAACTGAGCAAGTGCCAATTCATAAATAAATTGAACATTATCAATTAGAACTAAATCTTCTTTTGTCCGCTCTTTTTTATAAGCCCAATTTAGAGCCGATTCTTGAGATTTTTTTATCATCTTTTCCCTTTATAAATTTAACAATTATATCATATCATTTTTTTATTTCCTCAACACTACTACTGTCCCTACTTGCATTAAATCCCCCCAGGCTTGGGCAAGAGCGGTTTTACAGTCCCGGGACACCTGCCTGGCGCCTGCCTCTCCTCTAAGTTGCCAGAACATCTCGCAGACCTTCATCAATCCGCTTGCCGCAATTGGATTGCCCACACCAAGTAGTCCCCCGCTCGGACAGGTAGGCAATTCCCCATCCCGCTGGGTCACCCCTTTTTCAGTAAGTTTTGGCGCCTCGCCTTTCTCGCAAAGCAAAAGCCCCTCCATATGATGCAATTCCTTATAATCAAATGGGTCATAAGGCTCTGCAATATGAATCTCCTGCCTTGGGTCAGTGATACCTGCCATTTTATAAGCCATTCTTGCGGCTTTCTCCACATATCTCGGATAATAAAGGTCTTTATTGGTCCAGTAAGCAGTGTCCAGATTCCAGCCCACGCCATCAATCCAGATGGGCTTATCCGTGTATTTATAAGCAAGCTCCTCGCTTGCTAAAACCAGCGCGCCTGCGCCATCACTGGTCGGAGAAATATCCAAACGATGAACCGGCCAGGCTAAAACCTCAGAATTCAACACATCCTGGACCGTGATTTTTTCAGGTATCTGCGCAACCGGATTGTCCAGAGCATTCCTTTTATTCTTGACCGAGACCAAAGCTATCTGCTCGTGAGAGATGTTATGCGCGGTCATATACCGATTCATCTCTAAGGCAAAAATCCAGAGCAGATTACAGCCCAAGGGCCTCTCAATGAAGTTGTCAAAGATATTTAAAAATGCGCCCTGGGGATGAGGATGACAACTGCTCATCTTTTCGCTTGCCACCACTAAGCAGGTGTCAAACATTCCGCTTGCGACCTGATACCAGCCGTGAATCACCACAAACACCCCTGAGCCTCCACCTACATAAGAACGGATATATGGCTTTCTCCATCCGCCAGAGCCATCTGAAAGATATTCACCATTCATATGAATTCCATCAAACGCATCTGGCGCTGTGCTTTCTGCCACGCATTGAATATCTTTAAGGGTCATCCCTGCGCTCTCTAAAGCCATCTTTCCGGCATAAAAACTTAACTCCCTTCCGGTCTCCTGGGCTCTGCGCATAAACTTGGTCAAGCCTGCGCCAACTATGGCAACCCTTCTTAATCCCATCTTTACCTCCTTAAACTTCTAAAACACAAACCGCGCCACTGGCAGTGGGAATCCCTCGCCAGCTCATTACTAATCCGCTTTTGGCATTATTCACCTGATAGCCAACCGCTTCTTTTTTCAATTGCCTTGCGACCTCAATCAGCCGAAAAAGACCATTGGCTTCTAAAAAATTGCCACAGCCCAAACTTCCGCCGCCGGGATTTACAGGTAATTCCCCGTTTCTCTCAAAAGCTCCCTGTTCCAGCATGGTTCCGGCTTTGCCTAATTCTGCTATCCCAATCGCTTCTAAATGCTGTAATTCCTTGTAGCTGAAGCTGTCGTCAATCTCAACCAGTGAAAACGCCTTGTTCGGCTGTTTGACACCTGCCTGGCCATAAGCCCTCTCCGCGCTCAATTTAGCATAAGCAGGGATAGCCCATTCTCTTTGCTCAGGCTGGAAAGAATCCGAGCACCAGCCAATTCCAGTAATCCAAACCGGCTCCGGATTGAAATTCTTTGCCACTTTTTCACTGGCAAGCGCTAAGCAGAATCCCGCATCTCTGGGTCTTGCGGACTCTAAATTTTTCAAAGGCTCAAAATTAGGCTCGCTTGATAGCACATCCTCCAAGGTAATTTTTGCAGAATGCGCGCCTAAGGGATTTAAAAGCGCATTATTTTTATTCTTTACCACCACTTGGGCGCATTGCTCAAGAGTGTTTCCGCTGGTTGAAAGAAAACTCCGCATCTCTAGCCCAGCTAAAAAATAAGGATGAGCTAATAGGGGTCTGGTAAAAACCGGGTCAGTGGCAAAATGAATCAAGCCAATATGGTCAGTTAGATTAGAAGATTTACTATGCGCCTCCACTACCACTACCCCAAATCTACCGGTAAGGATTTGCATTACCGCACTGGCAACTCCCTGAAGCCCATCCCCAGCAATGGTCTGAGTTGGTCTAAGCATAGCTCCCATCTGGTCTGGAATATATTCATCAAAAATAGAGGTGCCCTCATTGAAATCCTCACTGCAGGAGACAAAACTATCAACATCTTTTCTCGGGTCTAGGCCTGCGACCTGATAAGCCCTGGCGCAGGCTTCATACATCATCTCTTTATAAGAGACCTCTGAGCTTAAAGCGCCATAGTTGGACACGCCATAGCCAATC
>Ga0172365_10004158_pt1 | contig 10704 bp, 8 predicted proteins | sample LakKivSesite48cm_FD_114535 | JGI IMG/M metagenome (GOLD analysis project Ga0172365, IMG submission 114535) | Sediment microbial communities from Lake Kivu, Rwanda - Sediment site 48cm | ecosystem: Environmental > Aquatic > Freshwater > Lake > Sediment | place: Rwanda: Western Province, Lake Kivu... | reverse complement strand
GGGAGAACCGGATTTTCTCCTTCAATAATTACCGATACTGCTGGCACTCTACACATTAGTTATTTCACAAGAGATTTTTACGATCTAAGATATTCTTATGGCGATACAAGCGGGTGGGCGATCGATGTAATTGATACGGCAAATATTAGATGTTCATTGTCTTCTTTGGACTTGGACATTAGTAGTAATCCTCATATAACATATATCCAACTATTAGGTAATTCTCAAGGTTGTGTTAAATATGCTAAAAAGCAAGGGGGAACATGGTATATAGCATCATTTGACAGTAATGAAACGCCATTGCCCGGTGCGATAGCTACGGATTCCTTATCTCATCCGCATATCGTCTATTCGGTCATGCATTCGATTGTTAAGTATGGTCATTGGAATGGCTCAGAATGGATAATTGAAGAAGTTGATAGTGTCCCGCGTCAAGTTACTTGTGTCGATATTGCTTTAGATGGTAATGGTATCCCCCATATTGTTTATAGCATAGATGAAATGGGTATCTGGTATGCCTATAAAACACCCGGCGGTTCATGGCAGAAAGAACAGGTCATTAATGGTATCTTTGGTCAGGTCTCGCTGGCATTGGATAGGACTGATACACCCCACATTGCCTTTCACGATAACCGGACATTCTATGCCAAGCGCAGCCAAACCAACATTGAACATAGGAAATCTTTTTTCCCTGAGAATCTCATCACGGTATATCCTAATCCAACCAGAACGATAGTCGGTATTAGGTTTTCTGGAATTAGTAATGATATCAAAGCACTATCAGTTTTTGATGTTTCTGGTAGAGTTGTTCGTAATTTATCGGCGTTATTGTTTAACCCGGGTGATGCTGTAAATTGGGATCTTTGTGATGAGTGTGGGTATAGAGTGGAACCGGGTGTATACTTTTTAATTGCCAAACTCGGCACCATGCTCATCAACAGAAAGATAATTGTAGTTAGATAGAGAGGAGGAAAAATAAATAGGATAATGACTTTGTTGTTTTTTGTGTTATGGTTTAATCAAGGGTTAAGTGGGGAGATTACACCTCCGCTCCAAAAGCAGTTGGATAGTTTGGGTTGGAAGGAAGCAATACGGGTCATCGTTTACCTAAAAGAACATGCCAATGTATCGCATATTCCAACGAGCGATAAGCCTGCGCGCGTCGCTTACATGAAAGAATTTGCTCAACAACGACAGAGGGCAATTTTGGAATATGCCCGAACAATTGGTGATTCAAATATAAATCCATTCTGGGTCTTTAATGGATTTGCTCTAACGCTGCCAGCAGGTATGGTGCCTATTCTGGCGGCACGGTCCGAGGTTGATTTTGTTACCTGCAATACCGCGATGCAACTTGATACACTTGGTTATAGCGGGGGTGAGCCGCAACCACAGACCCAGTGGAATATAATAAAGGTGAGAGCAAATGAGGTATGGGATATGGGTTATCGTGGTGAGGGGATTGTGGTTGGGAATATGGATACTGGCGTCCTTGTTACTCATGAGGCTTTTTGGGGATAGGTGGCGTGAAGAGAATGGATGGTTTGATGCGGTTGAAGGTCAACCGACGCCAGTAGACGAAGTTGGGCACGGCACGCATTGTATGGGAATATTGACTGGTGCCGGACCTTATGGCATTGGGGTTGCTCCCGGCGCTACTTTCATAGCAGTGCGAACCGGAAAATTCAATGGCGGATGGCAAAAAGAGGATGTGCTTGAAGGTTTTCAATGGGTTGCTGATCTTGCATCGATTGGTCAGGAACCAGATGTTATGTCCAATTCATGGGGCTGGGCAGATGGAGAATATAACCCTGGACCACATTTAGAATTTTGGGAACCCCTTAATACATGGCGAGCAATAGGCATTATTCCAGTATTCTGCAATGGTAATACTGGTTTATATGACCTCTATCCTTGGGACCCTGGAAAATATCCTACTGTTATTGGTGTTGGTGCGACCGATGAATCTGATGGCTATGCAAGATTCAGTTTGCCGGGTCCATCTCGAAATGAACCGCCTTACAATGAAAGTTATTATTGGTCAAGACCGGATTGGAATTTAATCAAACCAGATTTAATGGCGCCAGGGACAAGAGATAATGCAGGTTTGGGCATCTATTCTGCTTATAACAATGGAGAATATGAATATTTAGAAGGCACTTCTCAAGCTACTCCTCATGTTACTGGTGCGATTGCCTTGATGCTTGAGGCATCACGGGACGTTTGGCACTATGACCTCAATTATTATGATATCTACGATGTTCTTCTTGAAACCGCTAATCGTAGTATTAGTGGTCCTCCAAATATCTACTATGGCTGGGGGCGTCTGGACTGTTATGAAGCAGTTAATGTGGTGCTCAATTATCATCTCAAGTCATCTTCACCCATAGCCACAGGACTAAATAATTGTGACTGCATAGGTTATGGAGGAGATAAATGGCATATGGTTTATGAGTCAGGTGGTCCGATGGCAAAATATGTGCGGTATACGGTTTCCACTGACAATGGTGCAACCTGGTCTTTAGAGGCAAACGGCGCAAACAACGAAAGGAATGGCAAGATTGGTGAAGGTGGCTCGCCAGCTTTGTCAGTATTGCCCAATGGCGATGCCCATGTAGTCTGGCTTGATGGTTCATATTTACTATATTCAAAAAAACTTGTCTCAAGCTCTGTCTGGACTGAACCGGTGATCCTTTACTGCGAAGAATCAATGCAGAAAATTCCTTCTTTTGTTGTTGACCCGAGCACGAACATCGGGCATGTTACCTTTGTTAATGAGAGTGTTTTCGGAAAGAAGATTATTTATGGTTGGTTTGATACCCAGGGGCAGAGCCCGGTATTAGACTATTTTCCTGTTGACCAGGGTGAGGTGAGTAATCCAAGCATTGGTCTGGGTATAGATGGTCCTCATATTGCGTGGTGCAAATCTATTGGACTTATGAGGGCAATCTATTATACCTGCGCTCCGGACTGGACGATTGAGCAAATATCCAGCAGTGTGAAAGTTGGCCTCTTCGCACCTGATTTAGTAGTCAGTCCTTATAATGGCACTGTAGCAGTGGTCTGGGAAGAAAAGAATGGGAGCAATTTTGACATTCGCTGTCGGAGAAAAGTCAGTAGTGTCTGGCAATCTCTGGAATGGGTTTGCCAGACCGATGAGGAATCACGCCATCCGGTGATTGCGGCCAATGCCTTTAAGAATCATTTTTATGTTGTCTGGGCTGACTCAACCACAGATTACGATTGGGAAATTTTGTTCAGTATGAATGATGGTTCAGGATGGCAAATTCCAGAAAACTTAAGTGGTTTTACATACTTCGGTTCAAAGAATCCGCAGATTGGATTTCTTTCGAATCAAACTGGAGTCGGTGATGTTGCACTCATCGGTTATGGTGAAGGGAGTTCGGATCCTTTATTATCGGTTAATTCAAGATATGTTCCCGTATACAGCATAAAAACTGTATCCAAATTCTTTCCGATTGGCGGCGGTCCACAGACACGCAACAGTCAACCAATCAAATCTTTCTTCCTCTACGACATCTATCCGAATCCAGTAAAAGGGGTGCTAAAGATAAGATTCAATTCGCCAGATGAGCGCAGGGTAACTGTAAAATTGTATGATGTTACGGGCCGATTAGTGCAAAATCTTTTTAATGATAAATCACAAATAGGGGTAACAGATATTTCTGTGAATACAAATACTTTATCTGGAGGCGTCTATTTTGTGCGGTTGGAAGCGGGTGATTTTAAAAAAATAAAAAAGGTTGTATTATTCCAGTAAAAATGTTTAAAGACAATTATGCGATGGATATGATGAAAAAAATTATCATTGTTATCTTTGGTTTGACCCTTTTGTTAAGCGCGCAAGAATCAGGTGCTCGTTATCTGATTATCACACATGATAATTTTTATAATGACATCCTGCCCCTTGCACAATGGAAGCATAAAAAGGGTATGAGAACAAAGATTGCCCGGCTCTCTGAAATCGGTTCCACTGCAACACAGATTAGAGATTATATTGTCAATGCCTACAATAACTGGCAGGTTAAACCTGAATATATTCTATTTGTTGGCGCACCGAATTTTATTCCATTCCCTCTTGTGCTCGGCTGGAATTCAGATAATTATTATACAAATGTAAGTGGAGATTTGTATAATGAAATCCTTTCCGGAAGGTTGACTGTGCATAATACAACCGAAATTCAGACCACTGTGCAAAAAATCCTTGCCTATGAACGAACACCCAATACAGTGGATACGATGTGGTTTAAAAGGGCATGTCTGATTGCCAATGAAGATTATGGAATTTATCCACCAATCGGAAATGATACAGTTTACTGGAATGATGTGCGGCATGTAAAGAATCTGATGCTTGCCAATGGCTATGATTTGATTGACACCTTATCTGCGGGTCTGGGTGATAACGCATATAGTGTTTATCAATCAATAAATAATGGCCGGGGATTTTTAATGTACCGGGGCACAGGTCTTGGTAATTGGTATACCCCCTTTGATTGTAACCCTGATGTAATTGCCAATGGCACAAAACTAGCCATTGTGCTATCTTTTACCTGCAGAACAATCGGTACTGGTTCAACCCCTGCGGTCGCAGAAAGGTGGTTTTTAACCGGGACACCGACAAACTTAAAGGGTGGTGCTGGTTTTTTTGCAACAACAACTGTTGGTGGAGGTTTTATTACATTCTTGAGGAGTGCGGTCTCCCGTGGTTTTTTTGATGCAATATTTATTGATGATAAAGGGACTTTTGGCGAAGCCTGTGAGGGTGGTAGGGTAAAGGTTTATACAATGTATCCATATTCAGGCGGTGATGAAGAATATGTTGGTTTTACAACAGTTGGTGATCCGGAGATGAATATCTGGACTGCACCACCATGTTCACTACTCGTTACACATCCACAATTGATACCATTTGGTAGTGCAAATTTTACTGTAAATGTCCTGAGGGCGATAGATTTAACGCCAGTAAATAATGCCTCTGTTTGTGTTGTGGCAAAACAGGACACAAATATCTATGTGCTGGATACAACTGATACAGAAGGCAATACCTACTTCTCAATCAGTCCATATATTGTTGGAGATACAGTTTATGTAACCGTTACGGGAAAAAATTTAAAACCATACGAAGATTATATGATTGTTCAGTATACGAATAGCCCTTATGTTGTATATTTAAAATCAATAATTGATGATTCACTTTCAGGTAATAATAATCATCTTATCAATCCAGGTGAGATGATTAATTTACCGTTATGGGTGAGAAATTGGGGTGATAGTATTGCCCGGAATGTAATTGGACTATTGAGAATCAGCGACCCTTATGTAGCACTTCTTGATTCAGTCAAATCATTCGGCGATATATCTGGTCGAGATTCTGCATATACAGGCAGTGATGGTTATAAATTTTCAGTTAGTGAAGATTGTCCGGATATGTATAATATAGATTTTGAACTGGTCTGTCAGGATACCAATGATTCTATATGGGTTTCCCATTTCAGTCACCGGGTTTGCGCACCTTTATTAATCTTTCAGGAAGCGTATATCAGTGGGGGAAATGGTAATATCAGTATAGAACCCGGCGAAACAGTTTTTGTGAAGGTTTTGATAAAAAACTCAGGTCATTCGCCGGTTGAAAGTATCAATGCTATACTCCAGAATCTTTCCAGTTATACAGGAATTATTGATTCATCTGGCAGTTATGAACATATTGGTCCTGATTCCACTGCCATAAATGATTCAAATCCCTTTGTAGTATTTGCTGATTCTTCAACACCACAAGGGACAGTTGCTAATTTTCAGGTTATTCTCACTGCCTTTTTATATCAAGATACAATTACATTTTCTCTGATAATTGGTAAAAAAGACTATTATATCTGGAATCCAGCTTTAACTCAACCCCCGGGTCAGAATATACATAATATCTTATCTAATCTTAATTACTCCGGTGAAATCGGCTTAAATTTACCCTCTGATTTGCAGTATTACAATGCAGTATTTGTTTGCCTCGGTGTGTTTCCGAACAATTATGTAATTCAAAATAACAGTGCTGAGGCGATAAGACTGACTGACTTCGCAAATAATGGTGGAAGACTTTATATGGAAGGAGGTGATGTCTGGTACTATGACCCTGGGATTGGTGGCCATGACTTTTCTGGTATTTTTGGTTTGATTCCAGAGGATGATGGTGGGTCAAATATGGGACCGATTGCTGGTATTTCTGGTACATTTACTAATGGAATGTTATTCAATTATGCAGGAGAGAATGAGTGGATGGACCATATCGGTCCATCAAGCCCTGGGTCTTTTTTAATCTTTCGTGATACAGACAATTATTTTGATTGTGGCGTTGCCTATGATGCAGGGACTTATCGCACAGTTGGCACCTCATTTGAACTCGGTTTGCTTGTTGACGGCTCACCGCCTTCAACAAGGGCAATATTGCTTGATTCTATAATGCGCTTTTTTGGATTTTCACATGGAATTACAGAAAAGGGTATTGCCGGCATTCAGCCCATCAGATTTTCCTTGCAAATTTATCCAAATCCGTTCAGGAATCACCTAATGATTAAATTCCAAATTCCGTCCGAAGGACGAGAATCCTCGCAAAGCGGGACAAATTCCACTCTCTCTACTCGCTATTCTCTACTTGCTACTCTACGCATCTATGATGCTGCAGGCAGATTAGTCAGACAATGGGACTATCAGACTATGAGACAATCAGACTGTGTTGTCTGGGATGGTAAAGACAACGTTGGTCGGAGACTACCTTCGGGTATCTATTTTGTGCGGCTCGAGGCAGGCGAATTTAAAAAGATAGAGAAGGCGGTATTACTTCATTAATGACATAATCAAAATGGATATTTTTATCAAATTTTTTTTAAAAATGCCTTTCAAAGCCTTTTTTCTTATGGGGGAGAAATTGTTCAAGGATAATGCGATTTTCTTTTTTACGATAATATACCCGGAATGAAAAAGAAACATAAAAATGGTAGAGGTCACCCATTTCCTTGATATGAACATCACCCAAGCCACTGCCAGGAATCTTGTAAACAACTTTGGTCAAAGCATCAATGAATTGCCTTTTTAAGGTTTCGGTTATGCAATATTTTGTGACTGCCTTTAAAAATTTTTCTGTATATTTAAATTCAAATGGTTTTTCAAAAACATTGTGATATTGCTGCATTGCTGGACTGATTTTATAATATAATTCCACACATTTTTTCAAATCAGGCCAGGCATCACTGGGGTGGATCTCCTGTTCAGGCTCATCTTCAATTCTTATACGCTTCCGACGTTCCAATAAATATCTTTTTACACTATCTTTCATTTATTCTCCTTTATAATTTTTATAGTTGGTTTTAAAACCACCGAACAACTTATAATTTTTGATACCATACACTGCTTGCCGGCTTCAATTACTAAGTTGTAAATATCGTCTTTATCACTTTCTGAATCTATCGTGATAGCCGGTTTTACAGTTATTTCAGTAAATACAAACTCTTTATTTCTCAGCTGAACCCTGCCAGCGGCATTACTCTGGTAGGAAATGATCCTCAGATTTTTCTTCTCCAATAACCATAGAAAAGTAGTCATTATACAAACTTCAATTGAAGCAATAAATAAATGCTGGGGACTCCAGTATTCTTTCTTTCCGCCAAATTCCGGGGCACAGCCAATAGTGATATTATGTTTATCTTCTCCAGAAAGAATACCCTCTTTTTCTTTTGAATATTCTGCAGTGGTTTCAAATTCATAAATGCGGGGTTTTAAAAAACCTTTATTGTAATTGCGCCAACCTTTTTCAACATTTTTTCTTATATCAATATCAGGAATATAAGGTTTGATATCTAAAACTGCAGTTCCATCAATAGCATCAAGATACTTCACGGTCAAAACATTGCCTTTTTTTTCGATGAGTTCAATAATTGCATAGCCAATGGGATTTGGACGATTTGGCGACCTTGTAGCAAAAACTCCATGCAGATTTTCATCCCATGGTGTCTTTACCATCAACCTGCATAATTTTGCTTGATGTAGCCAGTAAAAAATATGGAGATGAGAAAAACCTTCAATATCAGTTAGTCCTTCAGTAAATTCAGGAAAGATTTCAATCTTGCTTATCGTTTCATTACCCTGATGTGGTGCTTCAGATTTTGACTTGTATGGAGAATGAATGACACCGATAGGTCTAAATGTAGACATTTATAAGTCCCTTTTTCCTCTTACCCTTTCATCTATCATTCTACAAATATTAATGATAACCTTTGCGGATTCAGAATTGGGATAGGATTCAACGAATGGTTTGCCATTATCAGTGCTTTCCACAATCCTCGGGTCAAGGGGAATCTTCCCTAATAAAGGCATACCTAATTCCTTCGCCGCCTTTTCGCCACCCCCGGATTTGAAAAGGTTTATTTCTTTGCCACAATGTGGGCAAGTTAAACCACTCATATTTTCTAATATTCCAAGAATTGGTGTAGCAAGTTGACGCAGGAAATGGACGCATTTTCGTGAATCAAGCAAGGCAATGTCTTGGGGCGTGGTAACAATGATTGCACCGGTTAAATCCCTTATCATCTGGCATATAGAAAGTGGTTCATCCCCAGTGCCGGGTGGTGAATCAATGATTAGATAATCAAGTTTTCCCCAGTTGACCTCAGCAAGGAATTGTCTTAAAACGCCCATCTTCAATGGACCGCGCCAGATAACCGGAATATCAGGGTCCTGTAGTAAAGATGCCATTGAAAATGCTACAAGATTAGAGTCGATCGAAAATGGTATAATTCTTTCTTGGTCCATCATTGGTTGTTTTCCTTCAAAACCAAGCATCTTGGCAACTGAAGGACCATGGATATCTGCATCTAAAAGTCCCACCTTTGCACCCAGACTACTCAAGCCTGCGGCAATATTTACCGCCACAAAACTTTTACCAACACCGCCTTTATTAGAAAGAACTAAAATCTTGGCTGCGATTTGCGCCATGTTCTTGGCTAACATCGCTTCCAGATGTTTTAGTTCGTTCTCTCTATCGCTATTCACCTAGCCCTTCCTTTCTTAAAATTTAAAAGACACTAAATCACCGCGGGTATGGGATGCTAATACAAAATAATTAAAAATATACATCAAACTGAGCAGATTCATATTCGGCTGAACTTTCGCAAATCTTTAGCCATTTCGAGAATCTTCTGTTTTTCATTCTCAAACATTTGTTTGTATTCTTTCTTAACTGAGGGTGCTCTGGGTATCTTAACTTTTAAAGGATTGACCGGCAGATTGTTAATATGAAGCTCAAAATGGAGATGTGGACCAGTACATAGGCCGGTCTTCCCTGAATAACCGATCAATTCACCCATTTTGACATATTTACCTACCTTTATACCCGGGGCAATTTTTGAAAGATGGCCATAACGTGTCTTATAATTATTTGGATGTTTTATCTCTACCAGATTGCCATATCCCCCTTTCCACCCTGCATAAGTAACCGTGCCATTGCCAATCGATGATACTGGTGTACCAATCGGTGCGACATAATCAAGACCATGATGAGGACGCCAGATACGCAGGATCGGGTGAAACCGATGCTCAGAAAAATAGGAGCTTATCCGGCTGTAACGGAGTGGTGATTTAAGAAAAGATTTTCTTAAAGACTCGCCTTTCAGGTTGTAAAAATCATCATAACCTTCCGGATCGTCAAAATAGATACCCATATAATCACCAACATAACCCATATAGTGAACATAGAGTACCTTCGGGTAGCCAACCGCATGTGCATCGATAATTTCTTTCTCGACCAAGATTTCAAAACTATCGCCATTCTGGGTTTCAGTGCAAAAGTCTATCTCCCAGGCGAAGATATCGGCAAAATTGTAAACCAGTTCTGGCGTCTCACTCATCTTCAGCATTGCCTCGTAGAGCGAAGAATTAATCTTTCCCCGAACTAACACCATGTGATGTTCGATATAGGGAAAATGCATGTAGCAAATTAAATTCTGGGAATCTTTTTCAACTACGTATTTCTCCTTTGGGCTTTTTGTATAACAAAATTTTGAAAACTTACCATCCACCCGTACGATATAAACCGAATCAGTGGGACGGCAGTAGCGAAAAGGAAATCGGGAAGTGTTTAATTCATCGATAATTTGTACGGCGAGTGAACGATCAAGGCTCGTGCGGAAGAGTGCTGCCTGCAAATGGTCATTTTTCTTAATCTTTATATATTCAATTGTGACAACTGGTTGATGAACTTGTCCAGCGACTTTTTCTTCTTGTCTACTAGAGCAATCTAAAATGAGAAACAATAGTAACAAAAAAATTTTGGCAAACCGAGCAAGAAAAACGGGACTCATCTTGTGCACTGCCCACCGTCAAAACAGGGTGGCTTTTCGCATCGTTCATCTCTGCCGCAGCAGGTCTTACCATTATATGAGTCTTGTATGCCCCTGCCCATCGTGACAAAACTTTTAGAAAATATCCGATTCAATTCCTTACTGCCACAATGTTTGCATTGAATCTTAGCATCACCCTGTCCTACGCCAATAAGAAATTCACTAATCTTATGGCATTTTAAACATTGATATTCATAGATTGGCATTTTGTCTCCTTATAGAGAAATATATAAATAACTCTGCATCCAGCATCACGACTTCTTTGTCAAGTCTTTTTTTCAATCTTATCCTGATGGTTGTG
>Ga0172365_10004157_pt1 | contig 10706 bp, 10 predicted proteins | sample LakKivSesite48cm_FD_114535 | JGI IMG/M metagenome (GOLD analysis project Ga0172365, IMG submission 114535) | Sediment microbial communities from Lake Kivu, Rwanda - Sediment site 48cm | ecosystem: Environmental > Aquatic > Freshwater > Lake > Sediment | place: Rwanda: Western Province, Lake... | reverse complement strand
AGGCTTGCCTGTATGCCAGCTATTCCTCCGCCGACCACCATCACCGCCCTGATCTTCTTCATCACAGCACCTCCAGCGCCCTGTAGATGGGGGAGCTCCCCCTTATCTCTTGAATATCTACCCAGCCCCGCAGCCGCATGGCAACGATGTGTCCGAGAACTCTCCGTGAGTCCATGCCCAACCTCTCTGAGAGCTTCTTCACCGACATCGGCTCCTCTAACAAGGCGAGGCGTATCCTGTGGCGTGCATACTCGGAATCCACTGCTTCAGCCATCACCTTGTCAAAGTCCTCCTGCGTAAATGGCTCCCCGTAGACATTCCCCTCAGAAACCAGTTTCTCCTCCTTCCCAACCAGCGCCCTCAGCCTTGAATCCTCTGCCGCAGCCTTAGCCGCCCGCATGTTCAGCAGCAGGCCGGGGTCTAGCTTGTTGCCTGAGAGCAGGGAAGGCCCGAGAGCCCGAACCTGATCTGCGAACTCCTTCACAAGCTGAGCGAACCTCTGTCCCTCCGAAGCGGAAATCCATTCAAGCCTCAGCCTCCCAGGCTCAAGTCCAGCCTTCTCTGCCAGCCTCTTTGTTAGAGCAAATTTCCGCTTGGCTTGTAGGTTGCCTGAGATGTAGTGGCAGTCACCTATGTGACACCCTGTGATCAAGATGCCGTCGACACCTTCAGCAAGAAGGCTTAGAATGAGGGGAGGATCGACCCGCCCGCTGCACATGACGCGTATGACGTGAATATTAGGCGGATACTGTATCCTGCTGACGCCTGCGAGGTCTGCGCCAGCGTAGCTGCACCAGTTGCAGAGGAAGCCTATGATTCTTGGCTCAAATTCGGTCATATGGCAGCCCTCCTCAGCGCAGCTAAGCCTTGCGCCTCTAGCTGCTCGTTGGTGAAGTTGTGCATAGTTATAGCCGTCTCAGGGCAACTTGCGCCGCATACACCACAGCCCTTGCAGACAGCGCTTGTAACCCTTGCGATGCCCTTCTCGTCCTTCTGAATAGCGTTGTAGGGGCAGAGCTCGACACAGATCCCACACCCCACACATTTATTCTCGTCCACCTCCGCGGTTATGGCCGCTGTCCTTAGCCTCCTCTGAGCCATAGGTATCGCGGCCCTAGAAGCTGCGCCCAGCGCCTGTGAGATACTCTCGCCTACATTCTTAGGACCATGAGCCGTCCCACAGACATATATACCATCGGTCGCAAAGTCGACAGGCCTTAACTTGACGTGAGCCTCCATGAAGAAACCGTCTTGGCCAAGCGGCACCTTAAGTATGCTTGAGAGCCTTTTGGCATCTTCATGCTGGATTAAGGGCGTTGACAACACGACTAGGTCGCTCTCGATCTTGGTCTCCTTACCGAGGAGTACTTGATAAACTCTAACGGCCAATTTTCCATCTTGTTTGGATGTGACCTCAGGAGGTTTTTCTGGAATGTACCTGATGAGCTTGATGCCTTTCTCTCTGGCTCTCCATTCCAAGGACTCATACTCCTTCCCATAGGTTTGGAGGTCGCGGTGGAGTATGTAGACATCCGCATCTGGATGAATCTCCTTGATCATCAGGGCGTTTTTGACGGCTTCTGAACAACAGACTCTGGAGCAGTAGGTTCTGCCCCTTTCCTCTCTTGAGCCAACACATTGGATCATAACAACCGTGCCCATTTTCCTTAGTTCACCCGCTTTGAGAAGATGCTCCAGTCGAAGCTGTGTGATTACGTTCCCGTACTCATCATAACCGTACATTCCCTTAGGCTCAAGGTTAATGGCCCCGGTAGCAACGATTATTGTACCGACCCTGAGAGTTTCGGTGTTCCTTTCCTCCTTTTGGATCGTGACATCAAAGCTCCCAATAAATCCCTTAACATCCCTAACTATGGTTGATGTTAGTACTTCGATGTTTCCGTTTGACTTTATGGCGTCAGTAGCCCGACTTAGAATTACGGAGGCATCCATTTCGGTTGGAAATAGCTTGTATAGTTGTCTTAACATACCTCCAACCTCTGGTTCCTTCTCAACGATGTGAACCTTGAACCCCTGTTCTGCGAGGGATAGGGCAGCCGTCATTCCGGCTATGCCTCCGCCGATGATGAGGGCGGAGGGTTCTACCTCTATTTCAGGCTCTTCCTGGGGTTTGAGAAGCAGAGCCTTTGCTACGGCCATTCTCACGAGGTCCTTGGCCTTCTCCGTAGCCTTCTCAGGCTCGTGCATGTGAACCCAGCTGCATTGGTCCCTGATGTTCGCCATCTCGAAGAGGTACTTGTTTATTCCCGCCTCTTCGCAGGTGGCTCGGAACAGGGGCTCGTGGGTTCGGGGCGTGCAAGAGGCGACGACGACCCTGTTGAGGCTATATTCCCCTATGGCATCTTTAATTTTGCTCAGCCCATCTGACGAGCAAGTGAAGAGGTTTGCCTCAGCATGAAAAACTCCGGGTATTGTTTTTGCGTATTCAACCACCTCCGGAACGTTAACTATGCCACCGATGTTAATACCACAATGACATACGAAGACCCCTATCCTCGGCTCCTCCTCGCTGGCCCCTCCCATCTCTATGATCACACCTCCACTCGAGCTGCTGACGCAATTATCTCAGCCGCTCTAGCGGCTGCCCCACTTGCCTGAGCAACTGATTCAGGAATGTCCTTAGGCCCCTGACAATATCCGCATATGAAAATGCCTGGGACTTTTGTATCAATAGGGGCATAAATTGAGTCTCTAGGTTTGAAGAAATCAAATTCATCAAGATTCACTCCCAGAATATGAGCCAACTTCCTGTTATCTGGTCGGGGAATCAAAGCTGTGCAAAGGACCACTAAATCTACTTTTGAACTCATTATCTTCCTATTCAGCGTATCCTCATATGTGAGTGTAAGATCCTTGGTTTGTGGGTCTTCCAAAATCTCGCCTGGGCGTCCCCTAATGTACTTCACACCATAGTCCTGTTTGGCTCTGTTTAAGAAATCTTGAAAACCCTTTCCAAAAACCCTGAACTCGTTATAGAGTATCAAAATGTCCGACTCTGGGTCATGTTCCTTTATCATTACGGCCTCCTTCGTAGCGTACATGCAGCAGGCGCTGGAACAGTAGGGAAAACCTCTAGCCTTCTTTTGACTTCTGGAGCCGACGCATTGAACAAAGGCTAACTTATGCGCCATTTTGCTGTCTGAGGGCCTTAATAGCCTCCCTCCAGTAGGTCCTGCCGCATTGACCAAGCGCTCTAGTTCGAGCCCCGTTAACACATTTTTATATTTTTTATAACCGAACTCCTTAATTATGGACGGATTGAAGAGGTCAAAGCCTGTAGCGACAATTATTGCTGATACATTAAGCGTGATTTCTTCAGCCCTTTGGTCGAAGTCTACGGCGCCTGCTGGACAAAGCTTTTGACATATCTGACATACTCCCCTCTGGAAGTATAGGCAGTTGTCTTTGTCGATGGTTGGGAGGAGGGGTACAGCTTGAGCGAATTGTATGTAGATCGCCTTTCTCATCCCCAGACCCATATCAAACTCATTGGGCACCTTAACTGGGCACTTCTGACTACATGTGCCACAGCCTGTGCATTTGTTCTTATTAATGAATCTAGGTTTTTTCAAGACCTTCACAGTGAAATCACCGGCCGAGCCGTTAGCTTCCTCCACCTCGGAGTAAGTTAGCAGTTCGATGTTTGGGTGGCGGTAGCACTCGATCATCTTTGGAGCGAGTATGCAGATCGAGCAGTCCATGGTCGGAAAGGTTTTGTCGAGCTGCGCCATTCTACCGCCGATACTCGGGTTTTTCTCCACCAGATATACCTTCACTCCCCTTTCCGCTAAGTCTAGAGACGCCTGTATTCCAGCGACGCCGCCACCGATGACAAGAACAGAGTTTCCTTTCTTCAAAGGTTCTCACCTCACGTTTAGGTTCATGGCCTGCGCCATTAGTTCAGTTAGGTCGCGTATTTCGATATTCATGCCATCAAGCTTGTTCAGTGCCTTTCTACTCGTTGCACATTTAAGGTGTATCTGACACTTTGGGCATGCTGTGATTAATTGGTCCGCGCCTGTTCTCTTTACCTCCTCTAGCCTTTTGATCTGCTCCTCGTTCGAGTATTGATTGCAGTTTATCCAAGCGCTTACCCCACAACACTCCGCATTTTCCCTACTCCTCTCCATCTCGACCAGCTCGGTGCCTGGAACGCTTGTTATGAGTTTACGCGGAGCACCATAGATTTCCAGATATCTCCCGAGGCTGCATGGGTCCTGATAGGTTACTTTCTTTGGTATTTTTGTATCAAATCTAAGCTTTCCCTTCTCGATGAATTCTAATAGAAATTCCGAGATGTGTAGAGGCTCAAAGCCTAGGTTCCCAAAAAACTCAGGGTAGTCCTTCTTAATGGCACTATAGCATTCTGGACAGGTAAAAACCACTCTAGTCACCTGGGTTTCTTCAATATCTTTTAGGTTAAGCCTTGCAAGCCCCTCAAAACTGTCAAAATCCCCGTTCCATAACAGATCATGGCCACAGCACCTTTCGTTCTCAAGCAAAACCGGCTTTATACCCATCTTGTTTAGTAACATAACAGCACTCTGGGCGATTTTTGTGCCCTTAAAATCGAGGTCTTCGAAGAGGACATCATAGTAGGGCAGACATCCGACAAAGTACATTATGTCGCCGCGCTTTGAGATCTGAGCTTCTTTCGGGAGCCATTCTAGTCGATTCTGCCTGATTCTCGGGCTTGCCATCATCCTTGAAATCATCAGCGGAATTCCACTGTGAGGAAGGATATGTTCTACGCCCATTTTTGTCGCTATGGCTCTAAGATTTCTAATAAAGAGGGGGTAGTTTATGTCTTCTGGGCATCTTTCTAAACAGAGACCACATATTAGACATGATCAAATGCTTTGATCTGAAAAGATTTCCTCCTCTGGTCCTGTCAATATCCTATTAACCGTTTCTCTAGGTGAATATCTAGGGTCAACTCTTGCTATCGGACAAATAGAAGTACATGCCCCACACTGCAAACAATACCTGATGTTTGTCTTGAATGTTTCTTCCATTGTTGTTTCAATGGTTCCCGACACGGGTTTAACTTTGAAGGGATTTTCCTCCAATTTCTGCAGTTTTTCTGTGAAGTCTCTAATGGTTTCGGCAAAGTGCCCACCTTCAGAGGCAGAAACCCATTCTAGCCGCAATCTTTCCGGCTCGAGCCCAAACAATTCAAGGATTTTCTTAACCGAATTAACCCTTATTTCTGCCTTTTCATTTCCACTGATATAATGACAGTCTGCTGGGTGACACCCTGAGACAAGAACGCCGTCGGCCCCAAGTTCAAATGCCATAAGTATGAAGGCCGGATCAATCCTACCACTGCACATTAACCTAATAATTCGAACATTGGGCGGGTACTGAATCCTGCTCGTCCCGGCCATGTCCGCGCCAGCATAGCTACACCAGTTGCATGTAAAGGCTATGATTTTGGGTTCTGCTACCAACGTCATCACCTCTTAATGACCCCGTAACACGGCCTCTAACATTGCGTAAATTTGCTTATTATTGAAATGCCTCATAGTTATGGCTCCTGTTGGACATGTAACAGAACAGACTCCACAGCCCTTGCAAAGAATTTCATTCACCCTCGTGGTCATTTTTCCGCTCTCGACCACCTCTACCGTGATAGCGTTAAACTCACAGACCTCCTCGCATCTACCGCATCTTATACAAAGTTCTTCATTCACAGATGCGGTAATGGCCTCGGCCCTAACCTTTCTGAGCGTCATCGGTATTGCTGCTCTAGAAGCAGCAGCATAGGCTTGAGCAATACTTTCAGGAATATCCTTTGGGCCTTGGGCTGTGCCACAAACGTAGATTCCGCCTGTGGGGAAGTCAACAGGCCTCAACTTGACATGGGCCTCCATGAAGAATCCGTCGGAACCTAAAGGAACCTTCAATGTCTGAGATAACCCCCCAGCTTCCTCGGTTGGGATCAGGGGGGTTGAGAGCACGAGCAGGTCGGCCTTCACAGTCATCTCTTCATCCAATAGGGGGCTGAAGACCTTGACGACCACAGCATCCTTCTCTGAGACCACTTGGGGGGGCTTTTCCTGCTGATAATTGATCATCTTAACGCCCTGCCTCTTCGCAATTCTTTCCAGTGGTGAGTATCGGGTTCCATAGGCTTGGAGATCCCTGTAAAGGATGTACACATCCCTAACTCTATCAGACCTTTTGAGGAGACGGGCGTTTTTCACGGCCTCATTGCAGCATATCCTCGAGCAGTAGGGCCGCTCCTCATTTCGAGAGCCTACGCACTGTATCATGACAACAGTGCGGACACCCTCAGGTCCCCCTGTTTTCAATATCTTCTCCAACTGCAGCTGAGTGATGATCCTCTCGTCACTGCCGTAGTTATATAAACCCACGGGCTCTAGGCTGGCCATGCCCGTGGCTACAATGATCGTCCCAACCCTGATTCTCTCAATCTCACCTTTTTGGGACTCGATCTCCACTTCGAAGTTCCCGATAAATCCCTTGGCGGATTTAACCATTGAAGTGGTATGGATCCTAATATTAGGGTTGGACTTGACCGCGTCGATCTTTGGCTTCAGAAGCTCCAAGCTATCTCGGTCCAGTGGAAACAGCTTGTCCAAGCGTAGAAGCATGCCACCGAGTTCAGACTGCTTCTCTACGAGATGCACTTGGAACCCCTGTTCTGCGAGGGATAGGGCAGCGGTCATTCCGGCTATGCCCCCGCCGATGATGAGGGCGGAGGGTTCTACCTCTATTTCAGGCTCTTCCTGGGGTTCAAGGAGGAGGGCCTTTGCTACAGCCATCCTGACTAGGTCCTTGGCCTTCTCCGTAGCCTTCTCAGGCTCGTGCATGTGAACCCAGCTGCATTGGTCCCTGATGTTCGCCATCTCGAAGAGGTACTTGTTTATTCCCGCCTCTTCACATGTCGCTCTGAATAGAGGCTCATGAGTTCTAGGAGTGCAGGAGGCAACAACGACCCTATCGAGCTTGTGCCCTTTAATTGCCTCCTTCAGCTTGTTAAGCCCATCAGATGAGCACGTGTACAGGTTCGCCTCGGCGTATACCACGCCAGGTATAGTCTTGGAGTACTCAACAACCGATGGCACATCGACGACGCCCCCAATGTTGACGCCACAGTGACAAACAAAGACGCCGACGCGCGGAGCTGTCGTTTCCTCGCTCATCATCAGCCCTCCAAGCCGACCTCTGTCGGTTGGATGCTCTCGGCTGCCTTCGCTGCGGCTGCGCTGGCCTCAGTAACAGACTCAGGTATATCTCTGGGACCATGACAGCATCCGCAGACGTATATGCCGGGGACGTTTGTTTCGATAGGATTTGAAAGGGGATCTTGAACCTTGAAAAAGCCGAATTCATCGAGTTCCACACCGAGAATATCCGCTAACTTCTTGTTCTCGGGTCGCGGGATCATCGTGGTGCATAGAACGACAAGGTCTGCCTCCATCTTATCTACCTTACCCTCATAGGTGTCCTCGTACCAGATTACGAGGTCCCCTGTGAGAGGGTGTTCCCTTATCTCCCCAGGTCTGCCTCTAACATATTTAACGCCCCAGTTGTCTCGAGCCCTGTCGACGAAGTCTTGGAAGCCCTTGCCGAATACCTTGAGATCGATGTAGAAGACAGTGGCCTCCGATTCTGGATCGTGCTCCTTCACGAGGATAGCCCCCTTGGTAGCATACATGCAGCAGACACTTGAGCAGTAGGGGAAGCCGATTCTTTGACTTCTGGAGCCGACGCATTGAACAAAGGCTATGCGATGGGCGTTCTTCTTATCCGAAAGTCTCTGCAGCTTACCGCTTGTTGGTCCAGAGGCGCATACGAGCCGCTCAAATTCTAGCGCTGTTATGACATTGTTGAACCTCTTGTAGCCGTACTCGCCGATCTCTTGTGGATTGTACTGCGTGAAACCCGTTGCGATGATTATGGAGGATACGTTTAATGCCACCTCTCTCGGCTGCTGTTCGTAGTCGATGGCGCCCGACAGGCAGAACCTTTCACAAACTCTGCAGACCCCCTTCTGGAAGTATAGGCAGTGCTCGCGGTCTATGGAGGCAATGAGCGGCACCGCCTGGGGGAAGGGTATATAAATCGCCTTTCTCATCCCCAACTCCGCCTGGAACTCACTTGGGACCTGAACAGGACATTTTTCCGTGCAGGCTCCGCAACCCGTGCACTTGGACATATCCACATGTCTCGGCCTCTCAAGTATATCAATGTGGAAGTCTCCCACTGAACCAGTGACCTTTACAACCTCTGAGAGGGTGTGCAGCGCAATGTTGGGGTGCCTAAAGCATTCTATCATCTTCGGCGCTAAGATGCAGATGGAGCAGTCCATGGTTGGCAACGTCTTGTCGAGCTGTGCCATCACCCCTCCAATACTTGGGCTCTTCTCAACCAGATGGACAGTAAACCCGCGGTCAGCGAGGTCGAGGGCGGCCTGAATTCCCGCTATTCCACCACCGATGACCAAAACGGCCTTCGATTCCATGGGATCGGCCTTCATAAGCTCGTCCAACGTCTTCTTCACCTCTACAAGCCTCGCTCCATGTATTTACTCAAATGGGCTCCCTCCGTATCTGGCGAGATATCTTCTCCGATAGCAGCTTCGGGTTGATCCGCCTGAGGCTGAGTCCCAAGTCCTCTCATCAGGACCCAATGCGGTGCCTGTATGCGAGCTATTCCTTCCCTGATCAGTAAGGCCGACTTCCCCATTAATCATCTCCTCCCCTAATATTCTCCAATATCTTGTCAATTGGACTTAGATTGAGTTCCAATCCCAGCTTCTCCGGTTTCACTCCCATCGCCAACCCAAGGATTTGGGTATAATAGAAAACGGGGACCTCCAGCGACCGGTCACTCATCGCCGTCTGGATCGCCCTCTGCCTACTGTCGAATAACTTAAAGCAGAAGGGGCATGTCGTGACCAGGCCGTCAAACCCGTACTCCTTAACCGCCTTCAACTTCTCACTAGCGATAATGAGCGTCGTCTTCCCAGACGCCATTGCCAGTGAGGAGCCACAACAATCCGTCTTTTCAGGATAATCCATAGTCCCAGCGCTTAAGGCCACCACCAGGTCATCAAGCTTCTGGGGGTATTCAGCGTCATCGGGCCTTCCAAGGCTGCTGGGTCTAATGGCGTGACAACCGGGATGCGTCGCCAGCTGCACGCCTTTGAGAGGTCTCTCAATAGCCGCGCCTATTTTTTTAACCCCGATGATGTCGTGCAGCAGTTCGATAATGTGAATTACGTCAACATTTCCTGTATATTTTAGTCCTTCCCTTTCGAGGTTCTCGTTGATGAAGCCCTTAAGCGTTGCATCCTTCTCGAGGGTGAATTTTGTTTCGATGAAGGAAAGGTGGCATCCATTGCACAGGGGGAGCACATCAAGCCCGAGACCTTCTGCTATGGCGAGGTTACGGGCGGAGAGATACAACCATCCAAGGATAGACTTACTTCTAAAAGCAGGGAAGCCACAGCAACTTGCACCCTCCATGTCCACAAGCTCCACGCCGAGCCTCGGAAGTGTCTCCCTCACTGAGGCCTCGTATCCAAATTGCTCGGCTTGGATGGTGCATCCGATATAAAGGGCGTACCTCAAACCAATTCACCCCCTCGAACGATATTTCTCAATATTTCGCTGAACCTTTTAATATCCCGAGGAGAAGCCGCCGGTGGTAGCCCCAGAGACGCACGGTCACGCCGTTCACCAGACCTCGTCCTAACTCTCTGCGGCTGCTGAAGTACGCCTTTCTCCATGACCGCATCGATGAATTCGTCGTATTCGGCGGGATGGTCATAGCCCCCTCTGATGGCTAGGTTTCGGAGTATGAGTATTACATCGTACGGTGAAATGTTCTCTGGGCATCTCTCCTTACACTTAAGACACGAGGTACAGGTCCATATTACATCGGATTTAAGGAGCTCTTCCACTCTTCCCAATGAGACCTTCGCAATCAGCTGGCGAGGATTGAAGCTCTCTATGTGTCTCGAAACAGGGCAGGAGGCGTGACATTTGCCGCACTGCTCGCATACCTCCACAGCCATCTCGCTGACTGCTCTCTGAAGCATCAGCGTGACGAAGTTGCGCGTGCGGGTGACGACATCGACTTCTCTCCGCTCCATGTTCTCACTCAAAGAGATTCCCTCCTCATCTAGTGCGTTATCTTCTCCAACAGGGGTGTCGGGTCGATCCGTCTTAGGTCGAAACCGAGTTCCTTCTCATCGAGGCCTAATGCGAGGCCAAGTAATTGGACGTAGTGAAGGACAGGCATCCTATAAGGTTCGCCCCCGCCTCTCTCTATTCTCAACTGACCGAGCTCTAGCTGCATTATGCAAAATGGACATGTCGCAACAATGCAGTCGACACCTCTCTTCTTAGCCGAGCCTACGATCTGGTCGGCCAGCCGTGTCGAGGCATCCTCTGAGACGCCCCCGAAGAAGGAGCCGCAGCCGATGCAGCAGTTTGTCTTGTCCTCGTAATCAATGCTCTCAGCCCCTGTAACTTCGATAAGCCTATCGAGCTTGTGGGGGAACTCTGGATCGTCGAACATTGAATATTTGTGTGGGAGAAACATGTGGCAACCGTAGAACGCAGCCGTCTTTACATTAGTTAATCGTTTCTCTAAGAAGCCTGAAAGTTTACTCGGCGTTATATCGTCATGAAGCACGGTGATGACATGTT
>Ga0172365_10004153_pt1 | contig 10708 bp, 11 predicted proteins | sample LakKivSesite48cm_FD_114535 | JGI IMG/M metagenome (GOLD analysis project Ga0172365, IMG submission 114535) | Sediment microbial communities from Lake Kivu, Rwanda - Sediment site 48cm | ecosystem: Environmental > Aquatic > Freshwater > Lake > Sediment | place: Rwanda: Western Province, Lake... | reverse complement strand
AACATTCAACTCTTGGGCAGCGAAAAATACGTTTTAAACAAGCTCCAAACCCTAAGCGATGAAAGTCTGGAAAAGTTGAGAGAAGCATTCATTAAACATTGTCATGCACGCTTTATGAAATACTTTTTCTGTCACATTCCCTTCGGAAGGAAGGAAGTTTACGCCAAGGAAGTAATGAAAGCCAGCCTTGAAAGGCTTGCACACTTAATCAAGGTCTGTGGCTTTCTAATGCAGACGAAGACTTACCTTTTTTGGGAGCGACCAGCTTGAATTCGTAGACTGCTACGATCTTTTCTGGGTTTCGTGCGGGCTAATTTAAAAGAATGATCCTCTGACCCAGTAATATATAGGTTAAACAATCATGTCCTAAGGCGGGATAGTTCTTCAAAGGCGCTAGCTTGTTGGCGACGACCCCTGAGAAGTGAGCCCCATCAGACTTTCAAGAGCTGCTAAATTCCAGTCTGTCTGAGCTTCTTCAGTTTCGCGTGTCTCTCCTGTTGCTTCTTCAAGTTTAGCCATGTCGTAGGATTGAAATTCTTCATATTCCCAGAAAAACTCATGGATTACTATGAGGCTGAAATCATCATCAATTATAAATCCTAGTTTGCTTCTGTTTTCCTCGATTTTCTTGCTGAAAACTTCGTTGTATAGCTTCTTGCATATTTCGTTTATGTACAGGTAGCCTTTTGCAGTGGCAGATTTTACTTTTGTGTCGATCAGATCAAGATTTTTCATCGTATTCACCATTCTGTCTTCGATAATGGTGTAGTTTCTTGGGTGGGCACCTGCAAGAAATTGAGATATGATAAATGGTCCCATGCCATTTACGTGAAGTTCGCTTGTTCGGTCAAAAAGTCGGTCAAGATTTTCTTCAGGGTCTCCCTTGAACTCTCTTAGGAACTTCAAGAATGCCTTGATCCTTTCAAAATTGTTGTCGACCTCGGAATAAATCTTCGTCTTATTAATTTTCCTGTAACACATAACGCTGTCATCAAAGACATTTTTAAATTCGTCAGGTTCCAAAGAGTCAATTTCGCCATGAACGAGGCTGTGAATCCCTTTAATCGAATTATAGTGCCAAGTGATATCGCCCCTCAGCGAATAGTGGCGACTTGTTCCGAGGTAGTATTTGTGTTCGCCAATAAGATTGAAATAATCATCGATTTTCTTGCTGAGTTCCTCATATTGAGTCGTTTGTTCCATTCCCTCAGTTCTGGGTTTTGCACACAGAAGATAGCCTGTTTTGAATCTTGTTTTCTGCCTTACTGTCAAGTATGTTTTGTCGGGAATCGGTATATTGGTAATTCTTATGTATCCACCAGTCGGTCTTCTCTGATAAAACAAATAGCATTCTCCGTCAGTTGCCGCAAAATACTGCGCATCCAATAATTTAGAATAGGAGTCTGTCTGGGCAAGTATTTCATTCAGGTTATCGAGTGCGGTCTTGACTTCAACGACTAAGTAGGGGACTGCTGAATCATTTTCGTCTACAAACATTGCCACGATGTCTGCCCATTTTACCTCAGTTCCCATCTGCACTGGTACTTTCCCGTATTGGGTTATCAGTTGCTTGGGCCATCCTAATTTTTCTATGTATGGGATGACTTTTTTTTCAGCGATTTCTTTTTCATTCATAAAACGTAGTATGCTCTTTTAACTTAAAAAGACTTATAGCTATCTTCGATCGATCGACACAAATCGATAATTTTTATGAGGTTTTATGCGAATATCTTCTGTCTTAGGTTCTTGAGTTCTTTGTAATCTTTTTCGGCTTTTTCGACTTCCTTTGGTGTTAGCAGTACGAGTTTTCCCGCGAAGGGATAAACTTGTGCAGCTTCTTCAATCTCTTCATGGTATTCTTTGTCCGCTACCACAGCTATTTTTAGAGACCACTGATGTACTAAGTTGAGTCTGTATATCAAGTCTGGTATACTTCCGTGTACCTGTACTTCAAACGGTACATAAGTTAGATTGAAGATTTTCCAGGCAAGATCCAGTGTTTTGCCCTTAGCTTTGAAGGGCTGACTTTGTGGTCTGATGTCGTTCACGCTCGGTTTTCTTATGGGTTCAAAGCCGAAGATTTCACCAATTGTTATTAGTGAATCCAACAATAAATCATGAGGAGACGTTATTTCTTCTTTAACTTCCGTTTTGACTTCTTTATGCCACTTCGTTTCTTTAATTTTGACTTCCCCTATCTTGATAAGGTATTCAGGTTTTTTCAAATAATCTCTTATGAGCTGATAGTCGTGTTCCGTTAGTTTTCTACATGTTTTTCCTTGCAGGTAGAGATACCATTTTTCTTTTTGTGGAAATAAGTGAAATTCTGCTGTTTTATCAGATAGCAAAGCCTTTTTGAAGTCAAGGTAGAAGCCTTCTGGCGGCATTGCCGTGGGTTTTATGGTGTAAACCATTATTTCTTTCCAATGTGGGTCATTCGCTAAATATGTCATATCCGAAATTACATCAAAAATTCCGAGAACAACATTATTTTTAGTGGCATAATAAACGATTCTGTCACCTTTCTTGATTTCAGCGAACTGCCTAAGCAATGGTTCACGTACTCCAGGTCGTTTAACTCGACAACCAATCCTGTCACTATGCTGCCTATACGCTTTCAAATCGTGAACAATAAACCAGTAATTCATCTGATTCTCCTTTGTAAGATTACCAATAGATTGTATCCTTTTAGACATAATTATGATTTGTGCTGCTTTCATGAAAACGCGCGCTACAGTTCTCCAAAGATAGTTTCATATTTTTTTAAGACATCATACGTTATCTTTCTCATCTTTTTTGTGCTTATTTATTCCCCTTCTGCGCGCACGCTCTATAGTGTGCATGTCGATTAGTGCTCCGGTGCGCGCGGCTCACGGAGATCGTCTGACTGAGCGTGTTCTTTTCTTCAGCATAGAATCAGGAAAAAAGAGAACAAGTTTTAGCTATCCTATTGAGATTATATAGTGGGAATGTAATGGTGCCCGTAGGAGTGGTTGTTAAATATAACCCCTGTAGTTCATATGCGAGGCTAGGGAAATCCTGTAGAGGAAGGACAGGGCGCTGCGCCCAGGCTTTTGGGCCTTGTTCTGATAAGAAATATGATCTTTGGTTCAAACGTGTGGTAGCAGGAGAGATTGACTATTTCTATCCCAAAAGGATTCGTTTGCTCGAGGTTCCTGGAACGGTGCTCGTTCTATACCACTGCAAGAAACGGGCAATAGTGGGAGAGGCGAAGATAATCGAAGCAATCGTCCAAGCTGATATTCATAAGTACTATTTCGACAGGTTTATCGTCTATCCAAATCAGATCTCTTTAAGTGACGAAAGCCTTCGTAGAAGGTTCAAAAAGATTCCGTTAGGCGGTAGATGGTGGTTTATCTACATTGATGAGGAGACCTTGGATAAGATCCGCGAATTTTCTGGTCTTGAAACGAAGACTAAGGAAGACTTGAAAAAAGATTTGGAGTCTGTGCGGGATAAAGTACGGAAATTTCCTCCCTTCGCCGCGCATAAGATCTTCGAAATAGAGAAAGAAATTGAGAAACTGTCAGCTTCTCGTACAGATCAAGCTGTCCTAGACAGGGCAAGGGAGATTTTCTTGAAAGCAAATAGAGAAAGGGCATTTCAGGGCAGGTCATTGAAGGCTCTATTCTATGCGGCGTTGTATATTGCCTATAGGAGTTTCGGCATGACCGTTAGATTAAAAGACATTTCCAAGAGTGAAGGCTTAGACCTAAAGAAACTTGGTTCTTCATTCATCCTTTTGAAATCCAAGCTTGAAATAACTCTTCCTAAAATAAGTCTTCAGGCATGGGTTCGCTACTATTCTAAGCTGCTGAAGCTGCCTACGAACACAACAAAAATGGCGATCGCACTAGCCACTCAGGCATCCAATAATAACAGGCTGAAACACAGGAACCCCCATTCATTATCAGGAACTGCTATATATGTTGCCTGTCTTAGAACCCGTGTGCAAAAAAAGCAAAAAGAGATATCAGAAATCTCAGGTGTAAGCACGGTCACCCTACGAAATCTGTCTAAACTATTGCTCGAAAACACAAGTGTCCAAGATATTTAGTCAGTGGACTCGAAATTTCCGTTGCGAAAGCTTTTGCGATGTTCCGGCGAGATTCAGTGGAATGAAGATGCCATAATCCTAATAAGGCTCTAACAAAGAAGTTTTAAGGGTCGCTTTCTAATAACAAACATTCAGATGGAGGGTGATTAAGATATCAAAAGACTCTGAATTTGATGTGGTGTTCAGAGTATATGGTGACAACATTCTCGAATGCGAGAATTTTGTGGATTGGCTTCTCAAGGAAAATGTTAGCAAATTCAAGCTTGAGAGCGAACAAGGAACGATTGATCGGCCTATTCTTATCTTCAAGGATACATTGTCTGGTCGCGCGATAGCTTTTCAATTGTGCCCTTATTTTGGCGGACCGGGAACCCAAATTTTCTGGCAACATAATCCTCTGCAAGGCATCTTTGATGAAAAGATCGATGTCGTCGTGACACGAGTTCGAGAGGATCAAACTGAATCAGCACCAGTTTTTGCAGTAGAATTTGTAGATGCATTAATGGCCGGAAATCAAGGTTGGCAGAGATTTAGAAGAGCTATAAATGCGGCAACTGCTGGTGTGAGCTACATGTACGTTCAACCAATTATAGGTTGGGAGAGGGACTCTGACGGTTTGAGCCTTAAGAATCCTCGCTTCCTTCCAGCAGCAACATGTCTTGGGCAATTGACCTTATGCAGCAAGTTCGGTGTGCCATCGCTTCAAATATATACGCAAAGCAGTTGGACTGAGTATGCCTCTGAGAAAGGCTATGTTCTTCCACCTAATTTCGGAAATTTTGGTGGGATTGATAACGCTATAAGATTTGCATCCAGCCTGATAAGGCTGAATATAAGTGAAAGTCCGCAAGCAAGAAGTTCCCTTCAAACTGCATTGCAGGCCATCATTAGCGAAATGATCGAGGTTGCACGAACATACACGATGTTTGGTAGCAGTTGTTTGCCTATTCACCATGATCATCCTCCACTTCGGTTGGAGGACTCTGACGCTGCTAGGGAATATGCCAGAGCGATCATCGAACATCGTCCCGTACAAGGAGAGTATGCACTACATGAGATTGATGCACAGGACTTTTTGCGATTCGGACCACTATTCTACAAAGACGCTCAAGCGAGGACTTGCACAGAAAACTTTCAAAACAACGTTCTTGCGCTACTGAATTGGAAATCATCAAAGGAAGTACGATATAAGGTGAGATATTTACGGGCATGGGGCATTGCTGTAAGTTCCACATCTTCCCCAAGAGAACTCGACAGACAAGCATATCGAAATAGACGTAGCTTACCTCTCACATACAAAGAGAACAAGTCGGAAGGATGTCTCATCATGAACAGGAGAGCCCTTCGAAGTATCATTGAACACGCTTATCCTAGACTCAACACGGAAATTCTGGAGTGGATATATCCAAAAGAAGGAGTGCCAAGGCTTCCTCCAATCTTTCTCATTCCATTTTATGGCTACAAGCCTAGTGGAGACTCACGACCCGACAGAGGCCTCATTCCATTGCTATGGGCTATGTTTCCATCTTTGTTGACTAGGGAACAAACACTCGTAATAGTCTACAGTAGGCACACTCCATCTAACTGGAGATCAATCGTTGAGAGTGGAACTAACGAACTGTGGAACTCCATAACCAGAATAGCAGGGGCTCTTATAGTGGACAGAACCGGCGATGGCATGTTGCTTCATAGCTACTTACCAGCTCAAACTAGGATTGATAACTATGGTCAACATTGAAGATCTTCTCCTATACTTACCCAAGCAACATGGAGAGCACGGTGTGGATGCGACGTTGCACATGCTGACCAGAAGACAATCTAGAATACATGAAGTCTTCACTAACCCTCCTGGTGGCTCGTGGACTTCATTTGATATTCTGAGACCATCTTCAGATGAAGTCTACCGTTGGGATCACATGCCGAGAGTTCCTGAGGCAAAAAGACCTGACCTAGTATTACAATTAAACGAAGACAGAGAAATGAGCTTCATTTTATTGGAATCGAAACAGACAATTTCTGACGTGTATGAACGAATGGGAATATCGTTGATAGAATTCTTCACTGGTAGTTCAGCGGACTATCTAGGTCTAAAGAATAGACCAGCCTGGCACAGAAGGTGTCTCAACGACGAAAGATGGGAACTCATCACACCCGACGACGATGAGAATTTAAGATACTGGTTCAGGTCACATCCTGAATCGCAAGTGTATTATTGGCCTGGCTTCACGTTCGCCATGGATCCTGAACACATCGAGAATATCAGAAATCTTGACACTGAAAGAATGATGGCTCAACAGGCCGAACTAATGCGCTCTCACCCTGACCTTCATATTGTGATTCTGATCGGATGGCATGGGGATCGTCATGAGCCATTTGCATTAAGGACTTATTCAGATGAATTTGGCGAAACCAATCTCGCTGAGGAACTTGATACAATGCTTGAACCTGTATTGATTGAGTAGCTTCTCAAATCAGGCTTGACCCTCAGTTCATAGTTTATGTACAGCGACTCTTTCACGCCTTCTACTTTGTTATCGATTACCTTCCTAAAGGTGGAATTCCCTGAATCTAAGAGAAAATAATGTTTATACAACTCGCGCGGAACATTTGCCAAGTATTGTCGGTCTCCGCGTGTACCGTCAAATGAGAGCGCAAACCTCACACCTCGATCACGGAGTGAATGCAAGTATTCTAAAAACTTGTCGAAGTCGATGCGCCCGTAGTACCTGCCCTTGGTGTTAAAGTATGGCGGATCAAGGTACACGAAGTCTTTGGCAGTGGCGGTCTTCGTCGTATCCCTATAATCGCCACATATGAATTCGAAACCCTTCATCTTTGCAGACCATTCCAAAATAATCTTAGCCATTTTCATGGGGTGAATCCCCCGACGGGTGTGGTGCAGGGAATTGTTGAACCTCCCCTCCTTATTGAATCGGATCAGCCCATTTACGCAAGTCCTTGATAGAAAAAGCAAGTCATACGGATTATTATCATTATTGAAGCGATCTCTGACAAAGTAGTAGTATGTGTAGCCTTCTTTTTGCAACCTATTCCAGCTTTCTGTGTATTTCGTAATCAGACTTCTTGGGTGCGTTTGCAAAAGCTTCCAAAACTCTATGAGCGGTTTGCATATATCTCCACAAATGGCTTTTTGTGGCTTGGCTTCAAAAAGGACAGAACCTCCGCCAACAAACGGTTCATAATACGTATCAAATGCAGGAAAATAACTGACTATTTTGCTCGCTTGGAGTCGTTTGCTTCCACTCCACTTTATTACCGGTTGGCTACTTGTTGTCGTCGAAGTCACCCAATTTAGTTTGCTTCTTATCAAGATATTGAAGTCTCTTCCGACTGATTTCTACGTATCTACTATCGATTTCAAACGCAATAAATCTTCTGCCAAGTAGCTTTGCAGAGACACACTCACTGCCAGCTCCCGCAAACGGAATCAAGCAAAGGTCTCCTGCCTTGCTAGTGAGCAGAACAACGCGATTGGTTAGCGCAAGTGGCTTTTGGGTAGGATGTTTGCCAAATTGGATTTCTTCTCGAGACTTGTTATTGGGTATGTCCCATAAAGTGCGCATCTGCTTCCCAGTTTTCTTCGCCTCATCCTCAGGAAAAAGTCCGTTCTTTGCTTCTTTGTAGTTGAAGTAATACTTTCTTTGCTTCCCGCCTACGTGTCCCCACAGCAAGTTTTCGTGACTGGCCGTAAACCTTCGACCAGATAAGTTCGGGAACGCATTTCGCTTATACCAAATTATTTCGTTGATTATCTCAATTCCAAGAATCTGAAACACTGTGTTAATTATCCCCATGTTATGGTATGTACCAAATACCCATATTGAACCAGTAGGCCTAAGCAACCTCTTGGCTTCTGTGAGCCACGCTGCTGTAAAGTTCCAGTAATCGCCCAATGACATGTTATCCCAGTTTTCCATGACCTTGTTCCAGACTCCACCAAATCCGGGCAACTTCACACTTCTATCCCACTTCCATCGATTACCTTTCGAGAGGTTGTAAGGCGGATCAGCGACTATCAAGTCCACACATTTTGGTGGCAGTAGCTTCATTCCTGCAATGCAATCCATGTGTTGGACGGTGTTTACCCATCCTAGAGGTATATCAAATTTAGGCGGTGCTGTGGCTTTTGCCTCTTTATTCACTTCGTTCTCATTTTTGGAGCTGAGAGTACTAACGCTATCGGGCAACAACTTTCATTCCTCAAGCTTGTTTTCCGTGTTTTTTCTATACCAAAAGAGGTAGATCCTCCCGCTTTTTTTGTAGGCTACATCCTCTCTGCTTGCTGCTAAGTCTAGCAATATCTTTTGGGCTGTTTTGTATGATATTCCAAGACTATTCGCGACTTCACTGGGTGTCACCGGGTCTTGGGTCAACAACTTCAAGACCTGTTCTTCATATCGGCCTGGCATTGCGCTCCACTCAAGTGTCCATTTAATTTACGAAGATACTTAAAGTTTTAGGTTGATGGTTTATATGTTGATGAAGGCAATCAAAAGTATATGCCATCTGAGCCTAGCGCACTGTTCTCCACCTATCCTTGGTTCAAAACTTTCTCGCGTGCGCTACTTGTTCTAGTTTCTCGAGATTCTGTCGACCTCATCCTTGCTCAGTATTTTCCGCGCACGCTTTTATTCGGAGCTATCGTAATAGGATTGGGGTGGTTTGACTATGTTCGAAGAGAGGCTTCGTGATGCTCTTGTTTTGGTGTCAACGGGATTGACTTCACAAGCGGTGAAAGAATATTCTGGTATAATTGAGCAGGCGTTAGAGAAATTCTATTGCGACATATGGGCTCATCTTAATTCTGACGAGAAACAGAGGCTAGTAAGCATCGAAAGAAGTTTCAGCAAAAAAAGAACACCGATAGAAACATTGGGGCTAGGAAAATGGATCGAATTCTTTAAAGAAGCAGAAATGCCAAGCCTCTTGTATAGATACTTAGACATAGATCCGTCGGTCTTAGACTACGGGATTCTGGAACTAATTAAAGAAGCCAGAAACAAGTGTACCCACGAAGAATACAGAGCCTCTCAAGAGGAAGTCGATACGGTCCGCCGTTTTGCAGTCAAACTACTGGTAGAGAGCAATCTAATCAAAGCCGAGCCCGTTGAAATACGACCGGTTTCCGAAGAAGCTGAAGCAAGATCTGAGGTTGCTATTCTAGCTGATAGAATCCGGCTGCTTCTCGCAGGAAATCCTTGTTTTCGGTTTCAGGATCATATTGAAAAAGACATGGGTCAATTCTACGATGTCCTTGCTAGGTGGGAATTTGTCGGTGTTTTCTGCCTGCAGGGTGAGATTCACATAATGGTCAATGAGGTAGAGTCGAGTTACCATGACGATGTGGCCGAGGACGTATACAATGAACTAGCTGGATTGATAGAGTCAACGATCAAAATCAATCTGCTGGAAATCAAAAACATTAGGATCCAAATCGACATTGCCCTTCGAGAGGCCAATTGGGGCGAAGCGGCTGACACTGACATTGAAGCACATCTTTGAAGAACGTTACGCGCACGCGCTATTATCTACGGCTTCTTGAAAAGATTAGTGACCTTTCAAAATCTTGTCTATTTGCTCTTCAGTCATTATTTTCCATTTGCCCTGATTGTCCAAATCCACCAGCAAGATGTCTTTCGGGTCTCTCATCACTCGGGCTGCAACGTCCAACGCTTCAAGCAACGCTAACATCCTGAAAGTCAAAACCTCACTCTTCTTGGACAAAAGTTCCCGACAACCAAAGACATACCTATCATCTCCAACAGGTCTTACAGTAATCACCTTGAACCAACGGCCTTCATTCTTGAGAATGAAAGTGCCCTTTGTCTGCAACTTCTTCATGCGTGCACCTATCTGAACCCTAGAAGTATTACATAATCAAAGAAATAAGGATGCGGAAGGGAATCGATTAGCTGAATTTCCATAGCCTACATTTATAGCCATCAGGAAACTCGGCGTATATTTCTTGCGAATAGAGTTGCTGTGCAACCATGTATACTAGGATATATTTTCCAGAAAACAACGCATAGCATGTACCATTCCAATGATATGAATATGGATCAGCATTCGGAATAGTCCACAATGTATCATTATTCTCGTCATAGAACCTCGTGATGAACACAGTTTCTTTCCTAGTATTTTCAACATAAACAATCTTTCTACGATATTGAGGATCGATTTGACTGCTACTTTGGTCATCGATTTGAACCACTAAAAGTCCCCTAACATTAGGAAGTTTTAGCAAGACAGTAAATAAACAAATCGCCGATGCCATTAGTATGACCAAAATAACAATCATCACACAAATAACAATCGTTAATTTCTTCATTTTCGCCTCACCTCCCCCACAGGTTCCAACACGATTTTTCCATTCTTAAACTTGTCCAGCGCAACCTCAAACTCCGTCGTGCTCTTGGCTTCCAGCATCAGCTTCTCAAGCTCCGCATATCTTTCAGACGGCAACACCAGCCGAGCCGCGTCGAGAGTGTTCTGCTTTCTCCGTTCAAGTTCGTCTAACTAGAAGTATTACTCTTTCGCCCTTTGGGATCCTCGCAAAAACGTTTCGGCACGCCGCAAACACCCGGAAAAACTTGAATGTATAAGCGGTTT
>Ga0172365_10004151_pt1 | contig 10711 bp, 12 predicted proteins | sample LakKivSesite48cm_FD_114535 | JGI IMG/M metagenome (GOLD analysis project Ga0172365, IMG submission 114535) | Sediment microbial communities from Lake Kivu, Rwanda - Sediment site 48cm | ecosystem: Environmental > Aquatic > Freshwater > Lake > Sediment | place: Rwanda: Western Province, Lake... | reverse complement strand
TACAAGACGAAGACCGAGGCATAGCACTAGCACCCTTCGTCATTAAACCTGATGCATTTATTCGGAGACGCCACGAAGGGATTAAATCCGATCCATATCACTCTTAATCCGACTCAAATTGTTTGAGATCGAGAAGATAGAGGTCGGGGGCAAGACCTTCCACGCCTTGAAGGCCACTCTGCCTGATCTGCCCCCGTTGTTACTCATAAAGGGGAGCAAGGGATTCGTAATGTGCAGCTACTTGAATATCGAAACGGCAGAGAAGCTCGGCGCCGCGGCAGCGATCGTCAGCGGCGTGAAGACGTTCGACGATGTCCTCAACGCCCAGATCAAGACGTCGACGACAAAGGCGAAGGCGCTCGGCCTAGAGCCCGGCAGAGTCGTGAGGGAAGTCATAGCCAAGTTGGGCTAGGAGCACTCATTCACTAACTCCATCACCCTCTTTTTGGCGCTCCTCATCAGGTTCTTCCCGTGGCTTAAGAGGATCTTGTTGAAATCATAGTCGAGGAGCTTCCCTATACCCTTCGTCGCCGACTCAACATCATCGCAGTACTTTTCAGGGGGTGCGTAGAGGTTCCCGTGCCTGTCGCCGAAGATCGTGTCCCCTGCGATGATCAGCCTGTGCTTCCTGATGTAGAAGCAGAGGTTTCCCTTCGAGTGCCCGGGGATGTGGATCACCTCGATGCCTCCGCAGGCGTCGATGACATCGCTATCCTCGAGGCCCATGTCGGCGTCTACTCCCGTCTGTTCCTTGAGGCTCTCGATGTCTCCCTCGCCGAGCATCACCTCGGCGCCCGTCAGCTCCTTCACCTCCCTGAGGTTGTCTATGTGGTCACCGTGGGCGTGGGTTATCAGTATGAGCTTGATGTCCCTCCAGTCCCTTCCCATACCGTCGAGCTCTGCCTTGATGTTTTTCTTGCATTTCTTGGTGAACCCCACATCGATGAGGATGAGACCACCCTCGCAATCTAAGATGTAGACCTCCGTGTCAAGGCCGTCGGCCTTGGCGACCTCGATTGTCCTGACCCCTTTCAAGACCTCTACCATTTCGGCTCCAGTTTATGAAGGCCACGATCGGTGCTTAATGCCTTTTTATCCCAATCCTTGAGGCTGATGGTTATTCTTCGATTACGATGATCTTCGTCGTTGATGTAAATCCACCGATCATGACGACTGGTCTCCCGAAGTGCCTCTTCAGGAGCTTTAGGAGCGCGGTGTTCGCCTTGCCCTTTTGCCTTGGGGCTGATACCTTGACGACATAGTGTTTCTCGTCGACCTTGAGCACCTCATTGACCCTGGAACTCGCCTTGACCTCGACCTCTATCCTCATCGGGCTTCTCATTTACTTGTTGTAGGCTGTTAAACAAGCTTTGTTCCTCAGTGGGCGAGGACGTGCCTGTCAAGGATGTAGCAGATCATGGTGCCCTTGAAAACTATTTTACCCTCCACTTGCACCTCAACAGCCACCTCTCTGCGTTTCCCGTCCCGCTCCTTGACCATCGCCGTCGCCCTCATCTTCTCACCCAGCCTCACTGGGGCTGTGAACTTGACATCGGTGCTGCCTATCACGACATAAGGGTGGTTGATGGCAAGCATCGCGGCGTAGTCGGCGAGCCCGAATGTGAAGCCTCCGTGCACGAGGCCCTCGTCGTCGACCACCATATCCTTCGTCGTCACGAGGTCAACCACGGCCCTCGAGTCGTCCTCGATCAGGGTTGGTCTACCGAGCAGGGATGAAGAGGCCATAAGGTGCGTCTTGACTACGAAATCCCTATCCATGGCTCTCGCTGAACTCCTCTCACCTTGTTCCTTTTATGAATAACGTTAAAAGTGGTTTTACGTCTCATGATAGGGATCGGTATGAAGTTTCTGACTTTTAAAAAAGGTAAGGAGTGTGGTTTAGGGGTCCTAGTGAAGGATCACGTTCTCGACCTGAACGCCGCCTTCGAGGAGCACCTTGGAGGCTCCTTCAAGGGACAGGAACCGCCTTGCCTAGACATGCTCTCTTTTCTAGACCTCGGCGCTGAGGGCCTCGCCGAGGCGAAGAAGGCCGTGAATGAGGCCGACAAGGCATCGGGAATCTACAGGCTCGGGGAGGTCGGCGTCGCCGCTCCGATCCCTAGGCCGAGGAAGAACATCGTCTGCCTCGGGTTGAACTATGTGGATCACGTTCAGGAGGGCGCGAAGGCGAGGAAGGAGCCGCCTAGGGAACTGCCGCCTGTGCCCATATTCTTCACCAAGCCTCCGACCGCCGTCGTCGGGCCGTACGACGAGATAGTGTACCCGCGGGTGACCGAGAAGCTCGACTACGAGCTCGAGCTAGCCTTCGTGATAGGCAAGGCCGGGAAGTACATCCCGGAGGAGAGGGTCTACGACCACATCGCAGGATACACCGTCTTCAACGACGTCTCGGCCCGCGACCTACAGAGGGCGCACCAGCAGTGGTTCAGGGGGAAGAGCCTCGACACGTTCGCGCCGATGGGCCCGTACCTAGTAACGCCGGACGAAGTCGGGGACCCTCAGAGCCTGGACATGTGGCTGAAGGTGAACGGCGAGGAGAGGCAGAGGTCCAACACGAGGCAGATGATCTTCAGCATAAAGAGGATCGTGAGCACCCTCTCCGCGGGCATCACCCTAGAGGTCGGAGACATCTTCGCCACAGGCACCCCGTCCGGCGTGGGATCGGCTCACCCCAAGGGACTGCTCAAGGTGGGCGACGAGGTCGAAGCCTGGATAGACAAGGTCGGCTCACTGAAGAACAGAGTCGTGTCCGAGAAGTGAGGAACTAGCAAGACGGTTCCTTCAATAGCAGGCACCGTGAGGCTACGACTATTACACCTAGTAGCCGCCGCAAAGAGAACCAGAGAAATCCGCCAAACTAAAAAACAAGACAGAAAAAGGGGGAACCGTGGCGACGACGACCACACCCCCCTCCCCCACCTACACGCAAGGAGAGGACCTAGTCGCCGCCATCAGCCGTCATCTCCATCGTGAGGCCCCCGCCCCTCTCAAGCCTCAGCGTCAGCGCCTCGAACAGAACCCTGAATATCCTGATCTTGCCGTACCTCTTCTCGCCCACAAGCCCGAGCTCCGAGAGCCTGGCAAGGTGGCGCTCAACGCTCGTGTAGTTCAGCCCCGTCCGCCTGCTGACCTCGCTTATGTTCAGCTCACCGCTCCCGGCGAGCACCACAAGCACCCTCACCCTGCCACGTGAGCCGAGAACCTCCTCGGCGTCGACCCTAGACCTGCTCAAGCGCCCCCACCACCCCCCTCTCAAGCTCCGCCGCCGGAACCCTGAGGCTGATCAGCTGGGTCCTCCCCTGAGGCGAGGCGTCGAGCCTGACATCCACCAGAGAGAGCCCCCCAACCTGGCCGAGGTACTTCCAGAACTGCGTGTGGCCCCGAGGCTCCTCGCCGTACTCCTCGCACACCACCCTGTACGCCCCCTCGGCCTCCCCGGTCGTCGCGTGGGGGCTGGCGCTGTGTTTGAAGAACCTGGCTATGCCGAGTAGGACGAGCAGCTCGTGTCGGCTGAGCTGCGCCAAGGACTCCTCCCTCATGAGCGGGGAGAGTCCGGCGGCCGCCCTCCTGACGTGCTCAGGGGTTACCTGCCGGGCCCCGTCGTTGTCGGTTAACAAACCGGCCCTCCAGAGGAGGTCTATCGCGTACCGGGCGTCCCCGTGCTCGGCGGCTGCGAGCTCCGCGATGAAGTCGACGACCTCCGAGGGCATCGCGTCCTTCCTGAACGCCAGCTCGGCGCGGCTCTTCGCTATGTCGGAGAGCTGGGGCGAGCTGTACTCGCTCATCGTCACCACGTTTCTCTGCAGGCTGCTAAGGGTGCTCGCGTCCAGCCCCCTGAAGGCGTCTGCCGTCTTAGAGATGCAGATGAGGCTCAGCCGCCTCGGCCCCTCGGGGCGCCCCTCCTGGACCCTGGTGAGGTTGTAGATGGCGTCGCTCCCCTCAGCCCCTATCAGGGCGTCGACCTCGTCGAGGCAGAGTAGGAGCTGTGTGTCCTCCTCGTCGAGGAGTTGCATCAGCGTGTCCATGAGCTCGTTAGCGGCGTAGCCCCTCTCGGGGAACTCGGGGCGGAGGGTCCTGACCACCCTCCTGAGGACCATGAATAGGCTGCCCCTAAGCTCCCTGCAGTTGACATGGATGTACCGTGCCCTCACGTGCCTCCTCTTCGCGTCCTCAACGAGCCGCCTACCGAATATCTGGGCGAGGGCAGTCTTACCGGTGCCCACGCCGCCGAGGATGATCGCCCTCTGGCTCATCTCGTACGGGGCGGAGAGGATGTGGTCAAACATCAGTCCGAGGAGCCTCATCTCCCCGTCCCTGTGAAGCAGCCTCCGAGGGATGTAGTTGATGTCGAGGACACCCTTGTCAACGAAAACACTCACAGCCTCGCCCAAGGATGGTAACCCCTATGCGTGAGCCTTCTCGGGAGCGGATTTATGCTTTACGTCCGTTCCAGCATATAATATGTAGAGGGGTAAGTGAAAGTGGCTTCGTTTTGCGAGACCAAAACGATCCGCCGCATCCCGGCACCTTAAAACCTTTAACGGTCGAAGACGACGGTTCTTCTGGGTCTAAGAGGTGCCGAGCTTCTCCACCGGTAAGATACCATCGGAGGTCCTGAGGCGGGTCGTATTCAGCCACCTAGGCGCATCCTCCGACAGGGTCCTATGCGGACCGGCAGTCGGAGAGGACGCCGCCGTCATCGACATGGGCGACAGAGTGCTTGTCGCGAAGGCGAACCCTGTGACAGGTGCCGCTGGGCACGTAGGCTGGCTCGCAGTCCATATCAACGCCAACGACGTCGCCTCACGCGGGGCAAGGCCACTCTGGTTCCTATGCACAATCATGCTTCCCGAGGCCTCGGAGGCGGCTCTCCTCGAGGAGATAACGAAGGACATTAACGATGCATGCTGTGAGGTCGGGGCGAGCGTTGTCGGAGGCCACACCGAATGCACTCCGGGGCTAGATAGGCCTATCCTCTCAGGCGTCATGATGGGGGAGGCGAAAAAGGGAAGGTATGTTACGACCCGATCAGCCAAGCCGGGCGACGACATCCTTCTGACGAAGGGCGCAGGTATAGAAGGTACGGGGATTCTGGCGACCGACTTCGAGGAGAGGCTCATGGGGAAGCTAGATGAGAAAACCATCAAAGCCGCCCAGTCGATGCTCAGGCAGATAAGCGTGGTCCCCGAGGCGCTTGAAGCAGTGGAGGTCGGAGGCGTGAGCTCCATGCATACCCCAACCGAAGGTGGTGTAGTTCAGGGCCTATGGGAGGTCGCTAAGGCGGCTAATGTCGGCCTGGAGGTCCAGGAGGAGTCAATCCTCGTGGCGCCCGAGACAAGGAAGGTCTGCGAGGCCTTGGGAGTTGACCCCCTCAGGCTCCTCAGCTCAGGCGCCCTCATCATTATGGCGAAGCCGAGAAAAGGAAAGAAAATAATCGGCGCGCTCTCCAAGATAGGCGTCAAAGCCAATGTAATAGGCAGGGTGACAAACGTTGAGAAGGGCATCATCATCCTGACAGGTGAAGGCGGCAAAACCCAGATAAAACCAGTCGAACAGGACGAACTCTACAGGATCATCGACGAATCCTCTTAGTGCGGCCCTCTACTTCTCGCAGGTCAACCCCATAACGTCGTCGTGATACTCAACATTCTTGAACCCCACAGCCCTCAGGCGTCGAGAGACGCTCCTCCTGAGATCGATCCCACGATGACGCGACCCCGGCTCCCCTACATAATGAAAGAGCCTACCACCCCGCGCCACCGCACTGAAGAGCTTCCCGTAGAAGGGGTCTCCATAAAGTATCCCGGCCAGAGACAGCCGAGGAGGATCGTGAATGACATAATCGAATAAGCCCTCAGGCAGGGCATCCAGGGCAAGGAAAACGTCCCCAAGAATCATGGATACGTCGCCGTCGAACAGGCAAAGCGACCAGGGATTCATCTGAGCGATCCTCAAGACCTGCGGTGAGACTTCTATCGATACAACCGCCTCCGCACCCCGGTCGAAGGCGGCTCCAGCCGTGTAGCCGAGCCCCGTGCAGGTGTCAAGCACCCTGCCGCCTGAGATCCCCAGTTTCTCGATCTTATCCGAGGCATCCTTATCGGGTGTCGTACCCTTGGTCCTGTGCATCCTGATTCCGTCTATCTCGATGGTGGGCGCACCTGAGGTAGGGACGAGCTTATAGTAGTGTCCATTCGAGACGGCGATCTGGTAAATTCGGCCGCTATCCGGGAAGAATGCCGAATCTTTCCGCTCCGCCATCCTGCCGAGATCCTCGAAGCTCAACTTCTCCCCCGTCGGTAGAACGACGGCCTCTCTCAGAATCTCGACCCTGGCCTTGGTGAAGCCGAGGTCAAGGGAGACCACCTCCGCTCCGCTGAGCATGAGCTGAGAGTTCTCAGCGGTGAGTATCGGTGGCAACCTCCTCGCCACAGTCAGGCCCCCCGCGCTATCTTCGCCCCATCTGAATATTAACCCATTCACAGCATTAAGAGCGTAGTTTCAATCCATCATGACAGATAACGTTTAAAAGAGATTCGATCACGGTGAAATGTGGTAGGATCCGCCGGGTGACGAGCCTAAAAACTCGTTTCAATGCGTTTCCCAACGTACCCGCGGATCCTGCCACCTGAAAAAATGATTTTATCACTTGATTAATTAAACAAGTGTAACCTGGTCGGTTACTATTCAGCCTCGCATTGAATCGGTCTGACTCTCTATTCGAAAAGGCGCGGATACTGGGCCTTGCCGCCGAGACGCTCCTCGATCCTCAGGAGCCTGTTGTACTTCGCGGTCCTCTCCCCGCGAGCCGGAGCCCCCGACTTCATCTGGCCGCAGCCTATGCCAACGGCGAGGTCAGCGAGGAACGGGTCCTCGGTGTCTCCCGATCTGTGTGATGCCATCACGGCGTAGCCGTTCCTCTTCGCGATCTCTGCGGCTTCCAAGGCCTCTGTCAGAGTCCCAACCTGATTCACCTTCCAGAGGAGGGCGTTCGCAGCATGGGTCTCGATCCCCCTCTTCAGCCTCTTCGGGTTCGTGACGAAGAGATCATCTCCTACCACCTGAATGGGCAGACATCTCGTCGCCCTAGAGAACCCGTCGAAATCCTCCTCCTGGAGTGGGTCCTCTATCGAAACTACAGGGTATGTGGCGGCCATCTCCCTGTAGTACTCTATGATTTCACCTGTAGAGTACTGCTTGCCGGCGACGGTGTATGCCCCATCTTCATAGAAGGTGCTGGCGGCGACATCGATCGCGAGCCTCGCCTCGCCCGTGTACCCTGACTCCTGGATGGCTCCGTCGAGAGCATCGAGGGCCTCCTCGGGCCTCGTCATTGGCGGTGCGAAGCCCCCCTCATCGCCGACGTTTATCGCCGACCTTCCGTAGGATTCCTGGAGCTGCTCCCTCAGGGTCTGGTAGACCTCTGAGCCCATCCTTAGGGCCTCCCTGAAGCTGCCCGCGCCTGTCGGGGCGACCATGAACTCCTGGAAGTCGAGCCGGTTACCGGCGTGCCTCCCGCCGTTGATGATGTTGAAGAATGGAACAGGGACGAGCGTGGAAGCCCTGTCGATGTACTCGTATAGCTGGAGGCCGTCTGAGGCGGCGGCGGCCTTCGCACATGCGAGGGAGACGCCCAAGATCGAGTTGCCACCCAGCCTCCTCTTGTTCTCGGTGCCGTCGAGGGTGATCATCAGCTCATCGATCCTCCTCTGCTCCCTGACGTCCACTCCCTTCAGCTTCGGGAAGATCACCATCTCTACTGCCCCGACCGCCTTCTCGACACCTTTGCCATGGTATCTTCGTCCACCATCCCTGAGCTCAACGGCTTCGTATCTCCCGGTGGAAGCGCCGCTCGGCACCGCTGCTGTGCCAGAGAAGCCGGACTCCGTTAGAACCTCTACCTCGATGGTGGGATTGCCCCTTGAGTCGAGTATCTCCCTTGCCCTGATTGACGATATGTTGCTGCTCAATGGCCCTCAACGACCCCTTTTAGAGGATGGGATGGTCTTAATTGAGAGCGGTGTAAACCTAAATATAAGTCGCTATGCCATGCGGGCTTCCTCTATGCATTTTGCGACGTCGTCCACGCTGAATGGAAAGCCGATGAGCCTTATGACCCCGTTCACCACCACGGCGGGGACGGACATCAGGTTCAGGGCGAGGCCACGCTTTATCCCCTCCTCCGTGTATGTGTTTACCTCCTCGTACTCGACGTCGCTATACTTCCCCACCGCCTCGGAGACTATCCTCCGCGCAGAAGGACAGTAGGGGTATACAGGCGAGTAATAGTATTCTACCTTTACCATGCCTATCACTTCTCCAACGATCTCACATACATCAGCGCGGAGAGTGCGGCTTTACCGCCATCGCCTGCCGCCGTGACGATCTGCGTCCCTGAGCAGGTGCAGTCGCCTGCGGCGAAGATTCCCGGGATGTTCGTCTGCTGGTACCTGTCCACGATGATGCAGCCGCCCTCGTCTATCTCTATCCCGGCGTCTGAGAGAATATTCGTGGTTGGGACATGCTCCAGGATTATGAACACCCCGTCCACATCGATCCTCATCTCGGATTCGCCCTCCAGCTTCACGTAGGACACCGCCCCATCACCGCCTATCTCGACGACATCGTAGCCTTCGAGCACCTCCACACGTGGGCTGCCCCTGAGCCGCTTCAGATCTGGGTACTCCTCGCTGTAGCCCTTGGAGCCTGGGATGGCGTAGACGACGCTCGAAACGTCTGCGAGCCTCATCGCGTCCTCGACGGCCTCATGACCGGATCCTATCACGGCGACCCTCTTCCCCTTGAAGAAAGGCCCGTCGCAGATGGCGCAGTATGAGACGCCCCTCCCATTGAACTTCCCCTCCCCTGGCACGCTCAGCCGTTGCCTCTGGGCGCCAGTCGAGATGATCAGCGACCTAGCCTGATAGTAGCCGTGGCGTGTCGAGACCCTTTTGACTCCGCCGATGTCGCCTATCCCAATCACGGATTCGATCTTGAACTCGACGCCGAACCTCGCGGCCTGTGCCTCGAACCGCTTCATGAGAGCCTCACCAGTCAGGCCCTCAGGGAATCCGGGGAAGTTCTCGACCCAGTGCGCCTCGAGTGGCTTGCCGCCGATCTTCTTTTCCTCCATCACGAGGGTCTTGAGGCCGTGTCTCGCGGTATAAATTCCGGCCGTTAGGCCGGCCGGCCCCCCGCCTATGACAATGACGTCGTAGACAGTGTCCATGGATCGACTCTAGAAACTAGAGTTGAGGTAGCTCAAAAAGGGTGCGCCTGGCTACTCGGTCTCCTTCCACTCCCTCGCCCGTTCAGCCAAGCTGGTCAGGTTCTTTTGGACGGAGTAGTTAACTGTGCCCTCCGGGTAGGAGCCATCCCTCTGCCTCTCCCCCGCCGGCGTCCCCGTCAGGACCTCGATGCCCTCATCGATCGTCTTCACCGGATATAGATGGAACTTCTTCGCCTTGATCGCCTCAACTACCTCCTCCTTAAGCATCAGGTGTTTCACGTTGCTCTCAGGTATCACGCAGCCGTGCTCCCCGTTCAACCCCCTGGCCTTGCATAGCTCGTAGAAGCCCTCGATCTTCTGATTTACTCCGCCGATGGCCTGGACCTCCCCCTTCTGGTTCACAGATCCGGTCACAGCCAGGTACTGCTTTATCGGCTTCTCCGACAGTGCTGAGAGGATGGCGTAGAGCTCGGTGCTTGAGGCACTGTCCCCCTCTACGCCGGAGTAGCTCTGCTCGAAGACGAGCCTCGCCGTCAGGCTGAGGGGGGTCTCCTTGGCGTAGCACTCGTTGAGGAAACCGCTCAGTATCTGTACGCCCTTGGTGTGTATCGGGCCGCCCATCTGCGCCTCTCGCTCGATATCTATGATCCCCTTCTTGCCGACGCCGACGCTGACCGTTATCCTGTTCGGCTTCCCGAAGATGAAGTCACCCGCGCCGAGGACAGCCAACCCATTTATCTGACCGACCTTCTCGCCGCCGGTATCGACGAGGATTATCCCCTTCTCGACCATCTCCTCTATCTTCTCCTCGATTAGGTTGCTCCTGTAGACCTTCTCCTCGAGCGCCTTCGTCACGTGCTTCGAGGCGATGCTCTCCGAGCCATCCTCAGCCGCGTAAAAATTTGCCTCCCTGATTATGTCGGAGACGTTTGCGAACTGTGTGGAGAGCTTGTCCTGGTCTTCGGCGAGCCTCGAGCTGTACTCGACGACCTCGGCGATGCCTGAGGAGTCAAGGTGCTTTAGACCCTCCTTGGTGCATAGGGTGCACATGAAGGCGGCGTACATCATGACGTTACTTTCGCTCCTATCCATCGTCGTGTCGAAGTCTGCCTTGACCTTGAATATCTCCTTGAAGTCACGGTCCAACTCGAACAGAAGGTAATAGATCTGGGGGTTGCCTACCAGTATCACCTTCGCGTCGAAGGGGATGGGCTCCGGCGTGAGCGTCTTTGTAGTCAGATAGCCAAGACGCTGCGCGATCTCCTCTATCTCCAGCTTCCGGTTCAGTATGGCACGCTTCAGGCTATCCCAAGATAGGGGATTGGTGAGTACATCTTCGATGGGGAGTACGAGGAAGCCGCCGTTCGCCTTGTGAGCAGAACCGCCCCTCACCATGGTGTAGTCGGTGACCAGCGCTCCGAAACGAGCCTCCTTCTCCATCATGCCGAAGAGGCGGTTCTG
>Ga0172365_10004145_pt1 | contig 10722 bp, 9 predicted proteins | sample LakKivSesite48cm_FD_114535 | JGI IMG/M metagenome (GOLD analysis project Ga0172365, IMG submission 114535) | Sediment microbial communities from Lake Kivu, Rwanda - Sediment site 48cm | ecosystem: Environmental > Aquatic > Freshwater > Lake > Sediment | place: Rwanda: Western Province, Lake Kivu... | reverse complement strand
TAGCAGGTACCGCCGCTGCCTGTGGAGGGGTTCATCGAGATCTCGATCCAATAGGGCTTCAGCGCCAGGAACGTCTGTTCTGCAAAGTAGCGCTCGCCATAGTCACCCAAGGCGTGCTGGCCTCCGGTCTTGTCGTCCCGCAACGTGCCGTACCCAACGGTGACAAACTGTTGGCCCTTCAGCCCCTGATCCATCTTCATGTCAGTGAGCAGCCCCGCCGGCGGCAGGGTTGCCGGCTCGATCTTCTTGATCGGCTTGTCCAGGATGATGACGGCCACATCGTTCAGGTCGTGCGAATCGTGGCCATAGTTGGGATTGAGATAGTACGTCCCCCTGTGCAGGGTGGCGTGCTTGTCCCAAACCGGGTCGAAGGTCACAAAGACGTCGTGTGGTGCGGCGCCATAGGCAGCCGCAGCAGCGGTGCAGTGTGCCGCGGTCAGGAAGACGTCAGGTGCGATCAGGGTACCCGAGCAATAGAGGTATTTCACTCCATCCGGCTCCAGCACAATCATCGCGCCTACATTGGGATGCCTGTCGCCATCCGGTTGGCCAAAGGTGATCGCCTGAGCGGCCGGTACGACGGCCAGCATGAGCACCACGATCACCGCCAGTATCAACGGTTTTCGGTACATTCGTTTCTCCTTTCATGAACCGGTTTGAATTGTCCCAGATGTACCCGGTCCGGCCACTTCGACGTTTACAGTATACAGCCAACTTGGCTTCTTTGTCAAATCAGGCATCTGACGATCTTCCCGTTACCAACCCATACCCGCTCTCGATCAGTTCCACCAATCTCCGCGTAAAGCGGGCCGCCGGAGCCCCGTCAACCACGTCGTGGTCAAACACTACGGTCAGGTTGAGGATCTCGCGCGGCTCGATCCGCCCCTCAACGACGGCTGGTTTCCAGGCAATACTCCCCACCACCAGTTCGAGCGAGTGGGCTGTTGAATAAATCCCCCAGCCGCTATGGCCCTTACCAAACATGCCTACCGCGGTCATACCAACTGTGCCCGCCATGGACACGGTGATCGTCGGGTCACGGCGCACGGCCATCCTGAACACAGCAATGAGCAACCCGGACAGTGGCCACGGAAGCAGCATGGCAGAACGGAACCAGGTGGGCAAGCCCCTGTTCGGCGGCACCGGTGTGGACTGTACCGAGCGGATCTCCTGGTGGATCTCCCGGTATGTCTTGCGGTTGGCGCTCCAGATGACATGCCCCATCAGGGCGCCCCTTTCTCCAATCTTCCGTTCGACCGTCAACGCAACGCTTACATCGTCAAACATGACGAATTGTTTGCGGCCTTTCAGGTAGGCCTGCACCGCCTTGTCTTCATCCACGGCGCGGGCCAGGCAGAAGGTAAGGAAGCCGGTGAAAGAAAGTGTCTCACCGGTGCGCGCTTTGTGCTCGGCGATGAACTGCCGGGCGACCGTCACGTCCACTTCCAGCAGGCCGTACATACAATGCTTCGGCCCGGACAGGTCGAGCATGTTCAGCCACACGCGGCGCGCCGGTGTGAGACCGACGACATGATAGGGTCCAATCTCGTTATTCATGGTATTGTCTCCTCTATTCCAACTGGCGAATGGAAACATGCAAATGCCTAACTTGATTGCCCGTACTTGAGCCGCTCTTGGAACGATTGGGACGGCGAGGACTTTCTCAGGGCCCGGAGGACCAGCCCGGTGCGCAAGAGGCTCCAAACCACCGAAAAACTGCCGCAGACCATAGCGATCCAGGAATAGTCGGGCATGTAGAGCATCAGATAGCCGCGTCTTTTGCCCAGCATAGATTTTAGGGTGACGGCTACCAACAGATTGGGGACCAGCGAGAGCAGGACATGCAGCCCCCACTTGCGTCCACCGCTCGGGCGGAGCTCGGGATCCAGGCGCCAGCGGCGTACCTGCCGCAGCGTGGCGGCGACGCCGGCAATTTGGAGGGCGGGGATGAGCAACAGGCCGCGCAGCGCCCAGGGGATCATGCCAGTAAACGGGATCGGAGCGGGAGCGGGCTGCTCGCCGGCGAGCAGAGCGTCGACGCCTGCCCCGAACTCCTCCAGGACGGGCATCATCCAGTGATTGTTGGCGTTGTAGAGCAGGACCACGCCTTTCTTTTGCTCCGGCAGAAGGGCCATATGGGAGCCAAAGTCGGGGAGGGTACCGCCGTGCGAGACGATCTTTGTCTGGCCAATCTCGCTGACGAGCCATCCCATTCCATACTGCGCAATCGGACGGCCCATAACGAAGAAGTCCGCCACCCCCCGCTGCAGCTCGTCGACACCGGCAGCCGAGAGGATCTGCACATCCCCATAGCGGCCCCCATTTAGAAGCGCGATCAGGTAGCGGGCCACGTCTTCAGCGCAGGAGATGATCAGGCCGCCAGGAAGCGAACCGCGCGGCAGGGGCAGATTGGGCGCAGCGACGGGGATCATAAACCAGTAGCGGTGGCCCACCGCCAGGCCGTCCTGCCGGGCCATCGCCTGGGAAGTATAGGTGTGGCTCATCCCCAGCGGGGTAAAGATGTGCTTCTGAACGTAATCCTCGTACGATTCACCGCTGGCAACCTCGATGATGGGCCCCAGCAGGTTGTAGTTCGTGTTGCTGTATTCGAACGCCGAGCCGACCGGGCGGGTGAGTACGAGCGTGGACAAGGCGCGCGCTTGGTGCTCGGTGGCGCCCGGGCTGTTGTCGAAGTCGGCCAGGGGGAGCTCGCCTGCCCACGTGGGCAGGCCGCTGGTCTGGTGCAACAGGTGGCGCACGGTGATCTGGGCAGATGCCTGGGGGTCGGCGACGCGGAACCAGGGCAGGTAGCGCTGGACGGGAGCGTCCAGGTCGATCTTGCCGGCTTCGACAAGTTGCATCACCGCCAGGGCGGTGAACGATTTGGTGGTGGATCCCAAGGCGAAGGGCGTCTGCGGGGAGGGGGCTCCACCACCGGGGCGGGCGCGGCCAAAGCCGCGCAGGTGCACGATCTTGTCGCCTTCGACGATGGCGAGAGATACGCCAGGCATGTTCAGGCGACGCATTTGCCTTTCGACGTAAGCGTCGATCGCATCATAGGGAGCGCTCTTGGTGACCGGTTTTGCCGAAGCGCGCTTGGCGAATATCCGAAGAATTATCGCCAGCACAGTGCCAACGAGCAACGATGGGAAGAGAAGCTTCTTGAGATTCATGGTTTCAGCTCCTACTCCCCGCCATTGCGTACCCACTCGAAAGAGAGCTTCAGCACGTTTAACAACGGCTCCATGGTCAGAACTTCGGGCCCATCCCACTTTTGGTGATAGAAGGCCACTTGCTGTTGTGGCACCTTGAAGGGAAGCAGTGTCGTAGCCTTGAGGCCGGCCCGGCTGAAGGGGGCCGCGTCGGTCCCAACTCCGATGTAGGCGGACCTCACCTTGTAGGGGACCCCGGCGCGCTGTGCCGCTGCGACCACAGTCTTCACCATCTCGGGGGAATGCTTCATGGTGCCGTTCACGTCGGAGGTGAGGATGGCGATTTGGGGGTGGGCGACCATCTCGAAATTGAGCAGCCGCGTGTCCAGGCGCTTCAGCTCGTCCAGGTGGCGCTCTACGTAACGCCGCGAGCCCCTAAGGCCTGCTTCCTCGCTGCCGAAGGATACGAACCGGATTTCCGTGTCAGCGGGGATGTATGAGGGGTTGTTTACGAGGAACCTGCACATTGCCACCGCAAGAGCGCTGGCTGCGAGATTGTCCACGGCGCCCGGCACGGTTCCTCCGTTTTTCCTTCCCCTGGTGGAGAACAGTGCAAAGATAATGGAAGGCACGATTGGATAGGCCAGCAGGACCCATCCCAATGTTCCGGTGCGAACTAGGTCAGCATTGCCAGTGATCACGCCCGCCAGCTGGATGATGCTCATTACCAACATGGTCACTAATCCGATGAAATAGGTCGTTGTCAGGAAAAAGAAGCCGTAACCAAGGAGACGAAGCCAGGTATTCTCCGGAGCGCTGTCATGGTGGCCGCTCAGAATGAGGAGTCGCTTCACGTTCTTGGTTCCGGGCCTGCGCAGTGTGCCGATCACATTCACCGACTGTTTCTTCTTGAAGAATGGATCGATCAGCTCAAGGCCGAGATAGAACTCGAAGATGAACGGCAACGGTGAGGCGATAGAGAACACCAGGGCAGCGATGGAGGTTAGCCAGGGTGAGACTCCCGCGAGGCGACCGATGGAGATATTCAGCAGGACGGCAAGGATCATGGAGAACGCGCCGGGATAGGGGCTCAAGAAGGCGGCCGGCGCAACGGTGAATTCCTCAACTGCAACATTTCCGGTACCCAAGTGCGATTCCAATTCCTTCTTAATAATGGCAGCCCGTTCCCGTTCCTGGGAGCTACCCGGCGAACCGGGCCCCACCTCCGTGCAAATCGTCTTAACGATATCATAGGCATACCGGGCATCATTGTTGGCAATTACCTCGGGCATTGGACGGTCCTCCGGTTTATAGTGAGTACTCGCTCTTCTTTCTATTGCTCCTTCTTTATAGCCACGGTATCTTTACCTTATTGCAGTATTCATCCCAGGTGGTACCAAAGGTCTTGGACAGTATTTTCTCTTCTTCAGGGGAAAATCTCCTCGATCCGATATATAGGACAATTCCAATCAACACTCCTAACCATGTGTCGAATAGGAAGCCAATCCACGGAAGCACCAACAAAGCCACACCTGTATATAGCGGGTGCTTGACTAGAGCGTAAGGTCCGTCTGTTATCAGTTCCCCTCTGCGTGCTTTTGTTAAGAGCAAAACTACAGACCATATCCAGATTGTCACCCCAGGGATTAGAATGACAATGGAAATCACTCTTAAAGCAATTGGTGGACCGCCAACACTGAATAGAGACGGAAACACAATATTCAGAATCAGACCAACCATCAAGAACGGCAATGCAAGGAGTCCAATTCTGTCTCCACTTCCTACGAGTGCTTTCAGTTTCATGTTATTTCCTCCAACATCCTTACCATATATATATCTCAAGTTCTAAGTGATGAACTGGGCTGAGAAGAGTGCCAGACCCAGGACGAGAACGGGTTTACGCCTGAATGCCAGCATAGAACACCTCAACTTACAACCCGGGCCACGATCGCCGCCGCGATCCAGCGCCAACCCGGCGTGATGGCGGCGGCGACCGCAGCCGAGGGCTCTAGCGCAAGCTGAATGGTGGATAGCGGTCGGTCACCAGCAGGCCTGCGTAGGCGTTCACCCGCAGGCCCCAGCGACCGACTCCGACGACAAAGTCGAACAGGCCTCTCGGGTATTGACCCGTGAAGAGAATGGCGAACCAGGCAACAACCGCTGCGAACCACGCGCCGATGGCGAGGAACGCCAGGACGACGTAGTGTGGGATCGCCAGGAACCATTTGACCAGGGGCATCCACCGGTTGAGATCATTTGCCGCATCGGGGTAGTCAATCTCGAGGTGGACGGCCTGCTCTTCGACGGTAGACGGATATTGGTCGGTGAGCAGGAAGAGGTAGGCGCCGAACCTGTACCCGAAGCGGGTCAGCTCGCGAGAAAAGTCGAACCACCAGCGCGGATAGCGCTGTCGAAAGATGATCATCAAGGCAGTGGCGGCAGCGAGGCCGCTCACCAGCCCGCCGGCTGTTTCCCGAGTTGTCTTCACGATCTCACCGGCTTGATTGAGGACAACCGTGTTGGTGACCGTCTCGCCGGCCCCCGAGATGAGGCCGAAGATGACGGCGATGGGAATGATCCAGAGAAGGCGGAAGAAGGTTGTCAGCCTGTCCAGTTTCTCCGGATAGTCAATCTCCAGACGAGCAGCGTAGTCGGCATAATCAGCCATTGGTAACTCTCCTTATAAGCTATTCATGTTGCGCCTGGAGCAGCGCGTTTTCTACTGCCTTGAGATAGGCTTTCGAGGTGAGGGTTGCGCTGCTGATGGTGTCCACCTGCAGCGACTGCGCCTGGATGACCCGATCGTAGAGCACCTCATGCTGCGTATTCTTGGCGGCCGGATCTTTAGTGCCAACCAGTTGTATACCGGTCACTCTGCCTGAAGATACGGTGACCTGGCATTCATTGGCGCGCCATTTGTACATCCCACCCGCGTATGCCCCATGATAGGCGCCGTCACTTAGCCTGCTGAAATCCACGGCATTCAGCGGCAGACTTTTGGCTTCACGATGCTCTTTCACTTGAAAGCGGCATCTCAGACCTTGGGTAACGTAAACCTGCAAGTTTGAGTCCACGAGAATGGCTTCGGTTTGAGGAAAGCTGCTCAGGAATTCAAGCCCCTTCTCCATCCCAGCCACGAACAATATGGTGGACAATGCGTCTGCTGCGACTGACTTGTCCGTAACAATGGAAACGCTGATCAATCCAGATTCCGCAGGATAGCCGGTCGTTGGGTCCAGGATATGATGGTGCCTTTTCCCCTGGCTGTCCGTAAAGTATCGCTGATAGTCTCCAGATGTCACCACGGTCTGGTTCACGACAGAAACTGCCCCGATTAAACCGTTTTCTTGCCGGGGATGCTGGATGCCGATATGCCAGGGACTGCCATCCGGCTTGGCCCCCACAGTGACCACATTCCCGCCGAGATTTGAATAGGCCGAAGCGATGCCGAATAGCGTTGCGAGAACAGCCGACCAGAGCCCGACCTGGCTCACTGACCTGGGCACAGATCGAATTGTGTCAATCGAAACCTGATACATTCGCGCTAGCCATAAAGTCTCTGACTGCCCGGATGACTTGATCAGGCTGTTCCATCTGCGGATTATGACCGGCGCGCTCGACAAGCACCAGTTCCGCGTTCGGTAGTCGATCCGCGAGGATCGCTTGATGTTCCGGTGGGAACAGAAAGTCGTGGCGCCCGGCCATAACCAGGGTCGGCGCCTTGATCTCGCCCAGCCGGTCCATCACCGTCCAGCCATTGAGCAACTGGCTGTAACCAAAGATCGTGGCTTCGGGTCGAAACTTGGTACGAGGCCCTGAAACCATCTCTTGGACTATCCCCAGCAGGTTGATGTGGTAAAAGTACGCTCCGAAAAACTTGAACACGGTTGGAAAGTATTCTCCGACCGTGACCTGGCCGTTGAAGAAACGGCGGACCGCTTGCACGGCGCTGGCGCTGTAGCCTCGTTTCGCCAGGATCTCCGCTGCATTCTGCTGCGCCCACCAGTTGTCGCCGCCAGCATCCAGCAATATCAGGTGCGAGAGGCTTTGTGGATAACGGAGCGCATACTCCAGGGCCACCTGGCCGCCAAAGGAATGGCCGAGGACTGCCCACTTGTCGAAGCCAAGCGCTTGACGAAGCGCGTCGGGGTCCGCAGTCAGGTTTTCCCAGGTCATGGAGGATACATCGGCTCCCTCGGAATGGCCGTTGCAACGGTGGTCATAAAAGATCAAGGTGAACTGATCCGCCAGAGCCTTGAAGGGCAGCAGGCTCGTGTAATCCTGTCCAGGGCCGCCATGCATGAAGACCAGTGGGTATCCCTGTCCCATGACTTGCACGAAGAGTGACACATCTTGAATTGACATGGTGGTCATAATTATCCTCCTTGCTTCACCACACACCTTGCGCTCTTAATTCTTCCATTGCGGCCTTATGAATCTCGATCAGCCGGGTGATGTCCTCGTCTGTGTGAGCCGTGCCCATGAACCCATGACTGGGCGTAATGTGCAGCCCGTCCCTGCGGTACAGCAGCCCCAGGCCAGCACTGGCGGCCCGGTTCCCCGCATGCAAATCCCGGACACTCTTGACCGGTCCACGCACCGCGTGCAATGAGAACATGGAAGCGACTCCGGTCGCAGTGGCCGGATAATTCCCTTCCTGGGCAAACTGGTTGAGCTCACTCCGAAAGCGCTCACCCATGGCGCTCAACCGTGCATACAGTTGCGGCTCTTCCCAAAGACGGCGCAGAACAGCCGTCCCGGCCGCTGTGGTCAGGGGGTTCCCGTTGAAAGTTCCTGCCACCAGGATTGATAGCGTCGGGTCAATATTGTATTCCATTAGACGCATGGCCTCGGCCGTTCCGCCCACCGCCCCAAAGGGAAGACCGCCGCCGGCGACCTTGCCATAGGTACTCACATCAGGTATTACCCCGTAGAATTCTTGGGCCCCACCTGGAGCCAAGCGGAAGCCCGTAATCACTTCATCAAAGATAAGAAGAGCGTCAATCTCGCGTGTGATTCTGCGCAGTTCTGATAGGAATTCCTTGTCAGCGGGTATCGTGCCGGCGGCGCCCTGCACAGGCTCGATAATCACACCGGCCAGCCGGTCGGCATGGCGACGGATCTTGTCAAAGGCCGCTGGGTGGTTGAAGGGTAGCACGATCGTATCCCTCCAGGCTCCTTCGGCAAGCCCGGGGCTCTCCGGCAGTGTCGCGGGATCCTCGATGGGTCCGAACACATCGGGAGTGGGGCGCGTCCGGCCAAAGCTGACGGCCAAAAGATCATGCGTTCCGTGATACCCGCCCTCGAATTTCGCCACCAGGGGCCGCCCGGTCGTGGCACGAGCCAGCCGGAGTGCGTACATGGTTGCCTCGGTTCCCGAGTTGCAAAAGGTCACCTTCTCTACACCTGGCACCATCTCGCAAAACAACTTGGCAAACGCGTACTCGTGCTCGTGGCATTGTCCATAGTGTGTTCCGCGCGGCAACGCCTCCCTTATTGCTTCTTGGATCTCGTCCGGTGCGTTCCCGAGGATCATGACCGAGAAGCCAAGCATAAAGTCCAGGTATTCATTGTCATCCGCGTCCCATATTCTGGCTCCTCTTGCCCTCTTTATCACCATGGGAAACGGATCTGCCAACCGGAAGAGACTCCCAACACCCGCCGGCATCACTGTGCGGTTTTGTTGCCAAATCGAAAGTGACTTGGGACTCTTAGCCCGAATCTCGTCGCGGTACGCATTGAGAATTTTTGCGATTCTTTCCTTCTCATCCATTGTATGCTCCCTTTCAGTAGGTGATAATCATTCATTGGTCATCCGTCTCGTCCAGCCCATACCCGTTCTCGATCAACTCCACCAAGCGGCGCACAAAGCGGGTGGCTGGACCCCCGTCGACGATGTCGTGGTCGAACGTCACGGTCAAGTTGAGGGTCTCGCGTGGCTCGATTCGTCCCTCGACCACGGCCGGCTTCCAGGCGATACCTCCTACGACCAGGCCGAGTGGGTGGAGGGTGGGGCTCAGCCCCCAGCCGCTGTGACCCCCACCAAACATGCCGACGGAGGTAATGGCCACTGTGCCTCCCATGGATACGCTGATCGTCGGGTCACGGCGGCTGTTCATACGGAGCAAGGCGATAGCCAGCCTAGACAATGGCCACGGCAACAGCATGGCAGAACGGAACCAGTTGGGCATCCCTCTGCCCGGCGGTACCGGTTCGGACTGTACCCTGCGAATCTCGTCGTGGATCTCCCGGTAGGTCTTCCGGTTCGCGCCCCGGATGACATGACCCATCAGGGCGCGCTTCTCGCCCACTTGTCGTTCGACCATCAATCCAACGTTGACGTCGTCAAACAGGATGAGTTTTCTGTCGCCCTTCCGGTAGGCCTGGATTGTCTTGTCTTCCTCCACGGCGCGGGCGAGGCAGAAGGTCAGGAAGCCGGCGAAGGAGAGCGTCTCCCCGGTGCGCTCCTTGTGCTCGGCGATCAACTTCCGAGGGACTGTCACATCCACTTCCAGTAGTCCGTACATGGTATGGGCCGGCCACGACAGTTCGAGGGTGTTCACCCACACTCGGCGCCCCGGCGCAAGATCGACAATATGATACGGTCCAACATCCTTGTTCATGGCAGGGCAACCTCCTTGTGCACTATGATAAATGAAATGTGCCTGGGGTTAGCCTCCTCGCTCGGTTCCAAGCCGCTCAACGGCGGATTGCGGAGATGACGACCCTCGCAGTGCCCCGAGGACCAGCCCGGTGCGCAGGAAGGCCCAGATCCCCGCGAATCCGCCGCTGATCCGGGCAATCCAGGAAAGGTCGGGCATATAGAGGTCCACAAAACGGAGCAGGCCGCTGGAACGCAGATAGGCCAGGGCGGCCGCCAGCGAGAGGCTCGGGATCAGCGGCAGCAGGACATGTTGCCCCCAAATGCGCCCAGGGCGTGGGCGAAGCGCCGGGTCCCGGCGCCAACGGCGCAAGCGCCGCAGCGTGGTGAGGACGCCTGCGACCTGGAGGATCGGGATCAGCGCCGACGCACGCATCATCCAGGGCAGGAAGCCGAGCCGGATGGGTGGGGGCTGATGTACCCATCACCTGTTGTTCCGCCACCCCGCGGTGCAACTCGTCGATTCCGGCACTGGAGAGAACCTGCGCCTTCCCATAGCAGCCCCCGTTCAGCTGTGCAATCAGGTAGCGAGCCATGTCCTCAGAGCTGGAGATGAGCCCACCGGCTGGCAGTGAACTGAGCGGGAAGGGCATGTTGGGCGCAGCGATGGGAAAGCCGAACCAGTACCGGTGACCCATCGCTAGGCCGTTCTGTTTCGCCATGGCCTGGGAGGTGTAGGTGCGGCTCATACCCAGGGGGGCGAGGATGTGTTCTTGGATGTACTCTGCGTAGGATCGTCCGCTGGCGGCTTCAATAACCAGACCCAGCAAGTTGTAGTTCAGGTTGCAATACTGGAAGGAGGCTCCCACCGGGCGGTTGAGCTTGAGGGTGGACAAGGCTCGTGCCTGGCGCTCGGCGGCGTCTGGTCTATCGTCCAAGTCAGCCAGGCAGATCGTCGTGCCCGCCAAC
>Ga0172365_10004141_pt1 | contig 10726 bp, 9 predicted proteins | sample LakKivSesite48cm_FD_114535 | JGI IMG/M metagenome (GOLD analysis project Ga0172365, IMG submission 114535) | Sediment microbial communities from Lake Kivu, Rwanda - Sediment site 48cm | ecosystem: Environmental > Aquatic > Freshwater > Lake > Sediment | place: Rwanda: Western Province, Lake Kivu... | reverse complement strand
TGGATCCCGCATACGATGCCAGGAAACCCGGGGAACTCCTACCCTGCCACTTGGCTATCACGCCCCTACAGGGCTTCATTGTCTTCTTGGCCATCGGACCCGGGGCCACGGGCCGAAGACGGCCCTTGCCCCGGGCTATCATATTCCGCCCCTTCAGGGCTGAAGAGGATCGGGCTTTTCTCGTCAGTCGCGCCCATCGGTTGAGGGAGCCCCGCCGGAGCGGCGGGGGAGGGGTCCCATTCAGCAACTATCAACTGGCAACCGACAACTGTTTCCAGCCCCAACGGGGCGTGATAGTAAAGCCCAGGGCAAGCCCGTCTTCGGGCGACGCTCTGGGTAAGCGGGCCTGCCCCTCTTCTTCTCCCCCCACCCACGGGGCGGGGGGGTGGGGATCAAGCAACTAACAGCTATCAACTGACAACTGCTATCGTCCGGGGCGCAGATCGGGAAGGAATCGCGCGGCCCGCGAGTAGCTGTTGCGCGGCCGGCGCAGGAACGTCGGGACGTCGATGTTCACGCCGTCGTAGACGAACGCGCCCTCCGGTGCGATGTCGTGCTGCACGTCGGCCGCCTGCCGCGGCTGCCCCTTCTCGGAGGAGAAGCCCGACAGCAGCACGGTGGCGACCACCTCGTCCATCAGCTCCGGGCGAATGTCCACGCTCAGCAGGTAGTCGCCGTCGGAGGTGATCCCGCTGATCGCGCGGAGGCCGTCTTCGACCTCGGCGAGCGTGAGGGTTTCGCCGCCGGCCACGTGGAGCAGCACGTTGGCTGCGGAGTGGAGGCGGTAGACGTCGAGGAACGACGAGTTGCAGGCCTGGCGGATGGCGGCCTCGACGCGCTTGTCGCCGTCGCCGCGGCCGATGCCGATCACCGCTCCGCCCGGCTCCGAGATCACGCGGCGGAGGTCCCCGAAGTCGAGCCGCATCGTGCCCGGGTTCGCCAGCATCCTGATCAGCGAGGCTGCGGCCCCGGCCGCGTACTCCTCGCACGCGAGGAACACCTCCTTCACCGTCGCGTCGGGCGCGGCGGCGCTCGGCGGGAGCGTGCAGGGGATGCGCACCACCGCCTCGGCCAGGTCCTCGGCGCGCCGCAGCGCCTGGTAGGCCTGCTGCACCTTCACCGACGACTCGAACGCGAACGGGTCGAGCGCGATCACCACGGCCGTCGCGCCGGACTCGCGGGCGTAGCGAGCCACCGCCGGCCCGGCCCCCGCGCCCGTGCCGCCTCCCAGCGACGCCACCACCGCCACGATCTCGGCCTCGCCGATCATCTCCTTGATGCGGACTTCCGATTCCTCGGCCGCGCGGCTGCCCACGCTCGGCTGCTTGCCGGTGCCCCGCCCGTCGGTCTCGCCCGCGCCGATCAGCAGAGAGTCCGACGGATCGTAGGCCGACAGCGGGTAGCGGTCGGTGTCGATGAACAGGTAGCGGTGCTCGGGCTCGCTCTCGCGGATCCGCCCGGCCAGCCGGCAGCCCACCGTGCCCACGCCCAGCACCACCATTCGCCTCGCTTCGCCTGGCGCCATCAGAAGAACTCCCGTACCCATTCGTAGGAGCGGGCCATCGCGTCGACCAGCGGGCTCTTGCGCTCCTTCTCCACCGTGCGCCTGATCTTGATGCCATAGACCAGCAGCCCCACCGCCGTGGCATAGGCCGGGTTGTCGCGCAGGCCGGGGTCGTCCGTGTAGATCTTCGGCCGCCCCACGCGCGCCGACGTCCCGAACACCTGCTCGGCCTTCTTGGTGATGCCCTTGAGGAGGGCCATGCCCCCCGTCAGCACCACGCCCGTACCCACGTGCCCCTCGAAGCCCGCGCGCCGGATCTCGCGCCGCGCGATCTCCAGCATCTCCTCCACGCGGCACTCGATGATATAGCACAGCTTGCCCAGGTAGCAGGTGTGGGGGATGTCGCACTCGGGCGTCGGAGCCTCGAGCACCTGCTTGGCCTGCTCGGCCGTCACCAGCGAATCCGACGCGACGCCGTAGTTGTGCACCAGGTCGCGCGCCCCGGCGATGGTGGTCGACAGCCCCACCGCGACGTCGCGCACCACGTGCCCGCCGCCCACCGGCAGCACGCGCGCGAAGCGCGGGCCGCCCGCGTAGTAGACCACGATGTCCATCGTCCCCTCGCCGATGTCGATCTGCACCACCCCCAGCTCTTTCTCGTCATCCGTCAGCACCGCCTCGGCCGTCGCGAACGGCTCGAAGAGGATCGCCTCGCCCCGGGCCCCGATGTTGCGCAACAGCACCTGGATGTTGCGGACGGCGCTCACCGATTCCGTCGCGAGGTAGACCTCGGCATCGAGGCGGTTGCCCATCATCCCGATCGGGTTGCGCACGCCCGTGCTGTCGTCCACGCAGAACGACTGCGGCACCGCGTCGACGATCAGCCGGTCCGACGGCAGCGAGATGGTGCGCGCCGCCGAGAGGGCCTGGCGCACGTTCTTCTCCGTGATCTCGTGGCTCTCGCGCACCACCGCCACGGAGCCGCGGGAGTTCCGCCCCTGGCAGCGCCGCCCCGCCACGCCAACCATGTAGCGCGAGTACTGCACCGCTGCCGCCATCTGGGCCTTCGTGATCGCGGCCGAGGCCGCCGCCGACGCCTCGTCGAGGTCCACCAGCTCGCCCCGCTCGATGCCCCGGCTGGGCTCGGTGGCCAGCGAGCAGATCTTCAGCACGTCATCCTCCGCCCTCGCGATCACGCAGGTGACCTTCGAGCTGCCCAGGTCGAGGGCCGCCACCAGCTCGGGCGGTCCGTTGCGCGGCAGCCTCAGCTTGGGCGTCTGCAGGCTTTGCTGGCCCGAGATGTTGAAGGGGAGGGTCTGTTGCATGGCGCTCACCTGACGGTCTTGTTGGGGATGATGCCGCCGCCGGCGTCGGCGAAGCGGACGTTCAGCTTCATGTCGCGCGGCTGCGGGTACTTCTGCAGCACGCTCTCGAGGCACTCCAGCTTGCGCTCGGGCGGAAGCTCGCCGAACTTGTCGGTCGACGGCGGCCGCCCCCACGCGATCCTGCAGTTGTTCGCGGCCACGATGTCGATGTCGCTCGCGTTGCGGTCCACCGCCCCGCCGTAGTTGCTCACGTCCACGCCGGCGATCCCGAACTGGGTCACGATCTTCGGGCGCGACTCGAGCAGCTCGAGCGTCTCGATGCCGCCGGCGAGCGCGGCGTCGCGCCAGGGCTGCCCCGGCTGCGGCGGCGGGGTCTTCACGCCCCAGATGCAGCGGAGCCCCGCCGTGACCTGCGGCCACTGCCCCTGCTGCAGCGGCAGCACCGCCGCCTCGCGGTCGATCACCCAGCGGCCCCCGCGCCTCTCCACGGCGAAGCGCGGCTGCCGAACCTCGAGCTTCACGACGAGCGTGCCCGGGAAGCGCTTCCGCACGCTGACCACGCGGCGGACCCACGGGTTCGCGCGGTAGAGCGCGGCCACGCGCTCGTTCACGGTGCGGTCGTAGATGCTCGCCCGCCCGAGCCGGCTCGGCACGCCCTGGAGCTGCGCCACCAGGTCCGGCGGGCACCACGACGGGAGGTCCACCAATTGCAGCTTCCTGATGTGGTAGTCCTTGCTCCCCTCCACGTAGCGCGTGATCATCACCGCGCCCAGCGCGCCGATCACCAGCACGAGCACGATGATCGAGCCGTGCACGGCCAACGGCGGCGGGATCCGCCTCAGCAGGCGCACGATGGGCGGCGGGCCGGCGCCGGCCGCCTGCCTCTTCTTCTGCACCTTGTCAGAGGGTTGCCGCTTGCCCAACACATCCTCCTGCCCGCGAGTTGAACCGCTGCAGAGCGTCCTTGACCATCGACTCGCACAGCTCGCCGAACTCGATGCCGGCCGCGCGGGCCGCTTTCGGCAGCAGGCTCGTCGCCGTGAGGCCCGGGATCGTGTTGATCTCGAGCACGTAGGGCGCGTCCGCGCGGTCGAGGCGGATGTCCACCCGGGCCGCACCCTCGCAGCCGACCACGCGGTAGGTCCTGAGCGCCGCGTCGACCACTGCCGCGCGGACCGGGCCGGGCAACTCCGGGTCGACGATGTACTCCGCGATGCCCTTCGTGTACTTGGTCTTGAGGTCGTAGAAACCCGGGCAGCGGATCTCGACGATCGGCAGCGGCCTGCCATTGAGGATGCCCACCGTCAACTCCCGGCCCTCGATGAACTTTTCGAGGAGGACCGAGCCGTCCACCCGCCGCGCCTCCGCGAGGGCGGCCGCGATGTCTTCCGGCCGGCGCACGATCGACACGCCCACGCTCGAGCCGTCGGCGGGCGGCTTGAGCACCACCGGGTAGCCCAGCCGCGTCGCGGCCAGCCGCACCTCGGCCTCGCCCGCCTGCGGGCCCAGGACGTCGAACTCGGGCGTCGGCACGCCGTTCTCGATCAGCAGCCGCTTCGTTGCCGGTTTGTCCATCGCGATCCTGCTCGCGCGCGGCCCCGAGCCCGTGTAGGGGATGCGGGCGTGCTCGAGGACCGCCTGGATGCCGCCGTTCTCGCCGAAGCCGCCGTGAAGCGCCAGGAAGGCCACCTCCGCGCAGGCGTTGCGCAGCTCCGCGAGGCAATCGCCGCGCGTGTCGATGCCCAGCACGTCGAAGCCCCGCCCCTTGAGGGCCTCGAGCACGGCCTTGCCCGAAGTGCATGAGACCTCGCGCTCGGACGAGGTTCCGCCGTAGACCACCGCCGTCTTCCGCTTGTCCGCCACGTCGCGTCCCCCGCAACCTCAGCCCTGTTGCCGGAGAGCCCGCGTCGGCGCCGGTGCGGCTCCCCGGACGGTATCGCGCGCCGTCCTGCGCCAGACGTCGATCTCCAGCTCGAGGGCCACGCCCAGCGCCCGCCGGGCGGTATCGCGCGCGAGGTCGATCAGTGCGAGCACGTCGGCCGCCGTCGCGCCGCCATCGTTCACGATGAAATTCGCGTGCTTCTCCGAGATCCTCGCGCCGCCCGCGGCCGCGCCCTTCAGTCCGAGGCTGTCGATGATCCTCCCGGCCGAGTCGCCGGGCGGGTTTTTGAACACGCACCCGGCGCACGCCGCGCTCAGTGGCTGCGCCTGCGCCTTGCGCCGCAGGTTCTCCGCCGCGGCGGCACGCACTCGCCCGCCGTCCGCCGGCCGCAGCCGGAGGCGCACCGACAGGACCACCGCCCCGCCGATGTTCGCCCGGCGGTAGCCCAGGTCCGCCTCCGCCGGCGTCAGGCGCGCCTGCTCGCCATCCGGCGTCAGCACTCTGATATGCTCGATCACGTCGGCGATGCACCCCGAGGCGGCGCCCGCGTTCGTGCGGACGGCCCCGCCGACGCTCCCCGGGATGCCCGCGAGGCACTCGATGCCGCTCAGGCCCCACTCCGCCGACCGCGCCACCAGCCACGGCAGCTTCACGCCGCACTCGACGTCCACGATGCCGTCGCCCGCCCGCTCCGCACGGCCAAGGCTGCCGGTCGCGACCACCATGCCGTCCACGCCGCCGTCGTCGACCAGGAGGTTCGTGCCCTGGCCGATGACGCGCACCGGCATCCCCGCCGAGCGGGCCTGCGTCACGGCCCGCATCAGGGCGTCGAGACCGGCCGGCCGCAGGAAGCGATCCGCCGGCCCGCCGATCCGGAACGACGTGTGGCTGCTGAGCAGCTCGCGCGTCGCCGTGCTTTCGAGGATGCCCGTCATACGTCAGCCTCGCAGCTTGGCCAGGATTTTCTCGCCAAGGCTGCCCACGTTGCCGGCGCCGATCGTGATGAGCGTGTCGCCCGGCTGCAGCAGGCGCACCACGTGCTCCGGCACCCGGTCGAGCTCGGGGACGTATTCGATCTTGGTGCGGCCGCGCTTCGACACCGCCTGCCGGATCAGCTCGGCCGAGACGCCCTCGATGGGGGCTTCGCCGGCGCAGTAGATCTCGGTGAGCACCAGCAGGTCGAGGTCGTCGAAGGCGTCGGCAAAGTCGTTGCAGAGCGCCCGCGTGCGCGTGTAGCGGTGGGGCTGGAACACGCCGATCAGCCTGCCGCTGACGGTGCGGCGTGCGGTCTTGAGCGTGGCCTTGATCTCGGTCGGATGGTGGCCGTAGTCGTCGAACACCGTGATGCTGTTGGCGCTGCCCTTGTTCTCGAAGCGGCGGTTCACGCTGCGCGTGTTGGCGAGGGCGTTGCGGATGTCGGGGATCGGCACGCGGCACTCGAGGGCCAGCGTGGCCGCCGCGAGGGCGTTCTGCACGTTGTGCTCGCCGGGCAGCGACAGCTTGATGTCCTGCACCACCTGGTTGTGCCAGATGATCTCGAACTCGGAGCCGCCGGGGACGAACCGCTGGTTGCGGATGCGCACCGCCGCCGTCTTCTCGAAGCCGCAGGTCACCACGCGCGCCGGGCACGCGGCCAGCACGTCGGCCACGCCCGGGAAGTCCACGCAGCCCACCAGGCAGCCGTCGCGCGGCATCCGGCCGAGGAACGCCCTGAAGGTGTTCTTGATGTCGTCGAGGTCCCGGTAGTTGTCGAGGTGCTCGCGGTCGATGTTGGTGAGGATGGCGTACTTGGGCGACAGCTCGAGCAGCGAGCGGTCGCTCTCGTCCACCTCGGTCACGAAGATGTCGCCGCGGCCCACGCGGAAGTTCCCCGCGAGGTCGGTCACGATGCCGCCGAGCATCACCGTGGGGTCGAGGCCGGCGTGGATGAAGATGTTCGACGTGATCCAGGTGGTGGTGGTCTTGCCGTGAGCCCCCGCGATGCCCACGCCGCAATGGCCCTCCATCAGCAGCGCCAGCATCCGCGCGCGAGAGAGCACCGGGATGCACTCCGCCGCCGCGCGCGCCAGCTCCGGCTCGTCCTTGCTGATGGCCGACGACGCCACGAGGAGGTCCACCCCCTCGAGGTGCTCGGGCGAGTGGCCCGCGTGGCAGGGGATGCCCACGGAGCGCAGCTTGTCGACGATGTAGCCTTCGTGGCGGTCGCAGCCGCTGACGATCGCGCCGCGCACCGCCGCGATGTGGGCGATCGAGCTCATCCCGATGCCGCCGATGCCCACGAAGTGGATCTTCCTGCCCGTGAGTTTCACAGTTGCTCCTTGCCCACCGGCTCGGGGCTGAGGCTCTCGATCGCCGCGCCGCTCGCCCGCGCCGGCACGAGGCTCCTCAGCGTGGCGAGTATCGTCTCCACTGCGCCCGGCCGCCCCTGGGCCAGGCTGCTGAGGTGCATCCGCCGCACGAGGACCTGGTCGTCGATGAATTTCGCGATCAGCCCGGCCAGGAGCTGCTCGTTGAAGTCCTTCTGCTCGAGCACAACCGCGCCGCCGGCGTCCGCGAGGGAGCGCGCGTTGTGCAGTTGGTGGTTGTCGGCCGCGTAGGGGTAGGGCACGAGGATCGCCGGCAGACCGCGGGCCGTCAGCTCGGCGATGGTGGTGCCGCCCGCCCGACTGAGGGCGAAGTCCGCCGCCGAATAGGCCAGGTGCATGTCGTCGAGGAAGGCCGCCACCTCCGCCTTCATCCCGGCGGCGGCGTAGGCCGCGGCGACCTCGTCGCGGTCCTGCTGGCCCGCCAGGTGGATCGCCTGCAGGCCGGGGACCGCCCTGGCCACGCTCGCGGCGGAGCGCGCCATCATCTCGTTGAGGGCGTGGGCGCCCTGGCTGCCGCCGATCACCAGCATCGTCTTCTTCGCGGGGTCGAGGTGCAGTTGCGCGGCGGCCGAGTCGCGGCTGCCCGCCAGCACCTCCGCGCGCACGGGGTTGCCGGTCACGCGGGCCTTCACCTTGACGCCGAAGTAGCGGACGGTCTCCTGCCACTGGCAGGCCACCTCGCGCGCCAGCGGCGACAGGCGCCGCGTGGCCTTGCCCGGGATCACGTTCTGCTCGAGGAGCAGGATCGGCACGCGCTGCGCCCTCGCGGCCAGCAGCGGGAAAAACGACACGTAGCCGCCCAGCCCCACGGCGGCGTCCGGGGCGAAGTCGGCCAGCACGCGCCACGCCTTGTGGAAGACCTTCGCGCTCTCCGCGCAGAAGCCCGGCCACGCCAGCGGGTTCGTGTTGAACGGCCGCGCGGTGAAATGGACCGACTGGAAGCCGTAGCGCCGCAGCGTGCGGACGTCGCCCTCGCGGTCGCTGGCCAGGAACAGCACGCGCGAGCCGCGCCCCTCCTTCTCGATCGCCTGGGCCAGCGCGATGCCCGGCATCAGGTGCCCGCCCGTCCCGCCGCCGGCAAGTGCCACTCTCATCGCTTGGTCACCCCTTGGCCGCTACAGCCCCTCGCGCTCGGCGCCCAGCAGCGGCACCGGGCCCACCTCTTCGATGTGCGACGCGACGTTGAGGACGATCCCCACGCCGGCCGCCATCACGAGCATCGACGACCCGCCGTAGCTCATGAACGGCAGCGGCAGCCCCTTCGTGGGCAGCATGCCCGTCACCACGCCGATGTTGATGAACGTCTGCAGGGCGATCGTCAGCATGATGCCGAACGCCAGCAGCGAGCCGAACGCGTCGGCCGCAAGCACCACCACGCGCGCCCCGAGGTAGAACAGCGCCAGGAACACCATCACCACGCAGGCCGTGCCCACGAACCCCGTCTCCTCGCCGATCACGGAGAGGAGGAAGTCGGTGAGGTGCTCCGGCGTGTAGCCGCCCTTCTGCATCCCGTTGCCCGGGCCCACGCCCAAGAGCCCGCCGGCCCCGAAGGCGATCATGGACTGAATGATGTGGTAGCCGGCGCCCTGCGGGTCCTGCCACGGGTTGAGGAATACCAGCACGCGGCGCAGCCGGTAGTCGACCGTCACAATGAGGTAGCCCAGCACCGGTGCCGCGGCGAGGAGCATCGGGAGGGCGTGCATGAGGTTCACGCCCGCCACCAGGAGCATCGAGAACACCACCACGGTCGTCAGCACCGCCGTGCCGAAGTCCGGCTGGGCGATGATCAGCAGGAATCCCAGCGTGGCCAGCAGCACCGGCGGCAGGAAGCCGTGGAGGAACTGCCGGATCTTCTTCTCCTTGGCGCTCAGGAACCACGCCATGTAGACCACGACGGCGAGCTTGAAGAACTCCGCCGGCTGCATGCTCACCGGCCCCAGCACGATCCAGCGCCTCGCCCCGTTGCGCGTCTGCCCCACGATGTGCACCAGCACCAGCAGCGCGAACGACGCCACGAGGATCGCCCGCGCGTGCCTGCTCAGCAGGTGGTAGTCGATCCCCGCGGCGACGAAGAGCACCGCCGCCGACAGCACCAGCCACACCATCTGCTTCTGCACGGTCCCCAGGTAGCCCCGGTCCGCACCATAGAGCGACGCCCCGGCGCTGTATACCGACACGATGCCTATGCACATGAGCGTGAGGACGCATGCAACGATGCCGTAGCGCGTGCTCTCCATTGGCGCCGGCTCACCCCATGTGACGCTTGAGGTCAGCGATCACCTTCGAGTGGATCTGGCACACCCGCGACTCCGACATGTCGAGCGCCGAGCCCACTTCCTTCATTGTGAGCTGCTCGTAGTAGTAGAGCATCACCACCAGCTTCTCGGTCTTCGTCAGCTTGTGCGCGATCACGTCCCGAAGCTCCTCCTTGAGGATGCTTTCGGCCGGGTCGCCTTCCCGAGAGTCCTGCAGCGATTTCATATCATTGACTCCATTGCCGGGACTGTTGGAGTGATATCGGTCCAGCGAGAAAAACGTCGTCTTCTTCTGCACGAGGGCCTCCTCCACCTTGTTGTACGAGAGGCCCATCGCGGCCGCCACCTCCGTCTGCGAAGGCTCGCGCCCCAGCTTGATCTCGAGCTTGCGGGCCGTGCGGTCGATCTTGTGGATCCGGATCCGCAGCATCCGCGGCAGCCAATCCTGCCCGCGAAGCTCGTCCATCATCGCACCGCGGATCCTGGCCGCGCAGTACGCCTCGAACTTCGTGCCGGCCGACACGTTGAAGCGCTCGATCGACTCCACCAGCCCGATCATCCCCGCGCTTTCCAGGTCGCCCCGGTCCACGTAGTCCGGCACGTTCGCCGCCACCTTCTTCGCGGTGTTCAGCACCAGCGGCAGGTACTGCTTCACCAGGACTTCGCGAAGCGCCGGGTTGCGCGTCCGCTTGAACTCTTTCCAGGCCTGCATCAGACCGTCTTCAGTCGCTTTCATCTTCCTGTACCAATGAACACGTGACCATTGCCGATCTCTATCCGCCAGTGCCGCCACGCGGCACGCGACCATCCTCTGCCTACGCGCCCGCGACCTGCGAGTCCGACGGCGCCCGGTGCGCCTGCGCCCGGAACGTGTGGTAGAGCGCCGCCGCCGCGTCCGTCGTGGCGGTTGCACCCGTCGGCTCCCAGCTCTGCACCGCCGCCACCATCCGCTCGAGCTCCATCCGCCGCGAGCCCTTCAGCAGCAGCGTGTCGCACCGCTCCAGCAGCCGCGGCAGCATCCCGCAGGCGTCGTGCGTCGTCGCGAAATAGCGGATGCGCTCCTCGGGCATCCCGCTGCCCGCCGCGCCGTTCGCCAAGTGCCGGGCCGTCTCGCCCACCGCGATGAGCGCGTCGAAGCCCAGCCCCGCGGCCCGCCGGCCCACCTCGCGGTGGATCTCCTCCGACTGCTCGCCCAGCTCCAGCATGTCGCCGCAGACGGCGATCTTGCGGCCCGGCACGCGCAGCCGCGAGAACTCGCGCAGCGCCGCCAGCATCGACGCCATGTTCGCGTTGTATGCGTCGTTGTACACCGTGATGCTCCCGATCTCGATCCGCTCCATCCGCATCGGGAGCAGGTGGAACGTGGCCAGCCGCTCGGCGATGAGCTCCGGCCG
>Ga0172365_10004140_pt1 | contig 10727 bp, 9 predicted proteins | sample LakKivSesite48cm_FD_114535 | JGI IMG/M metagenome (GOLD analysis project Ga0172365, IMG submission 114535) | Sediment microbial communities from Lake Kivu, Rwanda - Sediment site 48cm | ecosystem: Environmental > Aquatic > Freshwater > Lake > Sediment | place: Rwanda: Western Province, Lake Kivu... | reverse complement strand
ATTCCTCCCTCTGGATCTGGAGTATCCTTTGTGACACCGGTCATCTCGAAGGCCTTGCTGTTGGCAATGGAGAAGTGCCCCCCGACGGTGGATATGATGACTGGGTGATCGGAGGTCGCCTCATCGAGCTCCCATCTCGTGGGATGCCTACGCTCCACGAGCTTGTAGTCATCCTCTTTATTGCCACGAATCACCTCTCCCTTTGGTGTTCTCCTCGCCTTCTCAGCGATCCTAGCTTTAATGTCGGCTATGGACTTGACCCCTGCCTCTTCACTTAGGTCAATGGTGTTCACTCTTCCTATCGCTGTACTCATCATGTGACAGTGAGAGTCGATTAGCCCAGGGATCACCGTTCTCCCCTTCAGGTCGATCACCTTCGTCCCGTCGCCTATAAGAGCCCTGATCTCGGCGTCTTCCCCGACGGCAAGAACCTTGCCGAACTTCGCCGCCACTGCCTCCGCTATGGATTCTCTTTTATCAACTGTTACTATTTTCCCGTTAAACAATACCAGATCTGCGAACATGAGCCTCTAGACGAGAATGTTGAATTAATATTAATAACCCTATTGTCTTCTATAACCTAAACTCTCTCAAAAGGGCTAAACAGGGGCTCCATATATACATACTAGCTTGGTAGTAAAAATAAACGCGCAGAGAGCCTAGAGACACGAGAACCCTAGTCTTTTGTCTTATTCTTCCAAGGACAGAACAAGTGGAAGACTCTAATCCGAAACGTAAGTCAATCTAAGAACTAATTTTTCTTTACTAACATGACCATCCAATCTTTCATAAACATTTTGTGTTTTTCAACATAACCATGTTGTTCAATATATTCATCGAGTTCCATTAGTACATTATTATCTATTCTGCCTAGGAAAAAGAATAAGTCAGGTTCTGGATTAATATGCTTTCGTAGTCCTTGCTCAACAAAGACGTATTTACAGTATTCGGGGTAAGTTATTGTTTCTATCTCGATTCCAATGTTAAGACCTGATTTTTCGCTTTTTACGATAATATCACAATTTCGCTCCCTTTTACCTATTGTAGACACATCATATTCTCTATCAACCAAAGCAATTATGAACTCAGTCTGAACCCAATTCTCTATACCAGTATCTTTCCACTTGTCGTCACGCAGTACATCAAAGACATGAGTTCTAGCAACAAATGTCTGATAAGCTACATCAAGAAGCTCAAGCTTATTCTTGTCAAACATTCCAAATTCACTAAACAATTCTAGGGAAATACTCTATAAAAAGGTTCTTCTGTTGTCCAGCAACCGAAAGGTAACAGAACCCTATAGCGTTATATTAATAAAGACATCACCCTCTCAAAGCGAGCCTATTCGCTTACGCTATCTGTTCTTCGAGTCTTCTCTCAGTCGGTTTGATGCTTTCTTAGAAGCGACCCCAATTTCATCTTACGGTTGGCCTTCCTCTTAGCCACGGCTTCAAAGGCGTGGGAGAGGTCATCCAGCAGTCTCCTCGACTTCTCGCTCACATCGACGCAGAACCTGTAGATCTTCTCCTCCACCTCCACCGCCCTCCTGAGGATGTCAAGGCAGCTCAGGTCCTCTGTCAACTCGGTGTTAACCCTGTAGTCGCCTTCATGTAGACCGGAGAAGGAGAAGACCGCCTCAAAGGCATCTGTGATGGTCTCCTGATATGCCCTCAGCACCATCTCCCTGTTCTTCCTATCCTCCATAGTGAAGGCTAGGAAGACCTCCCTGCCTTCCGAGCACCTCTCATCGCCCGCCAACCTCTCATAGAACCCTGCGGATTGTTCCTCAAGTTTGCTGTAGAAGCTGGTGATGGCGCTCGCCGTGTAAAGATCCAACTAGAACCACCTGACGATCACGATCTTCTTCTCGGTGAAGAAATCGATGGCATCTCTGCCTTGACCATGCAGGTCTCCGAAGAAGGAGTCCTTCGACCCGCCGAAGGGGAAGAAGGCCATGGGCGCGGCGATGCCAATGTTGATGCCAATGTTTCCGCACTGAACCTCGTATTGAAATCTCTGGGATGCCTTGCCGCTACTCGTGAAGATGCACGCTGCATTGCCATAGGAACTATTATTGATCATCTCTATCGCCTCGTCGAGGTCTTTAGCTCTTAGAGTTGCCATCACAGGTCCGAAGATCTCGTCCTTTGCGATGACCATGTCAGGGGTCACGTCCTCGAAGATCGATGGTCCGAGGAAGCAGTTCTCAGGGTAGTCCCCAAGGATCTTGGGTCTTCTGCCATCCAGAACGAGCTTCGCCCCCTCCTCCAACCCCTTCTCGATGTAGCCTAGAACCCTCTTCTTCCTGACCTCAGCCTGAAGCGGACCCATCTGAACGCTCTCGTCAAGCCCATAACCGATCCTGATGTTAGAGGCTGCTGAGGTTACCTCCCTAAGGAATCGGCGGTAAAAGGTGTCGTCCTCGCCGACTATGAGGAGGTTTGCGCCCGAGAGGCAGCGTTGCCCTGTGTTGCCGAAGAAGGAGGACATCATCGAGGCGACGGTGCTGTCAATAACGGCGTCAGGCATCACCACCACGAAGTTCTTCGCCCCACACTGAGCCTGGACACGTTTGCCGTGGGCGGCTCCCTCCTTGTATATGACATCCCTCCCCACGGGCGTCGAGCCCACGAAAGATATCCCCTTAACGTCACGGTGGCTGAGGAGGGCGTTCACAGCCTCTACATCCCCGTTCACCATGTTGATTACACCTGGAGGGAAGCCAGCCGCGTCGATCAACTCAACGAGCTTGGTCTGGCTGATGGGTGTCCAAGGCGATGGCTTGATGATGTAGGTGTTTCCAGTTGCAACGGCGTAGGGCATGAACCAGAGTGAAACCATGAAGGGGAAGTTGAAGGGGGCGATGCAGGCGAAGACTCCGAGGGGCTGCCTGATGGCATACTCGTCTATGCCTCGGGATATATCCTCCAGGTTGTAGCCCATCATGAGGGAGGGGATGCCCGTCGCCACCTCCACATTCTCGATGCCCCGCCTAGTCTCGCCACGTGACTCGTCGATGGTCTTACCATGCTCCATGACGCCGACTCGGCTTATTTCCTCGAAGCTCTTCTCCAACAACTCCTTCAGCCTGAAAAAATACCTAGCCCTAGTGAGAGGCGGAGTCCTCCTCCACTTCGGGAAGGCTTCATGAGCAGCCTCAACAGCTCTCTCTACGTCTCCTGCGGTTGATATAGGAACCTTAGCGATGGTCTTCATGGTAGCGGGGTTGACGACATCCCTGAAGACCTTAGACTCCGACTCAACCCATTCCCCATTGATGTAGTTCCTGAGCCTCATAACCTCCTTTATGGGCTCCTCCAACAGCGTCACCTCAGCTTCACCTCCTCAGCCCACTCTCTATGCCTGATATGGCTTCCTCGACCACGGTCAGCGCCCTGTCAACCTGCTCCCGTGTTATCACCAAGGGGGGCTGAAACCTTATGGTGCATCTCTTCACGCCACCTGACCCCACTAGGATGCCTCTCTTCCTTGCCTCCTCCCTGACTCTGGAGGTCTCTTTTACGGCGGGCGCCTTCGTCTCCCTGTCAAGTACAAGCTCGATGCCAATCATCAGCCCCTTCCCCCTCACATCGCCGATCAGCCTGTGGCGCTCCTTCATCTCTTCCAACCTCTTTATCAGGTATTTCCCCTTCTCCGCTGCCTGCTCCGAGAGGCGCTCCTCCTCAAAGATCTCTATGTTCGCAAGGGCTGCAGCGCAGGAGACGGGGTTCCCGCCGAAGGTGGAGAGATGGTCGCCCAGTTCAAAGGCGTTGCCTACGTCCGCCCTGGCAACGCAGGCACTTAAGGGCATGCCGCCAGCTATCCCCTTACCCAAGGCCATTATATCGGGCTTCACACCATAGTGCTCCATCGCGAACATCTTCCCTGTTCTCCCAAATCCTGTTTGAACCTCGTCAACGATGAGCAGTATGCCGCGGGCTTCTAAGATCTCTTTAACAACTTTGAAGTACTCATCAGGGGGCACGAGTATGCCACCCTCGCCGAGTAGGGGCTCTGCGATGAAGGCAGCGACATTGTCTGAAGTATGGTAATTTATTATGTCCTCAAGCCTTCTCGCGCAGAGCAGGTCGCAACCTGGATATTCTTTCTCGAAGGGACAGCGATAGCAGTAGGAGGCAGGCGCAAAGGATATTCCGGAGAGGTACGGACCCATATCGTATCGTCTCCGTCCAGCCTGCCCAGTCACGCTCAGGGTGCCGATGGTCCTGCCGTGGAAGGAGCACTCCAAAGCTATTAACTCATGCCTTTTTGTGAATTTCCTAGCGAGCTTGAGGGCGCATTCAACGGCTTCAGCCCCGCTGTTCCCCAGGAAGGTCTTCTGCAGACCCGTTATCTCCGCTAGTTTAGCAGCCAGATCCGCTGCGGGTGGATTATGGTAAACGTAGGAGCAGCAGTGCATCAGCTTCTCAGCCTGGCTCTTCACAGCCTCAACTATCTTAGACGGGCAGTGCCCAGCATTGACAACGGCAATCCCTGCGAAGCAGTCGAGATACTCCCTGCCCTCGACATCCTTCACAATGGCTCCTCTTCCCTCAGCAACGACTATTGGCTCGATTTGTGTGAAACTCAGCATCCTATATTTGCTATCCTTCTCTATAACCTCTCTTGATGTTCTCAACTCCACACCTCGTTACCTACTAGACAAGATCACTCATAAAATCTTTGACCCTATTAGAAGAATATAGGGATGAAGATAGAGAATTTAAAGACGGTTGCTTTCTAGAGCGAAAATTCTAAGGTCAGAGAAACCGCGGTCAGATTGTTTGAGAGACCCCTAGGTTTAGGAGATTAATGATTTTTGTTTGTACCTATATATGTAGCCAATTCTAGGATAGTTCGAAAGGGTTTTATATTGATCATAATATAGAATCTGAGAACCGTCTTAAAATCATGGTTTGGTGGTTAATGATGGAGAAGAAGCTAAGAGATGTAGCCGTTTTAGGTGTTGGTCATACAAAATTTGGTGGACATCCAGACAAATCTCTTATGGACTTGTTTGGGATGGCTGCAATAGAAGCAATAAAAAAATCTAATATAGACAGGAAAAGCGTTCAAGCCATATTTGTAGGTCAACATGTTGGAGAGATCACTGATGGAGCCTCAAACATAACATCTTTTGCAAGCTCAGAAATAGGGCTTTCTGGTATCCCGTCCACAAGATACGAGGGTGCATGTGCTTCATCATCTGTAGCCTTCAGAGAAGCATATCTCTTGGTTGCTAGTGGTATTTATGATCTGGTTTTAGTCGGTGGAGTAGAAAGATTATATTCCGCTGGAACACAAATCGGTACAAAGGCTCTTGCAACCTCAGTTGATCATATCTACGAGGGAAATGTGGGACTAACTTTTCCTGGAGTTTTTGGGATGGCTGCAATACTCTACTCAAAAAAATATGAGATCCCCATAGAAGAGTTAAGGATGAAGATGGCACATGTTTCAGTGAAAAACCATAAATATGGTGCAATATATCCATTAGCTCAATGGTATGGGAGATTTGGGGATTTAAAACCAGAAGATGTTCTAAAATCTAGAATGATTGCCTATCCTCTCACACTTTTAGATTGCTGCCCTATGACTGATGGTGCCACTGCATGTGTTTTAGCTGCCGCGGATATAGCTGAGAGAGCTGTTGATAAGCCCATTTATGTCTTGGGAGCGGGTCAAGGCTCTGCTGGTGGTATGTACAGGCAAAAGGATGTAACGGTGCCTAAAGCAAGGGTAAAGTCTTCTAAGGAAGCATATGAACAGGCAGGTATAGGTCCTGAAGATATTGATGTCGTGGAGCTTCATGATTGTTTCACGATAGCTGAAGTAATCGCTAGCGAAGCCATGGGCTTCTTTGAGTTTGGAGAAGGGGCAGAAGCTGTTGCCGAGGGAAAAACAAGCATAGGGGGGAAGATACCTATCAATCCCTCTGGAGGATTGATAGGGAAGGGACATCCAGTTGGGGCAACAGGGACCTCCCAGATATACTCAATAGTAAAGCAGCTAAGGAACGAGTTTGAGCCAAGAGACCTTCAGGTTCATGGAGTTAAAGTGGGTATGACAGACACTCTGGGCGGGGACTTCGGAACCATATGTAATATAATATTGAGTGTGAAAAGAAGAGGTGAGCTGTAGGGTGGCTAATTTAACCTTTAAAGAATTCTTTGACAGGTTGGAAGAAGGAAAACTGCTTGGTCTAAAATGTAAAGACTGCAACAAGATAACATGTCCCCCACAAACAGTATGCCAAGAATGTGGAGGGGAAAACCTAGAGGTCGTGGAAATGAAGAAAAGTGGGACAATAAAAACTTTCACAGTCATTCATGTACCACCGGTAGGCCTGGAAGACGAAGCTCCCTATGTTGCATGTGAAATCGAAGCCGATGATGGACCATGGTTGGTAGGAAGACTTGATATCCCCCCCGAAAAGGCGAGCATCGAGTTGCCAGGAAAGAAAGTCTCCATAGAGGCTAAAAGGCTGCCAAACAAAGGACATTATCTGGTGGATAAGGAGAAAAGAGTTGTCCCGATCTTTAAGCTAATCGAATCCTAAAAAGCTACTTAGCAACTTTCGCACACGGATAAACCTAGAAAGCCGATACCCTCAATGAGATGGTGGTTTCGAGCTGCACGCTTCATGGAAAGCACCTCTCCTAAACCTTTTTTCTCAGATAAGTTAAGAATTGTGACGAATATGCCTTCGCCATTTAACGAAGGGTTTGATCCCTTCACCCTTTCTAGAGGGATTGATCTTTATTATTAATCGATAAACCCAAAGAATTCGAACTATCATTTTTGTGCATAAATGTCCTCTCGGTACAATTATTTGGTAAAATGTGTTCGAGAAGGTTATTTTAGGCCTTGGGATAGGGCTGAAAAGATTTTAATTGCTTTAACTGCGGCGGCTCTTTTCTCGGATGCTCTGACTACTCTTGAGGTATACAACTTGACCAAGGGTCCCTACCCTCCTTACATATACCTCATGGAGACGAATCATATCTGCGAACATTTGCTTTATCGTGGCTTATTATGGTTTTTTCTGTATTTTCTATCTTGGCTCGGCATCATAATTTTGTTCAGGGTAATACGGAGTACCGAATTTACACTGGCGATACTTCATATGACGGGAAGCGGCCTCGCTGCTATAAATAACCTCGGAATCCTCCTGTTCAGGGAATCCGTAGTAGTATCCCTATTGAGTTCATGTGGCCTTGAGATTGGACATTTATTGCTGATTACAATCTTAATTTTTCTGTTCAGGCAATTTTACCACATGTCAAAAGCTCGGGGCTGGCAGAACATGTTTAAACCAGCTTTCCTATACCTCATAGGCTTGTTTTTGGCACTCCTTATCGAAACCGATATTCAAATAACTTGGTTAATTGTCATACACTAATGTTAATTTGAAAATCAATTAACGTTTAATCTATTCTTATTACTTAATAAGTGACCGCTCATCCAGAAGGAGGAACTCGGCGACCTTCACAGCGGTATTGGAGGCATGGTCTAGGGTCTCACCTATATCCTTAGGCCCCTCAGCCGTCCCCGCTAGGAAGATTCCCCTCACGTTTGTAGTGCTCGTCTCGAACTTCGGGTGCTCCACCCTGTAGAAGCCGTCCTCCGCCACCTCCAACCCAAGGACTGGCGCCAGATCGACATTGGGCGATAGCCCGGCCACGAGGATGATGAGGTCGCCGTTCACGGAGAGGAGCTTGCCCGTTGAGGCTTCGAAGAGCTCCACCTTCAGGAAGCCGTCTTCGCCAGGCCTGATTTCGGAGGGCTGTCCCTGTAGGAAGATGACGCCTGCCTCCATTGCCTTTCGGTAGGACTCCTCGGCGCCTCGGCCCACGGCCCGCATGTCAATGTAGCAGACGTAGACCGCGATGTCTTCGCCGTACCTTTCCTTCACCGTGAGGGCTTGCTTCAAGGCAACAGGGCAGCCGACCCTGCAGCAGTAGGCGTTGTGCTTCACGTCCCTGGAGCCGATGCAGGTGAGGAAGACGACGCTCCTAGGCTTCTTGCCGTCGCTGGGTTTCAAGACCTCGCCTGAGGTTGTTCCCTCAGAGTCTAAGAGTTCCTCGAACTCCAAGTTATTGACTATATTCTTGTAACGTCCGTAGCCATATTGGGGCATCTTCGAGGCGTTGAAGAGGTTGAAGCCCGTAGCCACGACGATGGCGTCAGCCTCGACCCCCCTTTCCACAGACCCTTGTCTCAGGCTGATCCTGAAGCAGCCTCCCTCCCTGACGGCCTTCGCGACCTCCGTCTCTGTGGCTACCTCAATGATGGGGGTTCCAGCCACCGCCTTGACCTTTGACCCAACCCATTCCTTTATGCTGTCGCCCGTTAGGGAGTCCCTAGAGAGGAGGTTGGCGTGTCCTCCCAGAGTCGGCTCCTTCTCCACGAGGAGGACTCTAACGCCCAGAGCTGCCAGTTGGAGGGAGGTCTGTAGTCCTGCAATGCCTCCACCGATCACTAGAACAGTCTTATCATTCAGCGCCTTCGTCGCTAAGCCTCCTTCAACTCTTTAACTTCAGATTTGCTTATAAACTTGTCATTGGGGCTATGTATTTCAAAGCTGTAGAAGGAATCTGTGTTTATCTTTCATAATTCTTTTAATGAGTGAAAACAGAGCTCTGAGTTCAAAGAGGAACCTACATGATGCAGAAAAGCAGGATTGCTACCTTAACCTTGATAATTATGTTGTTATCAGTGAATGCCTTTCCTGTATCGGCGGTTGACACCTTAGTTCCTTCGGATTTCAAGTTGAAGAGCTGGAGCAAGACAATAGACTTCTTTGACTACGCCCGCCTATATGCTGCACAGCACAACAAGACCGCGCCGCCTGATGATTGGCATGCTTACCTGTACCTCAATTATGTGAACATCTCGGGGGTACGGATGCTCTACGCCGGGCTCTCAAACATAACTCTGAACCAAACGTCCTTGACGGTTCCGCTTCAGACCTTCATGATGCACTTCAAATCAAAGGACGGACTCAAAGATGTGATCACAGGCACTTCGTTTATGATGCTGCTCGCCTTCAACGAGACAGATAACACCATTTTCCAGCAGTCGCCTGACAGGAACGACACTCTGTATGCCTCCTTCAGCCTGGGCTGCGACCTGAGCCAGTACTTCGGCAACTCGACCCCACCAGGGCTCAGCAGCAAGACCACGATCATCCCATTGACGACGACTAACAATCGGACCTGGACCTGGGGCATGAAATACACGAATCTAACCGCCATATGGTGGAAGACCTCCATAGACCCGAATAACCCGAATCGAGACCCGAGACCCATCGCCATAACGAGGTACGATGAGCTGACCTTTGTTTACAACTTGACGATAAATCCGACGACGGGTAAAGCGACTATGAACATCGACTATTACATCGGGAAGATGAGGGACCTGTGGGTTATCGGATGGATCATAATCTTCCCCGTGATATTCCACTACAACGCCACTGGCTGCTACACGCTCAAAGGAGTTAAGCTCTCCGGCGAGACCATCTACGATTTCCTGAGGAACCAGGGGATAAAGATGAGCATAGTCCAGTTCCAGAGCACCGTGGTTCTCGACCACTCCGCCTACTACAAGTCCGGCAGTGTTAACGTGACCGATAACGAGGTCTTCGTCGACAACTCCAAGATCTCCACCTTTGCGAACGATGGCGAGAGAATCTTCGACGCCGACTTCTCGTCTAAGACGACCTATAAGCTGTTCAACTACACCGACGACCCCACGGAAGAGGAGTTTGCGACCTATAACACTACGACGAGGACCTGCAAGATAGCTGGATTCGCTCGAAACCCGATCTTCCAGGTTCACACGTCGCTGATGAAGCTTATTCCGCTCGTTGTGGCACACATGGACCCGGCGCTCTATCAGCAGGCCAAGGACCATCTCCTAGACATGAGCTACGCCGACTACTTCTATATCATCGCCTATCCAGTGTACGGCGGGTACCGAATCGAACACGACCCAACATACACGGCCTACTGCTCCTTGACACAGGAAGGGCAGACTCCGCCACCTGATACGACACCAAGCTTCCCGAAGATGGGCCTTGTAGTGATCGCAGGTCTTGCAGTAGCTGTAGCCGTAGCTTATACGATAATCCGAAGAAGGTAGTAAAATAATAAATCATAACCCTATTTTTTATGAAACAATAACATTTCTTCTCCTATTAGGTAAATTCTCTTCCAAGTAGAAATAGATCCTTGCGCAGGCATGAAGCTCCTCACACCTATCTAGAACTAACTCCATCCGCGCTCCACTCGATCCGATTTTATCTAGATCGATTTCCCTCAATGAGATATGCTTATAAATTGACTGCCCCTATGACTTTGAGTCACAGGTAGAGAGGAAGCGGAAGGCCTTGACCTTGAGGGACCTGACCTCTGAGGCAGCTTCAGAGGAGGAGTTGAGGAAAAAGATCGTGGGCGAGCTGGGCTTGAACAGCCAGTCCTGCTATCGATGCCTCCGATGCACCAGCGGATGCACCTCGATGAAGCTCCTTGAGCTGAAGCCTCATTTCATTATGAACATGGTTAAGCTGGGGCTAGTGGAGGAGCTGATCTCCTCGGGCATCGTCTGGACCTGCGCCCTCTGCCTCAAGTGCAAGGAGCGCTGCCCTCAGGAGGCCTCCCCAAGCGACCTCATAGCGCTGCTGAGGAACCTCTCCTTCCAGAAGGAGGAGAACGTGCCAGAGGGCT
>Ga0172365_10004139_pt1 | contig 10729 bp, 14 predicted proteins | sample LakKivSesite48cm_FD_114535 | JGI IMG/M metagenome (GOLD analysis project Ga0172365, IMG submission 114535) | Sediment microbial communities from Lake Kivu, Rwanda - Sediment site 48cm | ecosystem: Environmental > Aquatic > Freshwater > Lake > Sediment | place: Rwanda: Western Province, Lake... | reverse complement strand
TTTCTTTTTCAACAGGTTTATGTGTTCCATCCATCATTCGTTGATACTCTGTTGCCATGAAATCAACTCATTTCTAAACAATACATCACTTCGATTCAGCTATAACTTTTCCGCATCACCATCGTTTTGGTTGTTGTTGTTGGATAAAACTTTATCCAACCAACCCAATCACAAAGTAGCCGATAGTACCGAGTAAATCTCGCCACAATGCGACAGCACCCTTAATACGAAGCTGCGACATGGACTCATTCCCGTCAAACAAATGAACATTCTGCGTGGCCAAAACAAAATGCAAGAAGTGTGATTGATTGCCGTGCGCTATAGTTGTTCAGAATGTGATCTAGTTTGAGAAAACTATAGAAGCGCATTTATCAGTAACTGCTATGAAGGTGATTGATTGGTTGGCTTCGTTGATTCTTTCAAGAAATTCGCTATTGTCCTGACCTTTCTGATAGTCTTGGGCTTTAGCACCGTCTATCTTTTTGACCTGTTTGCAGCCGCACCGATAAACCTGTTTATCATGCATGCATGCAAGTGGATTTCATGCGATAATGAATGATCCAAAAAGACTGACAATACCTTTTGTTATCTTAATGATTATTGCGACGATAATACCGATAGTAATTAACCTCTGGTATTGGTTGGTGTTCAAGCAAGGATAAGATATTGCTTTGAAAATTCCATCGATCGATCAACAATAGGTAAATAAAGCTTTACCCCCATTCACACCTCAAGAAGTTGGTTGGGGTAAATTTTAATCCTTTTCTTTCTCCTCTGGACTTAACTTATCATGCCTTTTCATGTTCGTTTAATCACCTCTATGTTATCCCAATTGAATTCTTTTAGGATGTTGCCTGCACAGTTAAGGCATAACTCCTTAAAGTCTGTGTGTTCACAGCTTGCCTGCCAGTATCTATAGTCTTTTTTGTCGCCTTTCACTTTGAATGTTATCCCTTTGACTTTAACGTAAAATGGTTCCATTTCCTTCCATTCTTTCTCTTCGAGGATGCTTTTTACAGGTTCAACTTTGGAAGGTTTATCGATGACAATTTCTGGTTTGGGCTTTACATGCTGAACTTGCTTCACTATAACTCTTTGTTTCACTTCTTTTGGTTTTACGAGTATTTTCGTTAAGATAGTGAATGTTCCAAATGCGAATAATGCAACGCCTGTTAAGAATAGGATTTGTGTTGTTAAACTGATTTCTTCAACATCTAGTGTTAGGAATTCAGTTAGTGATTTTCCGTATGATGATGAAAATATTAATATTAATCCTAAAATGAATGTCGTTAATGGTAAAACTTTATCTAATCTTTTCATTATTCCACCCCCTTTTCTTTTTATCCAATAAATTCTTTAACTATTGATTGACCTTCACATTGTTTTAGGAAAGAAATTTCAAGATACGATTGCTTGTTTCTCTTTCGGATTCTTCTTCGTAATATTGCTTTGCCGCAGTAGCCTGACCATTCACCTTGTAGAATTATTTCAAATCCCCGATGTATTGTTGTTTTGAAGTATAAAGGGTTTTCTACTGTATAATCTTATTGGTTGTCTTGGTCTTTTTAATGCCTTTTTGGTTAGTTTCTCGTTGAATCGTTGGACTACTGGGAGTTCGGGTATGTGGACGAATAAAACACTTCCATACACTAATCCGAATGCTATGAATGGCTTAAGATTAAAATTTAATCTTCTTCGTGGATAGTGTGCGAAGAAAGCTTGACGGATTGACTGAAGGATTAGACTCTGAAAAATGTGTGTGGTTCACACAAGTCTGATATCCCTATAGAGGTGTTACATCTGTAATAAAGGGGAGTTTGGTCTGGCTTTCCCAACTATGCTCAATGTCATGGCTTCAGTTGCCCTTTTGGTAATTGGAGTCCCCATAATCTATCTGTTATCAAAAGTCTTAAAGTTACGTCCAAAACCTATAACAGTTGCAGATCCAAGAAGAGAAGCGGCTCTGGAGTTTCTGGTGTTTATAGCTGTGTTTGTAGCAATCTATGTAATGAACATTTTTTGATGTCCTGTGTTCGTGCCTAGATGCACGAACTCCAAACTTCCTCATATGATGCAATTGATGTATTTGGAATAGTGTTCGCGTGGGCTATAGTTTTGTTGCCAGTGATCGTTGCCATGAGGAGAACTGGACAAAAACTTGAAAGTATAGGCATAAACGGAAAGAACAAAGGACGAATGCTTGTATTAGGATTAACGTTGAGTGCGATTTCTCTTACGGTTTTAGGCTTTCCTGCCCCCTCTGTGGGTGGAGGCTTCGTAGGTTTTTCTATCTCGTTGGTTTTCGGACTAGTTTATCATGCGGTTGTCGGTTTTAGTGAAGAAATTGTTTGGAGAGGTTACATTCAAACAAGAATGATTGCCCATAGCGGCACACTCGAGGGATTAGTGGCCACCTAGTTGCTTTTCGCAACGTGGCATTTTCCAATGAGTTACTTCCAGTTTTCTGGAGTTGTCTTGGAGGCTCTAACAAGTGCCCTGACAAGTTTTCCCCTAGGGTTACTCTTCGGATACATCATGTTAAGAAGCTAAAACATTATTCTATCCTCAATCTACCATCTTTTCAGCAACTGGAGCGCATTCTTGTGACAAATACCCGCCTCCTAACAGAAAAGTTTTCGTCTCTTTTATTCATCTCTGACACTGTTTGCAATGAGCTGTTTAACTTTAGTTTTATCTATATTTTTCCGCTTAAAACATCACATGATAAATAGCCTTCCAAAGAACTTGTCAGCTGATGTTTCTGATAAGACTTTTAACGTTTTCGGTCCCTATCCGGAACGCAGAAAAATCTTTCATAACGTGTTATTTGCGTTGCCCTTAGTCGTATTTTTAGTTGGCGTAGCTTTTACTCTCTTTGTGTGGAAAATTTTTGAATATGGTCTTTTATTAAGTCTTGTTATGCTAATCATTTGCTTAAATTTGATGCTGGTGGATTTTGCATCCGAGACCTATATTGGTGCCAAGATTCTTGTTAAGGCGGTTGATGCTAAAGCTGGTTTAGGGGCTGGGGACTTGGAAGTTTTTCAGAAATTGGAAAGAGTCATGCCAAAACTAAGCAACTATTACCTTGCTTTATCAATTCTCTTTTTAACTTTTGCGGTGACGTTAAGCCATATGTGGTCTTCACTGCTATGGTTTTTCATCAATTTTGTTGGTCTAATATTTGAAGTTTTTTAACATTTATGGTGACGTATTAACTGGATTTATAGCTTTTCAAGTAGCCGTGGTTCTATGTGGTGTAAAGTTTTTATTATTCAGATTTTCGCTTGGAAGATTAAAAGCAAAGTTTTAAGTTATATGATCGGGAGATAAGTTTAGGATGCATAAAGAAGGGAAGTACAATGGAAAGGCGATGGGTTGCCAAAAACGTTGATTTAGAACTTCTTACTAATTCAATTATTGACTTCCTTAAGACATTGGATTTTGAAATTGTCAGTGGAGAAACCACCTCCGAATATGCTATTCTTGCAGGTGATTCACCACATTTTCAGATAGATGGTTATGTTTCCGTCACGATTCAAGGAAAACCTGAAGATTTCACCGTAAAACTGGAGCTTAATAAGGGCGAGAAAAAGAGTTCCTTATTTATCTCTCCCCTTTTAATGACAATGATTGGAGCAGGTTTCCTTCTGTCGAAGAGATTTAAATCTGAGGAAGCATGGTTCCAATTGGAGAAAGAATTTTGGAGGTACCTTGAAAACATCCTTGTACAGTTGACTGAGTCATCCAACCCCATAGCTGATCAATAAAACTAAAGAGTACTTTCTTAAACTGGAGAGCGCGCGCTTTCTTAATATTAAAGACATGTTAGTTTTTAGGTTCATACGCGTTTTGGCAACTTATCAAGGGGATTTCTCTGTCTTTTTAATCTAGACTGACCTATTCCAATGTATGTCTGTGCTCTCAAAAAGACATGGATCCTACGACTGGTCAACTCAAACTCTCTATTTCCTAAGATATGTTAAAACATTGGGATTTTGCAATTTAATTAGTTCTTAGGTGGAGAAAAGTTAGCTGATAACGATTGTGCAAACATACTGAACTCTTCAGCAAATCTCTTTTTCGTAAGTGAGACATTGTAACTTTCGAACGCCAAAGTCACAAAAAAGATAAACACTGCCACTAAGATAGGAAAAGCCCTGATTGTCCAATATGATAATTCTAGAATCATTGAATTAAATACCCAAGATAGGACACCATAAGAAAGCAATGCCATGAGAATAGCGAATACAGAACCTGCGGCATATTCCTTGGAAGAGTCAAAATTGAAATGTATATGACTTCCTCCATTTCTTTTTGCCACGGTAGCCTCTATTCTAATGTATGAAGGCCAATTCTGAGAAAAACATTGTCCGATTTCTACTTTAACATATGAAGGTTTATTACAAGCCAATATTTTTACAGGTCTTCCAGCAAAATAATCCATTAATGAACGAAACATTTCTTCTTGACTCATGAATGAACTTATTTTGAACACCTCAAGAGTAGAACTCGGTAGGAGAAGGTTCACCAGCAGGATAAAAACAAAGGAATGAAACCAGCGAGGCAGCTAGAAGAACGGCCGATATGGCAGTCATCTTTTTTTTGAACCATTTACCAGATGAGATTTTCATAATCTTGACATCCAAATGCTGTTTCCTTCGACAATAGAGTGTTATTTTGAATTTATAAGATTGTCTAGATTTCGAAGCATAGGCATGCGCCCGCGAAAGGTGGACATCAGATCTTCCAATTGTTGGCTTACAGTATGTACTTACGTGCTGCGCCCGCGAAAATGTCCCATACGGTTCTTATAACTCGATCTTTCTTCCAGAAGAAGGCCCATAAAAATGGTTAAGCAAAAGTGACGAAACTGTTAAGGTTTGTCAGTTTCGCTATAACAGTGTGGATTCTATGTATTGCCTATGCAGTTACAAGTTTAGGAGATTAAGCCTATTACTTTTTCCATCTGAAATCTCACAGTATCAAATAGATAAACGAATCCGTTGTTTCTTTAGCTTTAATACTTGCGTATATGATTAAAAATCTTGGTTTTTGCATTGATTAGGCTATATATCCAATGGAGTTTTGAAGCCCACCTTCACAAGAGAGGTTATTTCCTCTGGCGCAGGAAAATCGAAAACTTTGCTCTTAACTTTTTTAGCAGCAAGCTGAACTGTCACTATGGCCATAGAAAGCAGGAGTGCGGCAAAATAAGGAGCCAAAGGGGCAAAAAACATAGAAACGGGGAACGTTACTCTAACAAATTGAGCAGAAGTTAATAAAACTGCTGGTACAACATAGGGCAACGTTACGGAAGAAGCAAAAAAATCAATTGCTAGCAGAAGGTAATACACGGTTAGCCTTGGCAGGGTCTCCTTCACCAGAAACAATACTGCCAAATCGCCTTTTCCTAAATTAACGCCGTTCTTGACTGCTTTCAGAAAGATGTTTGCATTTTTGTAAATTTCATAAGCTTCATCAATCATCATTAAACCAAAGCAGATGATAAACATGGCAAGACCTAAAGCAAGTTTCATCTCAATAATTTTCATAGTAAATAAAGGAAAAATTAGGCTTGCAACTACTGCAAGAAGAGGTAATAGGATAATAAAACTATGAATTATCTTTCTGCGGTCTGGGTATGGATTAAAAACGTTGAAGGTTTTGTCAAAAACGTTAACAGACAAATCCTTGGGAAGTTTTTTTATAGCGCGAGACTTCAAACGGAAAGACAGGGAAAAAACTATGGATAAACAGCTCATTATCAAAAGAATTAAGAATGACACCAAGAATGAAGTGTCAGACTGAAAGATACCGATCATATTTTCCATCTACTGTTTCAAGGTAATTAATCATGTTATTTAAAAGCTTGTCTACATCTAATTTCTCCTAAATCACGCGAGGAATTAGGAACCAATAATTATACTTGTATTTTTCCACTAGTTTCTTTTGTGTAAAACAATGGGAAAATGTATTATTCAAGAGAAAATTTATAGAAAAAAGAATGACTTTCTTCCGTGCGCACTCTAAACACGAAATAAATCATAAAACATTTCTCGTTGGTGGCGGAATCTTCGACGGTCTCTTTGGGTTTATTATTCCCGCGATCGATCAGTTGCTATGAAAATACGCAATTAAAGACATTGCAAATGGTTTATAATTCAGCATCTATCTATTATTCAATTGTAATCGTTTCAGAAAGGTATCAAGCGGGAACGTAGAACGGATGGCAGCAGAAGAAGAGGCACGTTCAATTTCGTATTCGATATTGATTGGACTGATACTTACACTTGTCTCCTTGATTTACGTTTCTGAAGAACCTTATTATTGGGTTGACTGGGGTTCAACTTATCCTATAGGCCATGCTTCAGCCTATGGCTTTCCTTTAGGCTGGATAGCATTCGGCGGTCCAAGTGTTTTTTAGTCCTTTTGACATCGTGGCTTTTCTATTCGACGTGATCTTTTGGGCGATAATTGCTTACTTTACGTTACGCTACATAGCTCCTAACTTCATCAATTTCATGTTCAAAACTTTCAAATATTTAAAGTTCGGTTAGTTACCTTAACAAACGAAGAGTCGGGATACTTCTACAATTGTCGAGTTCTCATAAGTAAACAAAAATATTGGCTGTGATTTTTCTTACAATAAAAAGGGAAGTTTGGAAGGGAGTATTCTAAGCCAAACGTAACTATTTTGCATAAATAGAAATCTGTTCCATATCGGAGCCTGAGCCACCAGGACCCCAATAACAGAGTTCTAATTGAACGTCATAGTAACCGTTTGGTATGTCATACCCCGTAAGCGGATAGAAACTGAATCTGTATTTGAAATCTCCATAAGTACCAATGTACGTCTCAACGCAGATACACTTATCATTTTCCCGGTGAATTTTAGAATCGTCTGGGCGACTGAGCCACTCTGTGCTGTTTTCTTCTTTCCAACCTGTTTGTATCACCTCATGCCACAAATATGATACGCCTGGTGGAATTTTGCTGATTTTTCCTTCAATGTAAAGTATGTCTGGAAGTTCATAGTCTGGATTCATAGCATTGTAACTCTCTATGGTAATCCATGCTTCTGCTGCTTCGGATGGTATTATAAGGTGCACAGATTTGCTGTCCACTAGTTCATAATCCCGTTCAATACTAAGCGGTTCAACAGCGTTGACGGTTGAGACAGCTAGAGTTGACAATACGGTGAAGCATAGCAACAGACATATTTTCGTTGCTCTTTTCATTTTTATCCTTCTTTCATTTTTTGTTCTCTTTCTGCCCCCAATTGGGGCTAGGCGGGAACACGCCTCCAACGCAGTCAGCGTTGGCTTAACTGTTTAAACATTTCTGCTAAAATCTTAAAACAATAGAAAAAAGGGGGATTTGAGAGGTTTTCCTTACTATGGTTTAAGCATGTTGCATCCTTCGATTACAAACGTGAAGCCTTGAACATTTTGGTAGGGCACTATGAATGTTAGGTCTATTGTTTCCAAGACGTGTGTTTCCACTCTAAAGTCATCGCTAAATAGTAGTTGTGGCAGAACGTTTCCAAGTCTGCTGTGCTTCGCACTTATTAACGGACAAAGGCATTCTTCTTCATCATTTACGGCGTAAAGCTTCACTTGGTCATAAACTGACTCTGAAAATTCCAAGCCCGGCCATCCTTCCCTAAGCCTAAACTTAGCCTTGTAGTTGCTTATACCAACGTCTTCCGTTAGAACAGACACTTCTCTAACCATGTCTTCACCAGATGGATCGTGAATCTCTATGACGCCGTAGTCCACGTACCCTGAGCCGTTCCAAACGAAGAGGGTTGGACATTGATCATCACCACCGCTGGAGCTTTGTCTTTTGTAATACGCTTTAAGGAGCTTATTCTCAAAGATGTCTATAGTTCTCTGGTAATTTGTGTAGCCGTCTTCCCAATACTTGAACGTGTATTCGTAGCTGGGCCATTGACCAAGGGTTAAGAAGAACTGCACTTTCACCGTGTGGCTTCCAGCAGAGACCTTGACGGTTTTTGGCGAGGTTCCCGCCAAAGCGCCGTCCACCCATATCTTCACGCCGCTGAACTCACCGCCGCCGATCACGTATGTTCGCACCGTCAAGTCGTAACGTTTCAGGTATGTTTTAGCGGCTAGGTTTCCGTCGTTAGAGTCAAGTTGATCCTCTCCATCCTTGTACGTTGGAAGCTTATTGCCGTTATCATCAAGCCAAGGAGTCTCTAAGCCCTGCAAATACGCATCGTCATTCGCTAGAGCGTATTGAAACGCCTCCCAAATAGACACATGCCCGTTATTATCGAAATCGGCGTCGACCTCGTTTTCCTCCTTAATTCGATCTGGATCCTCCCATGGAGGGCATACTGTCGTGTTCCATCCATACAACGCGTCGATAAAAGCTTCTGAGAACTCGGAGAATCCGTCCCTGTCTGAATCTTTGTAAGAGTAGCTTGTCTCGTTGGATGATGTGATGATTATTCGATTATCGGCGCTTAAGTCGTCGATGAACCCTCCGCTAAAGCATGTTCCGTTTTCAGTGATGCAAGCTTGAAACATAACTATTAATGTGCCATAGTTTATTGCGTCCAAGTCTTGCTTGAGCTCATCATCGTAATAATAGTGGTCAGTTCCAGCACTAAGGTAAATGCATTCGTCAACCCCGAACCAGGTTCCATTAGGGTATTGGTGCTCAAGTGTTTCATCACCGCTCTTGTCAATTCTTGCTCCTTCTTCAAGCATAGGATTCCCTGCTGCATCAAATGATGTTCCGTTGAAACCTCCTCCATGAGTTGCGAAGTAGATTAGCAGTATGTCGTCTTCATCCACCTGAAACCAGAACCATGTAGTAATTTTAGATCTCACGTTCTCTTTGGTTGCTACGTCATCTATCTCACCAATGCCGACCTCGTGTCCAGGACCCTCCGCGTCCAAATATTGAATGTAGAAGTCGTCTATTTCATAACCAATACGCAACATGTAATACATGTAGTAGGCGTCCCAAAAAAACGGTTCCGTCTCATATAAACCGTTGATGATGAGAGCCCACACCTCAGTCTGACCGTCCGCACCCTCCCTACACGTCGCTGGATGAAGGCAAACAACGGAAAGCAACACAGCCATTCCGAGTAAAAACGACAAGATCTTCTTCATAGGTTATCGCAACCTGCTCTGAACCCAGATGTATTTATATCCTTCGATATCCACTTCTTGAAAACCTAAGTGCATAGTCATTGCAGCCTAAGTTGGATCCAGACCCAATCTCCCATAAGCGTTTCCAAGTTAAGATCCCAGAAACACACGTGTAGAAGCATTGGCCAGTGGAAGTTAATGGTTTCCTTTGGAAAAGATATTTCAAACGTGTATCCAGTCTCATTGTTGAATGTGCATGTGTGGTATGGGCTTGGTTCTGGATTACCACCGGTGCATAAAAAACCCAGCTCAGTCAAAATGGCTTTTAAACCTCGGTAAACTGAAAACTCATGGTCCGCATAAATGCCACCCACATAAAGTGCGTATGAAGAACGGTCATCGAACAAGTCGCCGTTTTTGTTGCTGTCGAAGACCAGACCGATATAATCGCCTGCGGCGCAATATTCGTCGTCGTTTACCTTCACCGTGATGCTCAGGTTTTCAGTTTCCCAGCTGAACACTGCTTCTATTCGGAGGGTTCCATCAACAATTTCTTGGTCACTAGGAGGCCATAGAAACACGAAAGCTCTGCTGCTTTCAGAAACATCAAAAAACTTGAACGCACTGAAATGCTGGTAGACATTGAAGCCAACCGAAACGCCTAGACAAATCACCAGAACCAATGATGCGAAACGCCACTTTCCGATCTTTCCCTTTTTGCTCTCTCCCTCATTTTCGGTTGCCTTCAATTTTTCATTTCTCCTTTTTGCTCTCTTTCTGTCCCTCATGGGCAGCTTGAGAGACATTATTCTGTCGCCTCTTTTCATTTTCAACCTCATTTCAATATTTCTATATTATCCCAATTGAATTCTTTTGAATTCTTTTAGGACATTATTTGCACAGTTTATACATAGGTCCCTGAATTCTGTGTGCTCGCAGGCGACCTGCCAGTATCTATAATCCTTTTTGTTGCCTTTCACTTTGAATGTTATCCCTTTAACTTTAACGTGAAATGGCTTCATTTTCTTCCATTCTTTCTCTTCGAGAATATATTTTGCAAATTCTACTTTAGAAGGTTTTTCGGTAACAATGTCTGCTTTAGGCTCTACATACTGAACTTGCTCCACTACTTTTTTCACTTCTTCTGCTTTTGTGACTGTTTTCGCTAAGATGTAGCATGGTCCAAATGTGAGTAATGCAACTCCGGTTAGGAACATGATTTGTGTTGTTAAACTGATTTCTTTAGCATCTGCTGTTAGGAATGCGGTTAGTGATTTTCCGTATGATGAAGAACACATTAATATTAATCATAGAATAAATATTGTTAACCCTTTACCTAATCCTTTCATTGTTTCACCTTCTTATTACGTGCCTTTAACCTTCCCTGTGAATATCACCCCAAGATTAACGCTCAAATGATCACGAAAAGCACAGCCACAAAACACTAACGCCATTTTCCCATATTTTGATTCATTCATCTTTTATTTCTCCTTTTTATTCTTTTTCTGCCTTGCAATTAAAAATAACTGCATAACTGATTATTTAAGCATAACTGCTAAAGCAATTCTAAGCCGTGAGGCTTCGGAAAACAGGAAAAAAAG
>Ga0172365_10004137_pt1 | contig 10731 bp, 4 predicted proteins | sample LakKivSesite48cm_FD_114535 | JGI IMG/M metagenome (GOLD analysis project Ga0172365, IMG submission 114535) | Sediment microbial communities from Lake Kivu, Rwanda - Sediment site 48cm | ecosystem: Environmental > Aquatic > Freshwater > Lake > Sediment | place: Rwanda: Western Province, Lake Kivu... | reverse complement strand
TGGGAGCCAGTACTTGGCTCACAGCAGAGAAGTCGGTGGCCTTGGCCGAGCTACCGAGCCCCCTATGCAGCGTGAAGTCACCGGTCTCCTTGGTGAAAGTACAGTCCAGCGCCTGCACATCCCGGATGATCGGCGTATCGGAGCTTCCCCCGTTCCTGAACCTGACAACCCACTCGACGGCCGGATAGTCCTTGAACGTCGTTTCGTCACAGCGCACCTCAAGCCCTGTGGACGGGTCGACCCAGGTCATGTTCCGCAGAGTCCTGTTGCCGTCCAGCTCGCGAACATCCTCGCTGTAGTGCCAGGCTGCCAGGAATCCCTGGGATGCCTTGCCATCATACACGAAGCAGAAGGGGACGTGACTGGGCCCAACGAGGTTGGCCTCCCCCCACGAACGCAAGCCATCCCACCAAGCGGATTCGGACACGCTCATCTCCTTCACGCTGGCCGTTGAAGGCATTCGTCTGGATCTCTGCACAAACCACACCGTTCCCAGAATGGCGCATGCCAAGATAGCGCTGGCGATACGGATGAGCGTGACCTTCTTGGCCGGGGATCCTGCCAACTTCACCCTTGGCTGATGCGGGGGCAGGGCTACTTAACTATTCCGCGACCTTCCCGGGGCAAGGAACTTGAAGCTGTCGGTGCCAGTCCCCTCGTACCCCGAACGCGCAAGAGGACCATAGCGAGGGCCATCAGATAGCACAGGAGAAGGGCAGGCTCGCTGACCGGGACCATCCCCACGCCAACCCTGAGTTTGATCGATGACTCCCCGAACCCGATCCCCTGCCGGTCCATCCTGAACTGTAGGTCGTATGTCCCCACGCTTCCGGGTGCGGTCACATTGAACGTGAAGGTCTTGACATCGTTTCGCTGAACGTAGTCAGAGGGCGAGAGCTCCATCCCGCCCACGTCCCAGACGGCGTTTTGCGAAGCGAGGGCATAGCCTCCTGCCCCTGTCCACGTGTTCGTGCCGGAGTTCTTCATGACGATGGACACGGGATAGTATTTCCCAGGCTCCATCATCACCGGCACATCCAAGCTGATGAAGAGGGCGTCGTCCCGGGTCTTCTCCGGCAGGATCGGAAGGGAGAAGTTGAGCGGGATCTCCTTTCTCAGCATTCGCCCGGCGTAGCCGGCAAGGATCAGATACCAGTCGCTCGGGAGACTGTACCCATCGATGTCGAGGGGCACCAGCTGGGCCCCAACGGGGAGCTCGGCCCGAGTGGGCGCAAGCTTCATCATCGCCGTGCCCTCGTCCACCTCGTCAAACATGGCGATGTAGATCATCCTGCACCCCGCCGATATGGCGTTGCAGACCTGATGCCAGAAGAACTTGCCTCCTTGCCTCGGGATCTGGTTTGTGGGATAGCTCGGGTACAGGTTATGCCAAGAGAAGCCCGGGAAGACCACCGGCATGTAGTCCCTTCCCAGGGCACTGGCCTCGGCAAGGTCGGGGACGATGATGGTGCTTTTGTATGAGTCGGCACCTGGGTTGTCGGCGTATCGCCCCACCGACCATGGGCTGATGATGTCGAAGGACCTGTAGACGGTTGCCCACGCGGGATCGCTCATGGAATCATGGTTCAGACTGCGCCAGTATGTGGGCACCCCACCCATCAGCTTCACGCGGTACCTCTCCGGGGCCTCTCGTGTTAGCCACCTGATGATCTCCGTGGCCATTGCCGGCGTGAAGAGCCGGTCGGTGAAACCGAACCCCCATATGGCAAGGACCGGCCTACCGTTGTGGTGCAGATACTGCGGGCTCTCGGTGACCTTCATTGTGTCCACCTGGAACATCCAGTCCTCCTTGATTGTCTGGACAACGTTGGCGGGGTCGGAACCTGAGATGTCGTACATGAGGGCGAAGACCCGCCCATGAGTCTCGGCGCCCAGCTTGACGTTCTCGACGACCTTGTTCATGGCCTCCTTTTCCGCCGGATCCACGAACGCGCATGTGAAGCGCTGCAGGAAGACACCATCGATCCCGTTCTCCTTCATCCACCGGAAATGCCTCACGACGGTCTTGGTCGTGTAGGCCGAGTAGAGCCGCGCCGGACTGCCATCCGGAAGTCCCATGTCCGTGGCGAAAAGCTCATCATCGCCCAACTCCGAGATGTCCGGCCACAGATCGACGGTGAGGTTCGCGGGATTGGGGAGGTTGTTCCTGAACCAGTGGACCCAGAAGTTGTTCGGGGAGCCGTCGCCGGCGCACCGGAACCACCCTTGGTACCCCATCATCACCTTTCCGTCAAGCGTGGATGAGTCTGGCTTGGCTTCACCCACGGACACGGCGAGGGAGGTGGACCCCTCAAGGCCATCATCGTCGGTGACGACAAGCTTCACCAGATACCTGTTGCCTGCCGCGTACGCGTGCGTGGGATGCTGCTGTGTAGATGTGGACCCATCCCCGAAGCTCCATTTCCAGGAGACAATGGAACCGTCAAGGTCGGTGCTGGAATCAGTGAAAGCCACCTCCGCACCGGAATAGGGCAAAAGCGGAGAGAAGGTGAACTCCGCCGAGGGCGGGAGAGGGCCGACGGGATTCATATTCGTTAGCGCTAGAAGATCCGCAAGATGCGCCGCTGAGGTGAAATCGCCCATGTTGTCCCAAAGGCGGATGAAACCGGAACTGGGGACCTGAGGGCAAAAGTTCTTGATCCAAGCAGCAGCTCCGCCGGAGGAGTTTGCGAAGACCCTGGTGACTCGAGAGCCCGCAGGGTCCACCGGCCTCAGGGACCTCCACGTCTGGGACAGACCCCTCGCGACGCCATCCGCGGTGATAGCCACAACATCGTTCCGATCCCACGCGCCCATGGAAACACCCAGCACTGAGCCCATCCCAGCGGTGCCCCACTCCGTCCGGGTCCCATCGGCATGGCCCTGATAGTAGAGTGGCACGTCCTGCATCCAGACAACCGACCCGCCTCTATCCAAGTACCTGCGAATGACCGCGCCTGCCGACCTCACATCCCCAACGGTGTCAGGCACGATGTCCTGCGCCATCACGACCACCGTGTCTGGGCCATTGCCTTCCATGAAGGCCTTCAGTTGCTCAGCGTCCATCTGCACGAAGCCGTTCGCCAAAAGGAAGCTTCTGTATATGGCTGCCTTGCTGAACGATATCCAAGCAGTCGGATACCCTGGGTCGTAGTAGACCACCCTCCCTATCTCTGCTCGAGCCGCACTGCACGTCGCGGAGTGCATCGGATAGACCTGTGCATTGACTTCGGTCGCCGCGCCCGAAAGCTCTTGATACGGCTCATCCCGCTCATTCACCAATCCGTAGTTGGAGTCTTCGGGGAAGGTGCTGGAAATCCCCAGTGCAGGATCATCCACCCACATGAAGAAGTCGGACCCCACGATGAAAGGCGTTGAGAATAGCAGCTCTTGGAAAACCGTGAAAGCCAGGGCGCGGTCCGCCTGGGTCGGCACCCTCTGTCCAGCCCCATGCAGACAGGGAAGGCCAGCATCCATAGCGGGGAAACTCCACTCGGTGATCATCAGCGGCTTGCGGGCCAGCGAGTACCATTCCGCGAGGGCGTCCTCGAATCCATCGGCCAGGATCCCCCTGCCGAGGTCGACCATGCGGTAGCAGTTGACGCTCACAACATCGCAGTATGTCCCGGACATCTCCCAGACGGGATCCTGCGCCCGGCCCGCGAAACGGCACCCGAGCACAAGGTGGTTTGGATCATACTTCCGAATGGCCGATGCAGCGATGGAGAAGTACCGCTCCGCAATCTGCCGTAGGAACAGTTCTCCGTCGACCTCCATCGCCTTGCTGACCGACGGCGGCTGTCCGAGGAGAAGGAAGTCCTCAAAGCTAGCCAAGTTGATGCCCCAGGCTGCGTTCAGGGCTTGGACCGTGCTGTACCGCTCCTTGAGGAGTTGCAGCAAGGCCTTCTTTGCCGGGTGGTCTGCATCCTTCTTCACGGTCTCCTCCAGAAGGCCAATTTCCCGTCCCGACTTGCCGTACCACTCCAGCTCGTTGTCAATGAAGTAGCCGACCAGCCAAGGATCATCGCGATTGGGGCGGCACCGCAGCCAGGCGTACCTCTCGCAGTGGCGCGAGAAATTTGGGCTGAATACGTCTGGGAAACCGGTCCAAGTCGTCTTGGGACAGATGTCCTCCGCCCCCGTGAAGCTGGTTCCCATCTCCAGAAGCTCGATGTGAGCCAACCCCTGGTAGCGAAGCGACGATGAGTGTCGAGCTGCGACAGCATTGAACCCCCAAGACAGAAGTCGGGAGACCGTGGAGTTGGACCAAGCATCGATGCTCCCGTACTTCTGCTCGCAATTGCGGCGGTACGGCGCGTATCCCAGTGCCTCGCACCACTGGCCCTCGTAGTTCGCGTGGTCGGTCCCGATGACGAAGAAGCCTCTTCCCTCCGGATCGATGAGCCACCAGGCGCCGTCGATCTCCTGCGTCCTGAAGAACCCGGTTGCGACTGCCTCCACGCCCGACCAGCTCCGCAGTTCGAGATCGGGATAGGTCTTTGCGGGAGGTTCCACTTGGTCCGCAACTTCGGTCAGGAAGTTGTCGAACTCCGATCTGAATCCCCCGCTGTCCAGGCCGGGGGTTCCGCATGTGACGGCTTCGTTGTCGAATATGAAAGCGCATCTTGCCCTCAGCGTGCCGTCCAGTTCTTCCAGAGATCCTGTGATGCCCTCGGGCGTCAGGTCAACCCTCAGGCGGTACGGGCGTCCGTAGGACCAATTGAAGCCCATGTTCTGGTCAACCGTTTGTGTAAGCCTGGTTTCGGCCGCATACTCGGCGATCCATATGCCTTCGTACATCTCACGAAGCTCGACGAAGTGGGCCCGCCCCGCATCGTCAGGTGCCTCCACGAGGGCGAAGTGCCAGTAGTTCTGCTCGTTGAGAAACACGGCAACGCCAGCTATCTTCCAGCCCGAATTGGTGGTGCCCCCGAGGACAAGGATGCACTCCGTAGTCTGTCTTCGACCGATGGGGGCACCTTCTACCAGGGCAAAGGATCGGTGGGGATCGGACGAGGCCAGGGCTGCGCCGGCAACCGCCCACGCCGTTGAGGTCGTGAACCACGTCGGGTACGCATCGCTGCCGTCTGGGTAGGATGAGAAATCGTCGGCGAACTGGAAGGGCTGGTTGCCCGATGCCAGTAGTGAGGAGGCAAACAGAGTCAGGCAAAGTGCAACAAGACAAGGCAGCCTCAGGCGGAAGGACGGAACAAGGCGTCTTGAAACCCTCGGTCTCCAACCATGCCTCATGCCTTGGCTCACCCAACGGCCCTCGCGAGAGACTGAAGAATCTAACGTGCTTCCACTCCATCGTCCTGCCGCTGAGATGGCACATCGCGGTAGGGCCCCTCAAGCCTTCATCGTAGTGCCAGAAAACCGAGGCTGTGCGGGATGGCCGGCATCTTGAGGCACCTCAAATTTCCCAAGGAAGGCTTCACCATGCATGTCAAGCATTGGCGTCGACGGAATGCACGGTGAACAGATATAACATTGGCAGGGCCTGGAATCCCGCTTGCAGAACATCCATCCCTGCTTTTCCGAGCAGGCCCACGTTCGGTACGCTAGGATCCACCTGCCCGTTGCCCGGGACTGCAACCTAGGCTGCAACTACTGTGAACGCCTGATTGGCGGGGCATCCTATCATTCCTACCGCCCGGCCGTGTGCGAAAGGTTGGTTTCACCGGCCGAGGCCCTTTCCTTGGTCAGAATCTACGCGACCAGAGGCGACCTCAAGGTCGCAGGCATCGCGGGTCCGGGTGAACCACTGTATAACGAGCCGACCTACGAAACCCTCAGGCTCATACGTCGGTTGTTCCCAGAGCTACTTCTCTGTCTGAGCACCAACGGCTTGCTCCTGTCCAAGAGCATCCCGCGGCTCCGCGACCTCGGCGTCTCAACCGTGACCGTGACCGTGAACACCATCAACACCAACACTGCCCGGAAGCTCTACAGCCACGCGACGATCGACGGACGCCTGCTCAAAGGAGAAGCCGCGGCCGATGCGGTGGTGAAGAGCCAGATGCCCGGGGTGGCACGGGCCGCGGACGCGGGCATCTTGGTCAAGGTCAACACCATCCTTATTCCTGACATCAACGCACCGGAGGTCGGTCTAATAGCCCATGCCGCGCGGGACGCCGGGGCCTGCATCCAGAACATCATACCCCTCATTCCCCTTGGCAGATTCGGATCACTCAGGCCCCCGTCGTGCTTTGAGCTATGGAAAGCGCGTCAGGATGCTGGGCGCTTCCTGGACCAGTTCACCCGATGTCGTCAGTGCCGCGCGGATTCGGTCGGCGTACCGGGGCATCTAGACTCGACACTAGAGCTGTCTTGAACCCAGCAGCACGACTTGGGGAAATCGATCCGAACGGGCCCTACCAGGTGTAGTCTTCCGGGGGGGCCTTTGCCTTGCCCGTGACCTTCTCCAGCACGATCCTCTGCTCGATGGAGGCAACCATCTTCTTGGCGGACTTCACGGCGTCGGGGTTCACCGATATGGAGTCGATCCCGGCCCGGACCAGGAACTCCACGAATTCAGGGTAGACCGAGGGCGCCTGTCCGCAGATGGAGACCGTCCTGCCGTCCCTGTGGGCCACATCTATCAGGTGCCCGATGGCCCTCTTGACTGTCAGGTTCCGCTCGTCGAAGATCTTGGCCACCATCTCGTTGTCCCGGTCGGCCCCGAGCAAAGTCATGGTCAGGTCGTTGCTCCCGATAGAGTATCCATCGACAAACTTGTTGAACTGGTCGGCCAGTATCACGTTGGATGGTATCTCGGCCATTAACCAGACCTTGAAGTCGGGACCACGCTTGAGCCCCTCCTCGTCCATGATCTTCACCACCTTCTCGCACTCCTCAACTGTGCGGCAGAAGGGTATCATGACCCACAGGTTGATAAGCCCGAACTCCTCCCGGACCTTCCTCACCGCCTTTACCTCCAGACGGAAGGCCTCGATGTACTTGGGGTCATAGTACCTTGACGCACCCCTCCAGCCAAGCAGTGCGCTCGGCTCCACGGGCTCGAACTTCTCACCGCCCCGTAGGTTCCTGTACTCGGAAGTCTTGAAGTCGCTGAACCTCATCACAACCGGCCTCGGCGCTAGGCCCGCGCAGGTCTGCCTCATGAACTCGGCGAGCTGGTCCACCACCTTCTCGGGATGCCCCTCTTGAATCAGCTGCAGCGGATGGTCCCTGATGTAGTCGGTCCAGATGAACTCCTCCCTCATCAAGCCTATCCCATCACATGGCAGGGCACCGTGCTCGTCCTTGTACTCGACTCCAAGGTTCATGTAGACCTTGGTACCCGTGACCGGCACATTCTCCGCGGCGACGACCACGCCCGGCGCGGCGGCTGCCTCGGCCTTCTTCACGGCCTCCTCCAGTATGCCCTCGTAGACCACGCCGTTCTTCGCATCCACCGTGACAGAGGCCCCATCCTTGATCACGTCGGTCGCCTTGGCTCCCTTGCTACCCGTCCCCACGATGCAAGGAATGCCCAGCTCGCGGCTGACGATGGCAGCATGGCAGGTCATCCCGCCCGAGTTCGTCACTATAGCCCTGGCCTTCTTCATGGCCGGGACCCAGTCTGGGGCGGTCATCTCGGTGACAAGTATCTCGCCGTCCACGAACTCGTTGATGCCATCCACGGACATGATGACGTGCGCCTTTCCAGCCGACATGCCCGGGCTTGCGGGTAGGCCACGGCAGAGCATCTTCCTTTCGGCGGCAACCTTAACCTCCTCTGCCGCGGGGGCGGCCTGCTTCATGGACCATACGGTCTCGGGGCGGGCCTGCAGGATCCAGAGCTTGTTCGTTCGCTCATCCAGACCCCATTCTATGTCCATTGCACGGCCGTAGTGCTTCTCGATATCGACGGCGTACCTTGCAAGCTCCACGATCTGCTGATCGGTGAGGATCTGGACCTCCTTCTTGGAGTCCGGGACTTCCTGGTGCTCAACGCCACCGCCCGGCTTCCTCACCAGCATCTCGGTCTTCCTGCTCACCGACTTGCTGGCGATCTTCAGGTCCGCCTTGTTGACCAGGTACTCATCCGGGGTGATCTTGCCCTGCACAACGTACTCGCCCAGGCCCCAGCCGGCCTCGATGAGCACGACATCCCTGTCCCCGGTGCTGACGTTCAGCGTGAAGATGACGCCCGCCGACTTGGAGAAAACCATGAGCTGGACGACGGCACTAAGCGCAACGGCCATGTGGTCAAAACCTTTCTGGACGCGGTAGTAGATCGCCCTGTTGGTGAAGAGCGAGGAGTAGCACTCCTTGACCCTCTCAACAACTTCCTCGGCGCCCTTGACGTTCAGGTAGGTCTCCTGCTGGCCGGCGAAGCTCGCGTCCGGCAGGTCCTCCGCAGTTGCGCTCGACCTCACCGCAACGAAGGGGAGCTCCTTGGTCTTGGAGTCCTTCTGATATCTCTGAGTGAGCTTCCTGTAGGCATCCTCTATCTCGTCCGCGAGCTCCTTGGGCATCGGTGCCTCAACAACAGCCTTTCGCGCCTGTGCCCCGACCTTCTGCAGGGTCGGAGTGTCCTCGGGGTCCTCGAGCTCGGCAAGTATCTTGGCTATCTTCTTCTCCAGACCCGCCTTCTGGATGAACAGCCGAAAAGCAGCAGCCGTGGTAGCAAACCCGTAGGGCACGGGCACCTTGGTCTTGGATGTCATCTCACCCAGGGATGCGGACTTGCCCCCGACCAAGGGCACTGCTTCCTTCCCAATCTCGTCAAACCAAAGAACGAACCTTTTCTCCTTCGGAACGTTTGCCATGTTCTCCACCACAAAAGGTGTTCGATCAGGCCGCGACGCGGAAAATCAAAGACACTGGCCGCGGCCTTTTGGCGCGGGGTCCTGCGGAAATCTATTAAATGTTTATCTGATGCCCGAGACGCTTTTCCGTGCCGACCCGTTCGTGTGCACCTGCAGAGACATGCCCAACTTCCATCTGGACAGATGCATTACCCTCCGTGAGGCGCACGGCCGCGACGAGCCTGGGCTGACGGGTGCATGCTGAGGAACCAGCCCAGGATTCGGGACAAGGACCTACACAATGGGACGGATAGCCACATATAAGCAGGACCAAGTCCAGATCCAGGTGCGGTATGAGCAACAGGCCCGTCGCCCACATAAGCCTGCAGGCCGAGAGAGGCCTGCTGGAGATCCGAACCGACCCGCCGACAAGAATCCCCCTAAGCGGGCCCTTCAGAATTCTTCACCTCGGCCAGGAGCGCGGCAGCTACATCTCCCTCCCGATGCATTTCACGGAAATCGGGCGACTCCTTGCCGAGGGCGGCTTTGATGTCCGAACGGACCTGAAGACCGATCTCCCCCTGGGCCTTGATGTGAGGATGTCAGTCGAGCCCAGGCCCTATCAGGAGCAAGCCTACCTCAAGTGGGCCGAGGCCGGGTGCAAGGGCGTGGTCGTCATGCCCACGGGTGCCGGGAAGACCTTCGTGGCGCTGTGCGCCATCGCGAAGCTTCGGCAGGCCACGCTCGTCATCGTCCCGACCATCGACCTGATGCATCAATGGCATCGGAATATCTGCAGCAACCTCGGTCTGGGGGAGTCGCAGGTGTCTAGATGGGGAGGAGGATACCAAGAGACGGGGCCGATCACGGTCATGACCTACGAGTCGGGGACCATGCACGCCGCCCACACCGCGGATCGATACGGAATGATCGTTTTCGATGAGGTCCACCACCTCCCGGCCGAGTCCTTCAGGAGGATTGCGGAGGAGTCGATAGCGCCGAGGCGGATGGGCCTGACCGCGACGCCTGAAAGGGTTGACAACTTGGAGAGGGACCTGGACTTCCTGGTCGGAAGGATCGTGTACAGCATCTCCAAAGAGGAGCTGGAGAGGAAGAGCTATGTGGCAAGCTTCCGGCAGGAAAGGGTCCTAGTGGACCTCACCCCAGAGGAGCGGGCGCAGTACGAGCAGCTGTGGCGAGCCTACAAGCAGAACCTCAGGGCCGTCTTCGCCAGAACCCGGGGCTTCAGGGGAAACCCGATACAGATGCTCGTAAGGAGGCTGCCTTTCGACCCGCATGCGAGGATCGCCTTGGACTCATGGAGAAGGGGGAGGAGGATCGCACTAGAGGCCGACTCCAAGGTGGACCAAGTCGAAAGGATACTCAAGCGGCACAGGGATCGAAAGGTGCTGATATTCTCGGAGTACATCTCGATAGTGAACAGGATAGCCAGGAAGTTCGGCATTGCCAAGATCACGTCCACAACGCCGTTGGTGGAGCGCAAGAGGATCCTCCAGATGTTCAGGGAGGGCAGGATCACGAAACTGGTATCGGGGAAGGTGCTGGACGAGGGCGTGGATGTCCCGGATGCAAGCGTGGGCATCATCGTCTCAGGCAGCTCGACCAAGCGTCAGTACATCCAGCGGCTGGGACGACTGCTGCGCCCCAAGGACATCCAAGCAGTGCTCATCGAGATCGTCTCCATGAAGACGACGGAGATGCAGGCCTCGGAGAGGCGCAAGAGGCCCGTTCACTTCTAGGCAGATCTCCTTGGGCCGGGCATTACAGCCCACTCTGACGGTAATCTGGAAGAGAACTCGTAGGATGGGGCAACGGCCACACTATGGTTGCTATCCAAGGAAGAGATACTTCAAGAGGAAAGGTTCACGGCCAAACAGAGGAACGTGGCAGGGGATGAGCTGCTCCTGCGGGCTGTGTAGGGAACTCCGGAGGATCGTCGAACAGGCCCTTCTGG
>Ga0172365_10004133_pt1 | contig 10737 bp, 10 predicted proteins | sample LakKivSesite48cm_FD_114535 | JGI IMG/M metagenome (GOLD analysis project Ga0172365, IMG submission 114535) | Sediment microbial communities from Lake Kivu, Rwanda - Sediment site 48cm | ecosystem: Environmental > Aquatic > Freshwater > Lake > Sediment | place: Rwanda: Western Province, Lake... | reverse complement strand
GGCCATCTACAGAGAGCGGCGAACCCTTCAGGGTGCCCGCTCGGAGACGCCGAGCAGCCCGTGACCAGGCGATACAGCATCTGACCCCGCAGGATGTGCGCCGGCATCTACCGCGCCCAGAACGCGGCAAGCCCCGCTTGCATTAGGGTGAGGCACGTGCACGGGTGAATCGTTGACCAGACGCTAGATGAAGATCTATGATCCCTGCGCCGCTCGGAGCTGGTTCTCTCCTGTCCCGATCGGACGAGAGGAGGTGCAATGGCTGAAGTGGGTACCGCCCTATGGGTCGCAATCGCCGTGGCGTATGTAGTAGCCGCCGTCGTGGTCGGGGGGCTGTGCTCGTATGTGGCGGACGAGAAAGGGCGGTCAGCCTGGTCTTGGTTCTTCCTGGGACTCCTTTGCGGGGTCTTTGCACTAATAGCGATTGCCGGTACACCGGCCGTCGGTGAGCAGAACCCGCAGGGTGACCGGAACGCGAAGTAGGAACGGGAGGGTCAGATCGTCGCTCTTGACTCCGGGGTAGTAGATCTGGCCCACCGTCGCGGGAGCGTCTGATAGCGTAAAGCCGTCGTCGTAGGAGATGGCGAGGACAGGTCCTGAGAAGTCGCACCTTCGGAGGGGGCTCACGGGGCGAAGGCAGCAGGTCTCCGATCTTGACTGCAACGGACAAGACCTAGGCCTGGCGATCCGCGATGGGTGTGCGATAGCAGGACCGGCACCGCCAGCACCGCGATGTCAAGAAACGAGATCTGGCCCCGATGCCTTGCGCCGGCTGATCGTCGGGAAGTGAACGCAAAGGTGGATAGCGATCTCTGCCATGGTGCGGCCGCAGTCGCTCCGTTCCTGGCTCGAGGATGGTGGCATCGGACCTCTAGTCTCGACTGCAGGAAGCAAGAGCTGGCCCCATCGCCCCGGACTTCGGCGCAGTCCGAGGAGTGTACCTCGGTAACTGCCCGAAGGCCACAGACCTCCCTCTGCACGACATCTTGGCTGCCGTGATGCCTCAGAAGTAGCGGTTGCCAAAGCGGCGATCGATGCCTCACATACCGCATCTGGTCACATCGCCGCGCTACGTGGTGCCGAGAACGTCAAAACGCACGAAGAACTCCTTCCGCTCGCCCGTGACCTGGAACTCACCTGCCAACTCATCGGGGACTGGAACAAAGATCCGGTCCCTCGTGATCAAAGTTGTCGTAGGTAGCACAACCCCGCTGGCCGAAGCGCTCGCGATTGGCGCCCTTAGCTCGATATCGTAGTACAGGCTCAGGTGGCCAGTCGTCTCGGTGAAGATGTATATGACTCGATGCCCTCCCCACAGGATGCGCGTTGCGTGAGGCGTACGGAGGAAGCTGCCTTCGGTTCGCATCAGCCGGTCAGACAGCCCAAGGAATACGCGGAAGTTCCCAAGCTGAGGATACCTCTCCCGCGTCGTGAGGATCTTCTTGTCTGAGGCTATGTCATCTCGGAGAATAGGTGGCCGCGCAATGAGCTCGTCGACGGGGTCTGTCGAGGCGACGACCGGTGAATTCGCGAGCCCTGGCAGGGCATCCTCGATGGGGCCAACTTGCTCGCTTGAGACGCTCTGCATCTGCATCCGGGTTCGTGCCCCCACAGCCCTTAGTACATCCTCAAGAACCGCAGTGCCGGTGAGGTACTCCCCGAGGATGCCTTCAAGGTCTCCTCGATCCACGTCCTCGTACCTGAATAGCTCACGATTCCGTAGCAGAAGCCTGCGCAGTTCCTCCACCCCAGTGCGCGTAGAGGAGGGCACGTAGTCCTGGATCTTTGGATAGATCTGCACACGAACGAAGTCTTTCATTAGATATATGAAGAGGTCATAGGCGGTCGTGTAACACTCTCTGAGCGCGGGTAGTAGTGCGCTATCCCTCGCCATGTACACCACAAGCCGTTGGTCTACCTTCTTCGGCATGACGGTGACACCATGCGAGATATCGGCCAGCACGACTTCCAGATCTGGGACCAAGTAGTCGTCCCGGAGTATCGCCCCAACGCGCACGAGGATGGACGCCTCTTGAAGTGTGAGCTCTGATCCGCTGTAGACGTGGGTGATCTGAGCAGAGTCCGGCACTTGCTGGATGTGGAGTACTTGCTCCACGTAGTGGGTCTGAACAGTGCGGCGCGGCTTCTGCTGGGCAATCCGCACCAGGTATGCAGCCTCGCTCGCGAACGTACCCAGGATGCGAGGATCACTTCCGCTGTAGTAGTGGGTCGTCCTCTGGCCTATGTGGATGCTGAGCTGCCCAAGTTCCACCTCATCGTCAGGAGGCAACAGCGTGACGGTCACCCTGTCGGCGAGGTCGAACCGCCCGTGCGCGACGATCCAGTTAAGGAAGGCGTTGTTTCGGTTTGAGCTAGTTGTTGTCGCCAGCACTTCTGATACGGCCTTCTCAGCCAGTGCCACAACATGCGAGACCTGATCAATGCTGGAGCGCCCAAGAGCTTCCCGTCCAGCAGTCGGTTCCAGAAAGCCGAGATTCGCGATCCCTCCGAATGCATAGCTCCCTGCCGCAGGGATCGGGGCCAGCCCGAAGAGTGAGCGGTAGCCCATCAGGTGCCCGCCAGACTGGAGCAGCACGAGTTCGCCTTCGATTGCCGAACCGTCTAGATGAAGGTCCCGAGCGCGAACCAAGACCTGGTCATTCTGGTCGATGCTCACGACGAACGTGCCACTCCACTGACCTTCCATCGCGGTTGTTGTCCCGATCTCGGTCAGCGCGCGACCCGCAAACGGGCTGAGCTGCTCTATCGATCTACGGCTGACGAGTTCGCCGTTTAGGTAGACAGGCACTGGCAGAAGTGCAACGTACGGGGCTAGATACTCCTTGACCCGCTGCGGGGTCACGCGGTGCGCGGCGTCGAGTTCAGCAGTGACGGTAGTCCCGAAGTCGCGTCCGCCTGTGCGTCGTGTGAGGACAATGCATTCCTCGGCAATGCGCAGTGTTTCCCTCTCAGCCACGCTGACGAGCACATCTGATTGACCGACGGCCCGCGTCTCCACCGTGACTCTCGAGCACACGCCGAAGTTGGACATTGCCCCGATACCGAAAGTTCCGACTACACCTGCTCGCTTGGCATCCGCGGACTTCTTGCCACTCGACCCGGCCTTCCAGAAGTTGCTGCGGAGCACTCCCTCATCCATCCCGATGCCGTTGTCGGAGACTACGATACGATCGCTAGTAACATCAATGTCGACCCGGCCACCCTCGCGGAGAGTACCGGAGTCGGCAAAGCGCATACGTACTGCATCGTAGGCATTCTGCGTGTTCTCGCGAACCATAGCGAGAGGCGAATCGTAGATCTCACTGGCGAGTATCTGCAGTACTCGCGCTGCCTCTACCTGGAAGACAATACCGCCGCTCATTGCCACCGCCTCTCCCGCACGCGCCGCAGGATCTCGCGCACACTTGCATCCGGGCTGGCGGACAGCCTCCCCAGGCTGAGGAAGTCTCTCGCTTCTGCCGACGTGCCGGCCTCCAGAATTGCACCACCGACAAGAACGGCGTCCGCGACACCGAGAGGCGGCCAGAGAACCTCGATCGTGCGCCGAGGGTCCCGGAGTTCGCCAAGTGCCTGGGTGAGGAAAGGTCGCGCATCTGGGACGTGGCGAAGATCCTTGAGGATGTCGACTGCATCAGCCCATCGGCGCTGTCCTAGCAGGCTGTCCGCCTTCTCCAGCGCTAGATGCGCGTCCAGCATTGCTGGCCGCTCATGCAGCGGCTTGCTTGGACTGAAGCCCACGCATGCGGCTCCTGCAGACGTGAAGTATCCCGGCCCCCAGACCGGGAGATCGAAGTCTGCGTTTGTCATCTGTCGCAGGTGGATGCGACCGGTCCAGCTGCTAGTGTCGACCTCCACTACGTTGTAGCTTCGGGGCACACCAGGCTGGAGGTCAGCTGGGCCGCTGGAGAGAGTACTAGCCCCGATGATCTTGATCCCGCGCGATTGTGATCCCAAGTGCAGTTGCTGGTCTGCTAGCTCAGGGAAGTGACCATGCCCATGAAAGCACATTGAGACTCCCTCATCGATGAGGGTCTGAAGCGGACCCATATCCAGGTAGTCATCCTGCTCAGGCCCTCCCGTAAGGCAGTGGTGCCAAACAGCAGCCGCAAGCATTCCGATCCGTGATGGCTCACGAAGTGCTGCGAGCGCCTTGGAGAGCGCCACCGGATGGAACGCTCCAATGCGGCGCCAAGGATCGTTTCGATAACAACTGGACAAGCCCAGCACAGTGAATTTGAGATCGGGGTAGTCGAATACGGCGTACTGCTCGGAAGGAGCCAGGGCGAACGTTCGAGCGCCAGCGTAGAAAGCGTCGTACAACCTCGCAAAGTGCGCAAGGCGTCTCTCATACCGTGCGGGATCTGCAATACGGTAGAAGCAGAGCTCTTGCCAAGACCACCGTAAGTGCGAGTTCCCGGCGCGTAACTCACGTACTAGCAGTGACTTCTCAGCGGGGTCATTTGGGATGCCAACGTGCTCTGCACTGCCCCTTACGTCCGGGAACGAGACATCATGGTTCCCGGGCACAACGACAAGGCGTTCATGGTTGCCGGCAAAGAGCGCGTCAGCTAGGGCAACAAGGAAGCTCAGGGCTTGGTCATACTGCGCTTGTGCGTCTTCTTCGGTCGCACTTGGCGCTACTCCGTAGACAAGATCTCCGCTCACGACGCAGATTGAAGGACGCGGAGTTTCCGGCTGCTCACGTGCGAAGCGGTCTGCATCGCACCGCAATGACTCGATGAGGGGTTCGTTTTGGGTGTCGCAACTGCTGCCGCGATGCAGATCCGACAAGTGAAGCACTGAGAAACGCATATGTCCATAGTACTCGTGCCTCGCAGGGAGGCAACCTTCGAGACGTGAACCGAGGCGACACGCAACGGGCCGGAGCGTCAGAGCCAGAGCCCGCTAGCTCGTATCCACCAATGCGCTTCGATCGTGGCCTTGGCATCACGAGGCAGGGAACCCAGTCGACTCGAATGGGGCATACTCCCGGCAACCCAAAGCACGTGGGTGAGGAGGACGCGATGAACGCCATCGTCTATGAGCGGCACGGGTCCCCGGCTGTTCTGGAGCTGCGTGACGTCGAGAAGCCGGCGGTCACGGAGAACGAGGTCCTGGTGCGGATCCGCGCGGCGTGGACGAATCCGTACGACTGGCACTTCATGCCCGGCAAGCCGTACCGCGCGCCCCTTGTTCAGGCCGCTCAACAGACGGATGGCGAATCGCCCTGGGCTGCACAAATCGTGCACAGCTCTTGCGGGGACCACAGCATAGCGGGAGGAAGAACAGAGGCATTGACTTTCCCTCCACGGCTACTCTACTGTGATCACTAGGAGCCATGGAGGTGTGGTGTGAAGAGCAGATGCTTCAGGGTCATTGCGGTCGTCGCGCTCGTCGCGGCTGTGGTGGTTGTTCTCAGCCCAATCATCCAGCGGAATGCCGATACTCAGCCCGTTGCAGCCGGCCAAGGTCCGCTGATCATCAGCCTCTCGCCGCCGGCGTTTGCTCAGACCGCGGGCCTGAAGTTCCCGATGAACGAGGCTGGAATCTCAGCATACGTCAATATGGGGACCGCCATCGACCTTGTGAAGGCTCGGGCGCTCCTGTCTGCGCCTGAAGATGTCACGGACACCTACGTGATTGGCACAATCCCCCTAACTGGCAATGACGAAAGCATGTGGCCGCATGTGTACATCGGTAAGGATGGCTGGTTGCTGGCCTACTACCCCAGTACAGAGCCGACGAGTTATCTATTCCAGTGGTACGGATATCAAGGCGGTACGGTCAATACGACCACGCTTCGTGACATCCTGATCTCGTTGGCCACAAACCTGCATCTGGATCTCTCGAAGACAGAGACCGAACTGAGCTACTTCCATTTCAAGTATCCCGATGCGACGAAGCTGATCATTGCGGTCGATACAGTGAGCGGCAACGACGAGTTCCGGTACACGATTCCATCTGGAGTCGCTTTGTACGATGCTTCATGGACACAACACGCTGAGGGTGTCGTCCTGTCCTACGGTAATGGTGGGACTTCGTCATCCATCGACGGAAAGAGCCTGTACTCGGCGGGTGGCGGGACCTACACCGTCTGCTCGGAGATACCACAGCAGTACGAGAGCCCCAATGTAGCTCACAGCGTCGGAATCTCGCAGAGTGGTGCTAGTGGGTGGATGGGGTTCGCAATCGTGTTCTTGTACCGCTAGGTCCTCAGAATGCGCGCCAAGAAACGATTCCGACTCGATGTGCGACTCCTTGCCGCTATCACTGCGGTCAGCACCATGCTTGCCGCAGGGCTCGTGGCCCAAGTCTCCATCGCTCAGGACAGCGCCGCAGCTCATCAGATTCTTATCGAGCATGCTAGCACGACGTGGGAGAAACCTCTCACCGCTCCGACCCAGCTTGAGATAGCGCTCGCCCAGGTCGCCCCACGGCTACGCATCGAGCATGCGGCAACAGTGTGGTTAGGGACATCCGGAAGGTCCTCGGCGCTTGAGGCGGCTACGGCGCAAGTTGAGCCACGGATCTGGCTCGCTGGTGTCGCAACCTCCGCCCGAGATGCCCTGGATAACTCTCCTCAACTCGTTGGCTCTGTTGCGGGCGTGAGCCCACGCTTGCTGATCGAGCATGCGGCGACCAGTTCTCTTCTTGGACCTGTCTCCGACGGTGGCATGGCTCAGGAAGTAGATGCGAACGACAGGATCCTCATCGAGCACGCGGCGACGAGCGTCGTGGAATCTCCAACTGCTCCGCCAGGGTGGGTAGCGCCTCCTCCCGCTCAGCCCGCTGCTGCCGTAGCCCCTACGACGAGCGCGCCTCCTGCGACTCCGGCGACAACGACCGTCAAGCCGGCGACGACTGCTGCTGCGCCCGCGCCAAGTTCTACTCCTGCGGCACCTGCACCCCCGGCTACGACTACGCCCGCCCCGGCGAAGCCGACCGCTGCGCCCAGTGTGACGAAGCCCGCCCTGACTGCCACGCAGCCGACCACGACGACTCCCACGGTGACTCCCGTGCGCCCATCGAGTCCTTCGAAAGCCACTCCAATCCATCGGGAGCCAAGCCTGTGGTGGCTGTGGGTTCTATGCGGAGTCGCGGTCGTGGCGCTCGTTGCTGTGGGGGTACGCGTCGTCTGCCGCCGGCAGGCGAGGTGTCCCGGGGCGGCAGGCGAGGCGCCGGCTCCGCGTCCCGCTGAGCCTGCTCCCACGCCGAGGCCCGCCAAGGCGTCGGCGGAGACGCGGCAGTCTCCCAGGCTGGATCATCTGCACGCGAACGCGTCGGCCTTGTCGCGGCGAAGCCCTGCAGCTGTGTTCCTTCTTCCATTCGTGACGTTCGGCATCTACGCGCTGTATTGGCTTGTGCGAACGAAGACGGAGATGAACGCGGCGGGCGCCAGAATCCCAACGGCCATTCTGCTCATCATCCCGATCGCAAACATCTACTGGCTGTGGAAGTTCGGCGAAGGGGTGGAGTACGTGACGGAGCGGCGGATGTCGACTGGTGTCGCGTTTCTCCTGATCTTGTTCCTCGACATCATTGGCTGGGCGATCATCCCGTCGCAACTGAACCAGGTTGGGAGGTAGAGGAAGCGGAGAGCGACGGGAAGGGCGGGACGGTGGAACACTAGGCAGGCATCGCGGGTTTCCGCGACGTAGTAGAGTCGGGATTCGGTACCAGCAACCCTTCTGACGAGACGACAAGAAACACACTGAGGTCGGTGGCAACTGTGGAGGTGTGATACGAGATGGACTCCGGAAAGACCCTGCTTCTTGTCATTAGCGCGGTACTGCTCGCTGTCGTGGCGCTTCTCCTTGTCCAGAAGTCGCTCTCTGTGACGGTCTCCGCGCCCGCCACTGGGCAGACTCCTAGTGCGACTACGCTTGTCGCCCGGCCAAGCACCTCGCCGCAGACGATCACCCCCGACTACAGGTTGGTTGCGACGCTTCGCTTCTGCGTCGGGCAAGGGAGCTTCGACTACTGCGGACGGTTCGACTGGGGCTACAGCAGCCAATGGCTGAGCAACGGGAAGGCAAGCCAGATCAGGCTCGCGGAAGCGCGGGAGGCCGGCACCGCCAATCAGATCGGCGCTGTCTACTTTGACAGAGTGGAGATCCACCTTCGTACGTGGGCCTGCTACACAGATGCTTGGGCCAAGTTGACGGTCGACAACATCCAGCTTGTGTCCAAAGCTGCAGGGCAGACGATCACGCTCGATGACATGGAGGGGCAAGTCACGCAGCGGTGGGCAAAGCAGGAGCACGTGTACGGCGGTTCCGTGCGTGGCGGGAGCCTTTCTGCGCCACTTTCGGCTAATGGCTCGCAGGCGCTCCAAGTTACATTGCCATCGGGTGTCGACGCGTACTGCGCGGGCGCGCGGGCGGTGCGCGTATTCGACCTACCCTCCACCCTCAGTACTGCAGACGTCGCGCTGAGCTTGCTGTCAGTCGTCGACGGGCAGGGCGCATACCATGAGGGCTTTGTGGAGGTCTTCCTCTACAGGAAGTTGTAGGTACCACGCGCGGATCCTCCCGGCGTCTTCGAGCGGCGTGAGCGCATGTCTTGGAGTCACGCACTGCCCTCTTCGGCGCGGGAACTGCCTCGGCTGCTTCGTCTGCGGCATACTCCTCGCAACTGCGTGAGCAGCGCCGCGTGAGGAGAACGCAATGAAGGCAATCGTCTACGAGAGGTACGGGCGCAGGCGCCGCCAGGGTCAGATGCTGTATCGAATGTCAAGTCACCTCCTCGGCGGGAGTGCGGAATAGCTCGCCGCTCTCGTAGATGGCATGGGCGAGGAGTAGGAGCTTCCTCGCTGCAGCGGTGCGAGCGACCTTGTCCGGTTTGCCCTGATCCTTCAAGCGGCGGTAGATCGCCTGGATGTTCGGGTTGTAGCGGGCAGCTGACAGCGTGGCTTCGTACAGGCGCTTCCGCACTTCCCGGTTGCCGCGCTTGCTGATACGCGACTTGCCGTGCACCGAAGTGCCGGACTGAATCTGAATGGGATCCAGGCCACCGAGAGCCACGAGTTGCTGCCGGTTGACGTCCGGGTACTTCCGGAACAGCGCGAGCAGAGTGAGCGCTGTGATTGGACCGATGCCTGGGATCGACAGGAGCGCATCGAACCGTCTTGCGGCGTCTTCCTCTCTGGCCACAACCGCTTGAGCCTGCGCGATCTGCCGTGTCTCCCTAGTCTTGAGCTCGTCGATCTCACGGCGGAGTCCGCCTAGGAAGGCCTTCCCCGTCGCGGGATCGTGCTCGAGTGCATCGAGGAGCCCCTGGTAGGCGACACGAGCCTTCTGCACCACGCGGTACCAGGCAAGATACGCGGCCACGGTCTGAGCCAAGGGATCGTTCGTCAACTGCCCCGCTTCCTCCTGGCCACGCTCGATTCCGTAGCGGTAGAGAAGCTCAGCGTCTGTCTTGTCTGTCTTCGAGCGTCCCTTACCCACCTGGCGGTAGTGCGGAATCACTCGAGGATTGAGCTGGCAACAGGCGATCCTCTGCGTTCGACACAGTGTCTCCAGGCGGCGGGAGTAGGTGCTCGTCGGCTCAAAGACGATGACCACATCGGACGCAGTCCCGACAAACCGACGAAACGCGGCGAGGCCTGAGACGTTGGGGAACACGCGCTCATTCACTCCGTCGTAGGCGACAAGCTCTTGCTTGCTGACATCGACGCCGATACAGTGCATGCGGAACCTCCATCCATGCAGATGTGATGGGGAGTTCGAGTGGGCTGCCCTCTCCAGCCTGACCTCGTGAACACGAGCTGCAGTGTGAGCTGCGCTCCAGATGCTGTCCGGGCTTGTGGGAGGGCGGTCCACCTGACCCACGAACTGGCATCACTGCCGTTCTAGTCTTGCCCGACCTGCCCACCCGGGAACGCTCTCCATCCACCAGTCAGTCTAGAGAGCGACTCACTTCCTCAGCTCCTGGCCAAGGTACGAGGTCTCGCTATCACGTACGTCCTAGAACGGCGTTCAGCTCCGGGGCCCGAGCATCGGGGCATGTCCTGCAATGGCACATGGTCTGACGACGTGGGTCATCTTCTCGCTCTTCGTGCCGCGGCGTGATGACAGGTGCCGGGCTCCTGCCCGGTGGTCGCACGCGGCGGGAGATTCGGTACGATTGCGGGGACTTGGTGGAATTGGCGCGCCGATGGCTCTAGTTCTGGTATAGTGTCGCAGAACCAGCGAAAGGCAGGTCACATTGTGAAGCACGCTCTCCGTAGGTCGTCGATGTGGATGTTCTCTCTGGCCCTCCTTGTAGCATCCGCCTGGCTATGTCCGGCGAGTCCGATCACGGGGGAGAATGCGCTCCGCCTCACGCGGGTCGCGACGCTCGACATGCCGGGCTCGTTTGTCAACACACTCCTCTTCTCGAGTGACGGATCCAGTCTCGTCAGCGGCGACCGCAACGGTGAGGTCGTCCTCTGGGATGTCGGCACGTGGAGTCGACGCGTCGTCCTGCCGGCTCGCAGCACACGAGCGGAAGACGACGAGGCGGGCGTCGCCTTCTATGGCACTCTGGCGATGGCGCCCGACGGCCGTTCGATCGTCAGGGCGCACGGGAGCGACGGGGCTGTAGCCGGGTATGACCTCGCGGGGAACGAGCTCTTCACTCTCTCGTACAGTGCGCGCGTGTATGCGTTGGCAGTCTCTCCCGACGGCACGTACCTTGCGGTCTCTGGAATCCGGAACACCGTCTTGGTCTACG
>Ga0172365_10004128_pt1 | contig 10744 bp, 10 predicted proteins | sample LakKivSesite48cm_FD_114535 | JGI IMG/M metagenome (GOLD analysis project Ga0172365, IMG submission 114535) | Sediment microbial communities from Lake Kivu, Rwanda - Sediment site 48cm | ecosystem: Environmental > Aquatic > Freshwater > Lake > Sediment | place: Rwanda: Western Province, Lake... | reverse complement strand
GTAAGATAGAAAAAGACTTCTTCAAGGAAATAGAAAAAATATGCCCCTATAGTGTGATCAAAACTACTATCTGCATCAATAACAAAAATGTTATTCCAGATCTTCTAATAAGAAACAAAATAGTTATTGAATTTTACGGCGATTACTGGCATGGTAATCCGAATAAATATACCGCAAACGATATAATCTGTAATGGAGTTTTAGCACAAAAAATTTGGGATAAGGATAAAGAAAGAATATTACTTCTTGAAAATAACGGTTATATGGTCTATATAATTTGGGAATCTGACTACAGGGCAAATAAAGATAAAATACTCCAAAATATAAACTTAATGATGAACTGGGACGACCACTTCTTAAACTAGCCCTTCCAGCTAATAAGTGGCGTAAGTTTAACAATGGGCTTTACTAAGTCAGACTGATCAAACATAACTGAGATAACATCTTTATATGCGTCTCCGGCTTCACTCAAATCATAAAGCCCCCTATCCCTGCCTCTTTCCGATTTATTGAATTTAGAAAAAACAATACCTTTATTTTTCATATCGTTTTCAATCTCGGTCATTCTAGATTGATTCTGGATATTAAACTCTTTTCTCCCCATCTTGCGGCCAGAACCATGAGAACAAGACGTTAGAGATTTATCATTTCCCAATCCCATGGTAATAAAACTATTCGTGCTTTGACTACCCGGAATAATGCCAATAACCCCCGCCCTAGCTAATACAGCACCCTTTCTATGTACTAGGTAGTTTTTCCCCATGTGGCTTTCCATGGATGCATAATTATGACTGATCGAAATTATGTCATCAGTAACACCACTAATAGATTTAGTAATAATTTCTAAATTAGGAAAATAGTATTGTATATTCCTTATAATATCACTTATCATTATTTCTCTATTTAAAAAAGAGAATGCCACACATAGATTCATCCACTCTAGGTAGTCTTTGCCCTCTGGAGAATTAATCGGCAAAAACGGTATAGAAGAATTCGAATACCATTTCTTATTTAGATCAATAGCTATCTCATCAAAATAGTCGCAAACTCTTTTGCCAATATTTCTCGATCCACTATGAATCATACCATATATAGAACCCTTTTCATCATACTGAATCTCAATAAAATGATTACCTAACCGCCTCCCAGCGTACCAAGCTGAGAGGCAATTTCCTTTCGATCTGCAATTTTGGTTTGAGAATGACAATTATTCAATAGAGTATCAATCTTTGCCTCAAATATTTTTTCAATCTCTTCTCTTCTTTGATCTGTATTATGTGAAAATCCGGTAGGAATTGACCTTTCTACGGCATGATGAATAATATGCTTTTTCTCGTCCGTAAAATCATTAACATTTAAATTTGTTTTAAAAGATGACATGCCACAAGAGATGTCAACGCCAATAAAATTAGGAATAATAACGTCTCTAGATGCAATAACAGACCCTATAGGAGCTCCGTCTTTCATTCCCATATGAGCATCTGGCATCAAGGCACAATGCTCTACAAATGGAAGCTTTGATATATCCTCTATTTGTTTTATAGCACCCTCTTCTATTTGTGGGCACCAACTAAATATCGGTTTTCCATTAGCTAAAACTATGTTTTCAATTGTTTTCATGCGACCTACTATACCTGAATAATTTCAGAAGTCAAGGGGAAAATTATTCTTTTGCCCACTCAAGAAAATTGCTCTTAATCTTGTCTTTTGCCTCTTGGGTTTCTTTTGCCGAAAATAATCTGCGTTTTGCTATTTCAAAATACTCCTGTTCTCGTTCTATGCCGACAAATGAAATACCCTCTTGAATACAGGCAACTCCCGTACTTCCGCTCCCCATAAAAGGATCCAAAATAATGCAATCAGATGGGGATTTTACCAGCCTACACAAGTATTTCATTAGCGGCAACGGTTTGATAGTCGGATGGTCATTATCATCGTCATCTTTATTTTTCCCCTTGACCTTTGCACAATAGAATATTCTAGTAATCAGATTTTTTTCATGTACAGCCATTGACGGATCTATGCTCTTCAGGAACGATTCTTTTACATCGTCGTTGTCCTCATAGATTACATTGGCGGGAAATCTACCAACTGTATTATCCATCAATATTGATTTGGCATTTTTATCCGTTTTCCATATGCCACCCCTAGGCGTTTTCCATTTTTTCCCTTTACTTTCCAGACGGCAGGCATCTATATTTAGACCACTGATTTTATGAACCATGGCGTTGTTAGCGTAGTTGCCATCTAGTGGTTTCATAGCCATAATAATAGGCTCATAAGCAGGCTTCAGAGCATTAGTTCTGTATCCATCAAATGCCTTTATTATTCTGTCTAATTCTTTTGGAGGAATTTGATCCTTGTTGATACTTTTTCGGATAAGATCTGGCAAAGATTGTGATTTAGGAAGTCCATTGCCATAGAGCCACATCAAGCAGTCTCGTAATTCAAATCCTGCATCTTCGATATTAACTGCCATTCTATGCTGAGTATGGGGGCTGGCAAAGCACAAAATGGTTCCTCCGGGTTTTATGACGTTGAGTATTTTTTTGAATATTTCAACCGAGGGAATCTCATAATCCCACTTTTGATTGAAAAACTTAATTCCATATGGAGGGTCTGTAACAACGGCATCAATACTATCGGGAGCAATAGACCCATCAGATAGTATTTTGCCACAATCATCATTAAAAATAGACAATCCATCAGGCTTATTCATGGCTGTTGCTGTTCCAATGTTTTCAGGATGGTTACATTGTTTTTGAGTTCCAAGATGATATTGTTCATATTGGTATTGCGATGACGAATGGCGCTCTTGGTTGGTGCTAAACGGAAAGCGCCCATATGTCCATAGATATCGAGATGCTTGGCGGCACGTGTCATGGCAGTATAAACCAATTCCTTTGTCATCATATTAGAGGCTTCTTGAGATAGAATGCAAATGACATGAGGAGACTGAGAGCCCTGAAACTTATGCACAGTTATACACCAAGCTAACCTCAATTGCTCTATCTCGTCATCAACAAACATGGTATTTTCGCCATAGAAATTAACCGTTACAAAATCGTGCAATTCGTCGCTATTGGGATCTGTTGCCTTCCTTCCAAAATCAACAACCTTTCCTATATCTCCGTTGAAAATATCCTTTTCATAGTTGTTTTCGGTTTGGATTACTCTGTCGCCAATATAGAAATCCATGAATCCTTTAGTGAAACGATTTTCTTTAGTTCCATTAATCTCTGTCATCAAGGTTTGGATAACTTCATTAGCCTTATTGACCCCATAAACACCCTTATACATTGGGGCTATGACCTGAAGATTGTCTATTCCATTTTCTTTAACAAAGTTTTTGATAACGCCCCTTAAAGAAACGTCCCAATCATCCGAGGTTAGGTGGTGCCATTTGATATCAGAAGCATCGGCAGGAACCTCTACAACCTTGCCTCGTGAAATGTCATCTGCTAATAGGGGAATATAGCTTTTTTCATCTTGCCTATGAATTTTATCAAGACGAACAACATTTACACATCCTGATTTCATGATATCAGATAGGAAGTTACCTGCCGAAACAGAAGGAAGCTGGTTGCAATCTCCGACAAACACTATATGCCCCCATAGGTTCTCTTTCATGGCATACATAATGGCATACATTGTATCTATTCCAACCATACTAACTTCATCAATGACCACAATATCTTCTCCAATAGGAACGCCGGGGTAATCATTTCCGGGCTTCATCTTAAGAGAGCGGTGTATGGTTTCGGCAGTAAATCCAGTCTTATCAGAAAGAACCTTAGCCGCCTTGCCAGTTGGACTAAGTAACCGAATAGACAAATCTTTTTCCTGAGACAAATGGAAAATACATCTTACGATAGTTGATTTTCCAGTTCCCCCACCACCAGTAATGACGGTCATTTTATTTTCAAGAGCACTCCTGATAGCTTTCTTCTGGTAATCATCAAGTTTGATTTCCTTTTGACTATAGTTGCTTACATCCTTTTCGGCATCATCAATATCTTTCTCGGTACATGCAAACTCATTGTCATCCTTAGTTTCAAGAGGAACATTATCTTGGGATTCCTTTTTCTCTTCTTCGGATGGTCTTCTGTTGTAAATAGCCGCAGCTATGTATTTTTCTTTATCCCATACTGTTTTAAGATATACATAGTCTCCCTGTTTTGGATCATGGATATTCCTGACAGCCGTAAAAACCTTCAAATTGTGTTTGATACAGGACGGAATAATCTTCTTTTCGTACATCATCTTATCAAATGGTATGGAAGGAGCATTTCGTTCGCTCCCATCCCTTAACTTCTTAATGGTTTCATCACGAAGACTCTCATAAAACATGCACAGGTTGCTATTTTTCCTCATGTCTTCTTCCAAAACACATTGCAGGCAGGCTACTGTCCTCAAATCCTTTGGAACATCCTTGAAAATCTTATAGGCAATTTGATCGGCCTGAGTAAAACCAAAACCCTTTATTTTAATAAGACGATATGGATTTTCAGTTAAAATTTGACGGCTATCTTGCTTCCATATGGCATATATCTTTTTACCTATGGCAGGCTGAATACCATGATCATTGAGCCATATATAGAGGTCACGTAGTCCCTTGCCCCTGTCCCACGCCTCTTTAATGGGTCCGATTCTGTTTTCGGTAATGCCATTAATAGCAAGGAGTTTAGATGGTTCTTCATTCAAAATCCTAATAGTTTCAGATACTCCAAATGTCTTCAAAATTGCAGAAGATCGTGACTCTTTAATATGAGTGAGGGTCATTAAATATGCCTTCAGTCCCTCTTCATTTGTCGGCTCATCCAAGTATATGAAATCGGCCTTAAACTGCTCACCATATTTAGGATGCTTGAAAAAATCACCAATGCAAATATATTGTCCACCCTCTGCCTTGTCATGTGGTTCCAACATGTCAATTGTCACGGGGAAATTATTGTAGCTGTTGGGCTTTATGTTCCTCAAAAGCAAATCTTCTAGTTCTGCCTTGTACTTAGAGCTATAAGGATTGAGTGTACAAGCCAAAATAGCAAACCCCTTATCGCTTCTGAAGACGACTTTTTCGACCAAAATAGGTAGTTCTATGCCCATGATTATATCTCAACGGTTACATGTTCTATCTTGCTTCGTCCATAGGTATAAACAAGATGTAATTTACCCTGATGTTCTATCATGTAGGGATAACTCAATTCTAAAGTATTAGTCCGTTCCTTTTCAGAAATCTCTTCGGTCACAGTAATATTGTCCAACTCCATCAGTGTAGACCCCTCTAATTCGCTTATAACCAATGGGTACCTATATTCTTTATTAGGATTGTGAACCAAAAAGAGTTTGCCATTACAATAAACAGTATCAATACCACTGTTGGGATTGTCAAAAACAGTTGGAGATGGATTGTCCCAAATTTCATGACGCTCATCCATAGAACGACTGAAATAGATATACCCCAGTCCCCTAGAAGAACGGAAAAATGCATTCATGTTTCCATACTTATCAACCCACAAAGATGGCTGAATTATTCCTAGAGTTGGTACTTTGCGACCATAATAGTCGGTATGCGTAACTTTCGGAACAGTCAAAGGGTCAGATCGGCGTACAAAAACAAGAGAGCGACTGTCTTTGTCGTACAAATACGTTTCAATGTAACTAGTCCAATCGTAAATAGTCTCAACACTAGAGCCACAATAAATTAATCCGCTTTTTACTATGGGTTTTGTTTTGACTGGTCCATTAAGCCCAGCCGGAAGCAAATCAATACTTATTTTTCGTATGTCAAAACCCTTCTCAAAGATGTTTGTAATGTCCAAAATGAATGTTTGCCATCGGTCACAAAAAAGACCGGATTTTAGGAATAAGAACAGTCTTCCCTCATGAGAAAACAGAATTGGGTTCCACTTGGGTATTCCTTCTTGTCCGAATATAACCACTTTACTATCGTATTGAATATAGATAGAGCATGACGGATCGCCCTCCCTAATACCTCCAAACCAAGCAAATACGGGCTTATTTTGATGAAAGGCAATAGTGGCGGCGTGACAAGAATCCGAGCTAACATCAAGCCATTTTCTGTCAATAATATGCACGTTGGAACAACCCTTTCTGTCTATTATACAAAATCTAAACCATTTCCAGAGAAATAGGTTGTCTCAATGCCTTATAAAACTCCAATGGTTCTTCCTTACGATAATTTCTACGATTTTTAAATGACTGTTCAACACATCTATCAAATAGGTTTAAATCTATGTCGTTGAACACTTTACAATAGTCTCCGGTATCCTTTGGACATTTAGTGTCTTTGGGCAAGTGATGAACAATGCCACAGGGACTATAAGGACAATGACCAGAACCATACATGAATGACGGTATTTTGTATTTACTACAGATGTAAACAGGAGGAAGCGTAGCCATAAGACAAACACCGGGTATCTTGTAGGCTTCCGACAAATGAACGCCGGCAGAATCTGGGCTTACAATGAATTCACTATTGAAAGCAAGCGTGAACAAAGCTTCTGCATTACCCTCTGTTCTTCCAGAAAGGTTAACAACGCCGGGAATATTATTCAACATATCCAAGCACTTTAGACGACCCACAACATAAACCTTGTATCCGTATTGCTTAATCAAATGTTTGATAAGTTTTAGGTTGGTTGATGGAGGCAAGTTCTTTGTATGGCCGGAAGAATGCCATTGGAAATAGATATACTTGTCTTTTGGATCCAGATTTAAACCCGTCCAAAAATTCCGTGAAGGATAAAGTATCTGCTGATTCGTAAAATCTCCCCAGTCAGGAAGTCCGTTATACTCCATGCCAGTCCAGTTGTAAAGTCTCTGTACCAAACTTCTATTATCAGTCCACGATCTGTCTGCGTTATCGTTTGTATCATGCCAATAATACATGGCCGGAAGATGGTAATTTATGGAATGAAACTCTTTCTCCGTCATGTATTCTTCCTGCATAACGAAAGAAGATGGAAGAAAATTACCATAGAACTTTAATATCCAAGGACTAGAAGAAAAGATAAATTTAGCTCTCCTTCTGGCCTTAAGAGAATAAATATCACGCATAAATGATATAAGCCATATGCTGTCGCCCAAACCCAAAGTAGAATCTCCTTGCATCAAAAAGGCAACAGATTCATCTCTGCCTATCGGTTTTCCGTTATAGATTTCTATGTCATACCTAGGTTTCAGATTACTGACGGCATTTTTGTCGGCTCTCCTAGGCTCGCCCCAGCTCATATAGCTAGTTCCATTATATGTCCATGACCAATACATTTTTACCTTCTTTCTAAAATCAACAAACCATTATTGTTCACAAATTCTTCTTTTATTTTCCAATGAGGATTTAAGCCCATAAATTCTTTGATTGCATAATTCAAACCTTTAACACCTCCATGACCACGCTCGCCCCATGTAGTAGTATCATGCAGAATAATAAACTTTCTTGCTCTGTTACCATGAAGTTTGAGTTCCTGAATAAGTTGTTCATAGGCATGATAAGTATCTATAAAAAGCAAGTCTGTTTCATCTATTTGAATTTTTAGATCGTCAGACTGAATATACTTCCAGTCAGTATCGGAAACAAATAACCTTAATCTACGCACTTCATCGGTAATCGGAATAAAATCCACAGAAACCAATGTTTTTGGTTTGGCCGCCAAAAATGCTCTCGTAGAAGCCCCCCTTTGAACTCCTAATTCAACAATATGTTCACATAATTCGGCATATTTTCTCAGGATGGGAACATGTTCATTAATATCATTTGTTATATACCCATTATAGGCTAGATTATATTCGTTTTCAAGTCCATCCAAGAAAGATTTATAGGAAGACTCTATGAGTGGCATAATCTTTTTCCAATCATGATTTTGCGCCGTTTCAAATCCTTTGTTTTGCAAATTGATATATCTTTTGGTGTCCGAAGACAATGATTGAATTGTCTCACAAATTAAATCGGCATTTCTTTCTTCAAAAATTACGGCGTTTTCTTTGGTGACATATTCCATAATACCCTTGGAATTGACTCCAACAACAGGAGTACCCAAGGCCATGCTCTCCATGCTCGTTAAATTCCATGTTTCAAAAACAGATGGATGAATGCTAAAATCACATCCAGCAACTATCTTAGCTTTTCTGGCAAGAGTTGGATTTCGGTAATATTCCATAGTAGACTCTAATGGTCCACCAACTACATTAATCTCTACGGTTATAAATCCTCTCTTTTTCAACTCATCAAATATCTTTCCGGCAAATTTGATGCCCTTGTAATTGCGATAATAGGCAACCATAAAACAGATACGTTTAGAATTTGAAAAGCCCTGCTTCTGATACTGCTTAAATTCACTATATTCGACTCCATTTGTACATAGAACGAAGTTTTTATCGCCATAATAATGCTTGATTATGGTTTGAAGATCGTGGGAGTACAATAGGTAATTTTGAAACGATTTATAAACCCTATCAATTTCGGGCTTAGAACCGAAAATGTAAGGATCAAAATTTTGACAAAACCATACCTTCTTCGGGTGATTAATTTGAAGTGTTTGTGTGGCACCATATAGACCATTTGCGACTACAATATCATAAGACGAGAAATCTACCTTATCGATCCTATCATGATCATAAAACCTAATGTCTTCAGAGCCAAGCGTATTCCAATTTCTAGTGGTAGTATGATAAGAATCGTGCCACCCCGAAAAATATGGATCGACAGTATGACCCAATTTTCTCAGTCCGATAACATGATGATATACAATGTGGTCTCCACCAGTGGGTTCAACAAGGTTTGATACATAAGCTAACTTCATTGGAGTCCTTATTTCTTCTTAGTATGAGACCAATTATAATACTTGCCGTAGTCGTGACAGAGTTCTTCGTCTTTTTGTATGTCCCCTAATGTCCAAAAAACCCAAAATTTATCTAACAATAATCTCCACTTTATGTTTGGATTATCGGAATGATTGTGAAGCATGGCATACCCCTGTATGTTAGAGGCTCGGATTTTTATTCGCCTGTCCAAAATGAGAGATTGTTTTCCCGAATCATTTGATTTCATCTTGGATTGCCTGCTCCAATGCCTTAATCATTACAACTTCATCTTGTGTATCGGGCGACTGGGGAGCAGATTGAGCACCAGATGTCTGATTACGAGGCGATTGAGGAGCCTGCAAGACCTGAGGATAAAATTCCTGATAGAACCACATAAACCTAGTTCCTATCTCATTCAAAATACGAGGCGAAATAGGAATCTCTCTAAAATCTTCAGGCTTTCCAACCGAAGACTGAATTTTATGTGGATACTTCATCCTATAATAAGAATCAGACTCATTAGTAGACTGAATAATTTTTGTGAAATCTATCTGAACAGGCTCGACTCCAAGATAACCAAACAAATGATCCGTGGTTGCCTGAGGATTAGCTAGGAAATCTTCAAATCTCCAATAGTAAATATGATTCAATATATTGGGAATATCTTTTACATTCTGCATGGCCTTAAGAACCGATCCGACAAGTCCTCCATCGGAAAACAAAGCATTTGCCCTTGAATCAACTATATTGTGTTCCATATGATCGGGAAAATCCAAGAACAATGTCTTTCTATGTCGTTTTTCAATGCTGGAATAAATAGACCTTAGATCTCTCAGGGTCACAATAATCTTGAAATTAGGATCTAGTTCTCTGAGAATTTCAAGGCAGAAAAGCCATCCACGATTCTTATCAATAACAATAGGCTTGTTGGTATCACTGCTCCAAGCCTGCATAAAAGCCAAAGTAGATCTGCTAAGCCTCTTGTGGACAGTTTCAAAATCACTATCTAGCTGGGCAAGCAAGAAAGGATCGTCACTCCAATGTCTTCGCATATCCTGAATAATAGAACACAGTGGCGAAGATGGAGTAGCATAAATATCCTTATGCATCCCCAAAATGTTAGCCAGAAGAGTTGAACCACTGCGAGGAAGACCGGCGAGATAGACTATATTTTTCATGAATTTCTCCTTTATTGTAGAAGCGTAAACCCCCGACATCTTTAGTGTCGGGGATGTAAGCGACCTATTAAATAATGTTTTTCAAATACATTTCTGTAGTTAAATTTAAGAAAAAATTACCATCTTTCATGTCTGAGCATTCTTGAATTATTAAATTGAAAATATTTCTTTTGTTTTTCATTAAAAACAATTTTCTTCGTGTCCCTCTAAAGACTTGTCGTATCTATATACTTGAAAACCATTACAATAATGACAAACTTTCGGGTAGCCATCATCACTAATTGAATCAGCATATTCCAATTCTTCAAGATTTCTCATGACCGAAAAAAGATCAAACACTTTCTTTTGTTTTTCTAATAGTTGTGTATTCATGGATTTGCCTTTATTATACAAAAAGCCCGGGTAGTTGATACAACTATCCGGGCTTAAAGCAATCAAGAATTAAGTAGACCATCCACTATTTAATAATGCCCATGTCGTAGAGTCAGAACGAACGAAAACTGTTCCAGAAGTGATCCATATATCGCCGTTAGATATCGTAGAAGGCGTACCATTACCGCAAAGTCTCGGGCTATCCTTAACCTTAATTGAATATTCTAGCGAGTTAATACCCGTAGAGAACTGTACTGCTCCAACATTATTAGCAGTAGCAGCAGAACCTATAGCAAAAGAACCATTGCCACCATTTGCCCATGTTGCACTACCTTGAGCAAATGAACCATTATCACCAGATGATGTAGCAT
>Ga0172365_10004124_pt1 | contig 10748 bp, 9 predicted proteins | sample LakKivSesite48cm_FD_114535 | JGI IMG/M metagenome (GOLD analysis project Ga0172365, IMG submission 114535) | Sediment microbial communities from Lake Kivu, Rwanda - Sediment site 48cm | ecosystem: Environmental > Aquatic > Freshwater > Lake > Sediment | place: Rwanda: Western Province, Lake Kivu... | reverse complement strand
GAGGAAGACCTCCCTAGGAGGTGGTACTCCATTCTGCCGGATCTCCCCAGGAAGCTCCCGCCGATCATAGATCCCAATACGAAGGGCCCCGGACCGGGCATAGTCCCGAAGATATTCCCCAAGTCCATCCTTGCTCAGGAGTTCACCCAAGACCGCTGGGTCGATATCCCGGACGAGGTCAGAGAAGCGTACGCCATGTGGAGGCCCACCCCGCTCTACAGGGCAACGGGGCTTGAGAGGGCGCTCAAGACTCCCGCCAAGATCTACTACAAGTACGAGGGGGTAAGCCCGCCCGGCAGCCACAAGGCGAACACAGCGATAGCGCAGGCCTACTACAACATGAAGGAGGGCGTCTCACGCCTGGCAACGGAAACTGGCGCCGGTCAGTGGGGCTCAGCGCTTGCCTTCGGGTGTTCCGTCTTCGGCGTGGGATGTACGGTCTACATGGTGAGCACTAGCTACCACCACAAGCCCTACAGGCGCGTTCTCATGGAACTTTGGGGGGCTGACGTAACGCCCAGCCCGAGCCAGCGCACAGAGGCAGGCAGGAGGATACTCGAGAAGGATCCGGACACCCCGGGCAGCCTCGGCATTTCCATAAGTGAGGCCATCGAGGACGCCCTCACCCACGACGGCGTGAACTACTCCATAGGCAGCGTTTTCAACCACGTTCTCATGCATCAGACGGTCATCGGCCTAGAGACCCAGAAGCAGATGGACCTGATCGACGAGTACCCCGACGTGATACTGGGCTGCATAGGCGGCGGCAGCAGCTTCTCGGGGCTGTTCTGGCCCTACTACTACGACAAGGCCTCCGGCAAGGCGCGCAAGGACGCCAGGCTGGTCGCGGTCGAGCCGACCGCCTGTCCATCCATCACAAGGGGCGAGTACGCTTACGACCATGGCGACACTGCGAGGCTGACCCCGCTAGTGAAGATGCACACGCTGGGCCACGAGTTCATACCGCCCCCCATCCACGCTGGAGGGCTCAGGTATCACGGCAAGGCCCCGACTCTATGCGTGCTGGCGTTGGAGAACAAGGTAGAGACGCGCGCCTACAACCAGGTCGAGGTATTCGAGGCCGCGAGCCTGTTCGCCAAGGCAGAGGGCATCGTACCCGCCCCAGAGCCAGCCCACGCGATCAAGGCGACCGTTGACGAGGCGCTCAGGTGCAAGCAAACAGGAGAGGAGAAGACGATACTGTTCCTGCTCTCCGGCCACGGCCACTTCGACATGCAGGCGTACGACGACTTCCTCAGGGGCGAACTGCCTCCCTATGAGTACCCGGCGGAGAAGGTGGAGGAGGCCATGCGGAAGCTGAGGGAGCTGTATCCCTGGCTCGCGTCGCTCCCGTACTGAGACGCGCGCACAACTAGGTCAACCTGAGGACTGAGGATGGAGGCCCACTGGGGTTTCCACTTGTCTGGACGGGGCTCGCCTTGCTTCCAGCTGCAAGACGCCAAGGTAGGTTTTTAAAGGGCCGACCCTACCGAGCCTCAGTCCTGATGCCGGACGATTACGAGGAGCACTTCTTTAGGTTCTTCAGGGGCAATGCCGACCTTGGCAGCCTTCTGAGGAAGATAGACGAGGGCAAGATCGACGGAGACTACTACGCGAGCAAGGCCATTAGGAGGAATCGGCCCGGGTATATCCTGAGGATCAAGATGTTCGTTCCAGCCATGCCAAAGGCCAAGGACAGGCGCAGGGATCCCATAAGCCTTGAGGAGGTCTGGATAGTGAGAGACCAGGCCAGGTTGCTGCTGACCACCCCGCCCGATCTCGTGGCGCTGGACAGCCTTAGTTACGACGGGAACTGGCTAAGGGTCTACACTGTCAAGGGCAAGCAGCTCTCCTTCTTCTTGGGACTGCCGCTCGTCTGGCGCAAGATGAAGGCAACCTACTCGAACGGCGTGCTTCAGGTAGTTGCCCCTGTCAGGCTGAGAGTTCACTCACGCATGAAGCTGTCCAACGCCGCCACCAAGGCCTCGAAGGTCTGATCAAATATCAGCTTCCCGACCTCAGGAGTGGCCCTCTTGGGATCCCCCGAAACGCCGAACGAGGCGTTGGCGTACTGCATCATGTCGGGCTTGACCATCTCGGGCCTGATGTGCATGAGCTGAGCGGTCAGGTAGGCGTTCCCGGTGCCCTTGGTTTCCTCTCCCTCGAGCTGCTGAACCTTGGGGTACATCTCGAATAGGGCCAGGACCTTCGCCTTCAGCTTGGCGCCCTCCACCGCGGTTTGCGCGACTTCGTGCTCCTGAGCTGAGGCTGAGAGCACGACGGCCCTGGGAACTCCGAGCTCCGCTGTCTTGGTCAGCAGGTCGCCAATGGAGGCCTTCAGGGTCTCAGGTGACGAACCGAGGATGGCCCTTTCGCCCACGGACTGCACTATCGGCTGTTCTCTCAGGATGTAGGGGTGAAGGCGTTGAACTGCCCTTGTCACATACTCGTCGAGGAGTGTCCACTCGGCTCCCGATGATATGTGTGGTCCGTGATCTCTGAATCCCCCAACCTGTATCAACCCGACCGATGCCTGCTTCAAACGATACCTGAACTCCGGGCCGGTCATAAGTGCGGTGACGTGGTCCATGCGGCGCCAAAGCGACCTCACGGATATAAAGAAATCGTGAATCAGTTCAGTCTTCATGCTGAAGGACGTGAACCTAGCTATCGCAGTCGGCGATGATCTTCTCAGGTACGACTTCGGTCCGGGTCACCCCATGAGGTCAGGGAGAGTGGCTGGGTTCTACAGGCGACTCGGAGAAGTCGGACTTCTGCGCGACCCAAGGGTGAAGGTGGTGAAGCCTCGGGCTGCGACCGTTGACGAGCTCCATCTCTTCCACACCTCGGACTACGTTGACCTTGTGAGGAGGATGTCCGAAAGGGGGACGGGATTGCTGGATCAAGGGGACACGCCTGCGTTCAAGGGCATGTTCGAGGCATCACAGTACGTCGTGGGCACCACCTTGGAATGCCTAGAGGCAACGATGCGGGAGTCCTGTTATGCGTTCAACCCGATGGGAGGCCTTCACCACGCGAGGAGAGATCGAGCCGCCGGGTTTTGCGTTTTCAACGACATAGGCGTGTCAATACAACGCGCGAGAAGGCGTCACCGAGTCGGCAGGATCCTCTACATAGACATTGACGCCCATCACGGAGACGGTGTCATGTACGAGTACTACGACGACAAGGACCTGCTCACGCTTGACTTCCATGAGGATGGTCACTACTTGTACCCCGGCACGGGCTTTGAGTACGAGACCGGAGGTCGGGGCGCGCTCGGGTCGAAGAAGAACGTCATACTCCAACCGGGTGCGACCGACGAGGACTTCAGACGCGAACTGATGGCAGCATCCGACTTCATCAATGACGCGAGACCTGAGTTCGTCATATTGCAGGCAGGGACGGATTGTCTTGAACACGACCCCATAGCCACTCTTTCATTGACTGAAGATGCGCACAGGATGGTTGCCGAGGTGGCAAGAGATGTCGCGGACAGAACCGCCCGGGGTCGACTGCTGGTCCTCGGCGGGGGCGGCTATGACCCAAAGAACACGGCTGCGGGTTGGCTTGCGGTGATAGAAACGTTGCTGGGAAGCGAGGTTGCTTGAGCCGTCAAAACATCCGCTCTCCGGATATCCATATAAGAAAGCGGAGGCTCACTTCTTCGGATGAGCAAAGCAGCTCACGTGCTGATGCTTGTGCTGCTGTTGCCCGCGGCATGTTGTCGACCAGACTGGGCCCTCGGACTGCTCTCTAGTCAATCACTAGGCGAAGGTCATGGTCCGGTACTGAACTCCGTGGCCTTGGCCGAAAGCGACCTACTCCTTTTCGATCAGGGAGGCGAGGTTCATTGGACTGGCACGGATGAGCTATTGCTCACGATAGGCTCCGGCCCTTGGTCCGTCGCGTCTGCGTCCTTCGGAGCTCCCGCCCTCTCTGACCTCTACTGGGTCACTCGCAGTCACTCAGGACATAAGGTGGATGGCTTCGCACTCTTCGTGAGCCGCACTTTCAAGGTGAGGTGCTCGCCTAGCACTAGATCCAGGTACCTCTCGCTCAACAACTCGTACTCGAAACTCAGGCAGAACTTCACAGTGCCCGCGTCCATGGACGGGTTCGAGGTCAGGTATATCTGGGTGGTAGTCAAGGTTGGTTCGGGATGGACTGGGCTTCACTGCGAGATAGAAGACCATGGCGCCCCCAGCACGGTGACGGACACGGAGACCGTCAACATCACGGGACCATATGACTGGTGGATCGCGCTGAAGCTGACCTCTCCTAGGACGCTCCACTCTGGAGAGGAGTTCGACGTAAGGATCGTTTGGGAGTTAGGGGCGGATCCGGGCATTCACCTAATGGACAACGTGACGAATGTCGACGACTATGCGACCGGAGACGCCCAACTGTTCAATACTTCCTCGTCCTCTTGGATCCGCCAGACCGGATGGATGACCATGTGCGTTATGGCAGCAGCCCCAGACGTCAATGACTACTCGCTGACATTGCCCCCTTGGCTACCTCAGATCCAGCTCGGCACATACTGGCTGCACCTTCACGGCAGGAACCTCCCGGCCGGAAGACTCTCCGTGCTTCTGAACTCAGTCACGTTTGGACACGGCTACACGCCTGCGATCTTTCCATACGACCCAATGTCTGAGGTCGACTTTGCGGTTCCTGTCTCAGGGTTCGGCTCTTTTTCGGGCGAGAACCTGAGGGTTGTCACCAACTTGGACACGATAGAGCAGAGCCGGTCGTCATACGACGCCGATCATCCCCCGCCCTTTTTCAGGCCCTTTTCCAAGCTCGTACTCTACACGGATGAGATCGGGCAACCTTGGGGGGAGTGGTCCACGTCCTCCGCAGGGTGGTCAGTGGCAGTCAAAGATCAGAAGTGGGTCTGGCATTCCCTACCTGCCGAGGATATCAGCGAACAGATCTATGACGGGCAGGCGAGGTACAGGATCCGGGTCGACCCTCCCAGCGTTCCCAGCATTGGGTTCCTCACATACAAGCTCGGCTTTTCCTGGGAGTACTGGCTGGCCAAACCGGGTCCGCTCTTTGAAACTAGATACTGGGTCCATCCGACGTATGTCTCTTGGCAAGTCTTGAGGGAGGGAATCAACACAGCAGCCCCCCCTCACTCGTCGCTGAAGTTCTTGATTGAAGGAGTGCCTGAAGACTGGGCCATATCCAGCTTCTGCATTACTTCCGGACCCGGAGGGGGGACGCCCTTCGCCAAGCTTGAGAACTCCTCCTTGGAGATAGGTGGGATACTGCTAGGCCCCTCACCTTCCTACACCGGCAACGCCTCAGTCACGGTGCAAGCCTCAAACTACCTCAATACCCCCCACTCGAAGCTCTTGCTGAGGCTAGGCACAAGTGAGGGCACGTTCTTCATAGTGAATGACAACGTTACGCTGGAAACCAAGGCGTCCTCTGCTCTGGGCTCGACACCCGCGGGCGATGTGTACGCGACTCTGACAGGGCCTAGCGGAGAGGTGTTCTCCGTGCTGGCCAGTCAGCCTGAGGACGGCGTAGCTTCAGCCGGACCTTTTACCCTCCTACAGGTCGGGAGCCACAACCTTGTCGCGTCATTCACGTCCGCTGACGGGCTGAGGGTCGGAGCCAAGTCAGTCCAGATATGCATAAGCAAGTTCTGGGCTGGAACGGACAGACCGGTGGTAGGCCTCAGTTCCCCGCTCGTCGAATTCCTGCTTGTGCCTTCCGAACCCAGTTCGGTTGGGCTTGCTTGGGTCGTCGTGTCAGACCCATCGGGAACTGAACGAAGGGTCGGCTTGGCCTTCAGCAACTCCTCATTCACTGGATCTTGGTCTGTCTCGACGCAGGATCCCTCTGTAGTGGGAGAATGGGTCACGTCGTTCTGGGTCAACTTCCCTGATGGGTCGGACAGGCTAGTCGGGACAGAGACGTTGTTGATTATCGATGATCTCCCGCCGGTGATAGAGAACGTTACTACCATCCCAGCAGAGCCGTCAATGTTCGACGATGTCGACATTTTCTTCTCTGTCCAAGAGAGGGGGAGCGGCCTTAACCGCATGTGGGTGGCCTACACAACTTGGGCCGGGCAACGGGAGACCATCGTGGAGGCGAATTCCGAGCCAGGTGGTTGGTTCAAGGCCTCCATACCTCGCCAGCTGCCATTCGCTCAAGTTCACTTCTGGGTCTGGGCACAGGACCTAAGCGACAACACTTCGTCCTCGGGGCCGCTCTCGTACTCGGTGGGCGTCCCGACTTGGCTTACGGCCTCCGCGATCATAGTGATGGCACTGGCTGCTGCAGTGTACCTTCGTCGCAAGGCGAAGGCCTAGAGGCGCGGCGAAGTGAGGCCTGACTAGGCGTGCCCTGACCCAGCTCCTTCTGCTACCTTCTTGTATATGTCTAAGGTCTGTGCCGCGGCCCTTTCCCAAGTGAAGTACATCTCCGCCCTTCTCCTGCCGTTCCTCCCCCAGTTCTTCATGGCGCTCGGGTCGCTGAGGGCGGACTCTATCCCCCAGGCTATGTCGTTCGGATCATTGCCATTGACGTGAACCCCGTTCTGCTCCGGCCCCGAGGGGATCACTTGCTCTCTGAAACCGACCGTTCCGGAAGCGCCCACAACCACCGGCTTCTCCATGGCCATCGCTTCCAGGCACACTATCCCGAACGGCTCGTAGGTGCTAGGGAACACGGCGAGATCACAGGCTGCGTAGTGCAGGATTCTCTCCTCCTCCGGGACGAACTCGAACTTAGCTATCACGCTCTTGTGTATTCCCAACCTCTCGGCCATCTCGATGACGTGGGTCTGTTGTTCCCCCTTGCCCAAGATCAGCAGCTTTGACTTGGGGAACTCCGATAGGACCCCAGGAAGGGCCTGGAGCAAGTTCGACACCCCCTTGACCCAGGTGAGCCTGCCCACGAACAGTAGCAGGTTCTCGTCTTCGGCAACATCATACGACCTGCGCAGTTCAGCTACCTTCTGCGGGTCAACGGTCTTCGGGTTGTACCTGTTCACGTCAATGCCGTTCCAGACGACCGATATCTTCCCGCCGGGCCACCCGTGTCTCTCAAGGTCCTCCTCCATGGCATAGCTCACAGTGATCAACTTGTCCGCCCTTTTCGCGGCTTCCATCTCGAGGTGGCTGATTATCTTGGACCCATTGCCTGTCCTCCCGAACTCAGTCGAGTGCACGTGGAACGCTGTGGACATTCTTGGCAGCTCGTTCTTGATGCTGATGGCCGAGATCGCGCTGAGCCAGTCATGAAACGCCACGATATCGTGCCCCGACTTCTCCTCCTTCTCGATCTGATTCACGAGCTTCGAGGTGGAGAGCACGTTGTACATCAGGATGTCGTTGAAGAACTTCGTGGCCGGCCCCCAACCCACTATGTCTTGGGTGATGAAGATGGGGAAGACATCCGCGATGTTGATGATGACGGGCCTATGAACCTCGACTCCCTGAACCACTTGCCTTGTGGGCAGGTTCCCGGGGTTCATTGAGAAGACCGTGACATCATTGCCGCTCTTGACCAGCTCCCTGGTGATGTAGGTGGCGTAGGTTCCGAGGCCTCCCACAACCATAGGGGGGTACTCCCACACGAAGAAGGCTATCCGCATGAATTACGGCTCAGTGCCCATGTACGGGCGATATAACTGTTGAAGTCCCCGTCATTCCCCGATCCAAGCATCTAGGCACGTCGACTCCGATTTGACCGGAACCGCGCCACGAAGTACGTGCTACGAGACCTTCGTTCGGCGATCGATGTCAGACGACTCTCGCGCCTGGAGGCGCTTCGGTATCGGTCGTCAACAAGTAGACCTTTCCGTCCTGCTCCGCGGCAAGCAACATCCCCTCGGATGTCGTGCCCATTATCCTCCTCGGGGGGAGATTGGTGAGAATGACGAGCGTCTTTCCGACAAGGCTCTCAGGCCTGTGCGTCTGAGCTATTCCGGCGAGAACCGTCCTCTTGTCCTGTCCCAAGTCAACCGTAAGCTTCAGCAGCTTATTCGACCCCTTTACTTGCTCGGCACTTGTCACCTTCCCCAATCTGATGTCCAGCTTCGAGAAGTCCTCAATGCTGACCGCAGACATGCGCGATCACAACCCGCCCTCGACCCGGCACGTTTCTAAACCTTTTTCGCACTGGCTGTCAAGGCGGTCGAGTGTTTATCTCCGGGCGGATGTAGCTTGCGGCCATGAAGAGGGCGGTAGAGAGCCCAAGGGCTCCCAAGCCGGTCGGGCCGTATTCTCAGGCGATAGTGACAAGCGACTACGTCTTCCTGTCCGGCCTCATACCTATCACGGTCGAGGGCGACTTGATCAAGGGGGACGTGCGGAGCCAGTTCGAGACGATCATGCAGAACGCGCGCGCGATCCTCGAACAAGCTGGCAGTTCGCTTGACAAGGTCCTCAAGGTCACGGTGTTCATGACAGACCTGTCTAGGTTCGACGAGATGAACAGGGTCTACGCCGAGTTCTTCCGCAGCCCCTACCCTTCCAGGACCACGATCCAGGTGAGTTCGCTACCGAAGGGGGCGGAGATAGAGATCGAGATCCTGGCTCACCTGTGAGGTACCCTCTGGGGAATGTGAGATATCAAGAAGGCCAGCATTGACATGACCTCTCGAGCAGTGGCAAGTTTGCTCCAGCCCAGCTTCCTTTCCCGAAAGCGAATCGGCGCCTCTCGGACGATGAGGCCAGTCCTCTCTGCCAACCAGACCGCCTCCACTTGGAACTGAAACCCATCGGAGGTCGACCTTGACACGACCAGCTCCGATGCTCTTCTACTGTAGGCTCGGAATCCGGATGTCGCGTCCCTCGTCTTGATCCCCAGGCAGAGCCTCGCGAGCCAGTTAGCGGACAAAGACATCGCCCGCCTGAAGGATGACCATCCCTCAATCTCGCCGCCCCCGACATATCTGGAACCCACCGTCACGTCTGCACCGGTCCTCAATATCCCGGGCAGCTCCAGAGGACTGTGGCTGAGGTCCCCGTCCATAGTGACGAGTGGGTCGCTCTCTGGGTCGGATAGGGCTTGTCGCATTCCGAACCTCAGCGCGTCACCGAGGCCCTTCCTTTCGGTCCGGGCGAATAGAGTTACGGAGCCGCTGCTCCTCGCTAGCCTCTCGACCTTCTGTACCGTACCATCACTTGATCCGTCGTCGACGACGTAGATGTGGACCCGCTCCCCTAGGTCCAGAAGCTCTCCTATGAGACCAGCGATGGTTTGGGCCTCGTTGACCGTCGGGACTATGACCGCAGTCCTGCCCTTTGCTGGACTCCCGAGCGGAGCCCCTGACGTCGGAGCCTCCTCAGGCGAGTTCAAAGCTCAGACCCTTGGAGGACAGGCACGCCTCGACCTTTCCAAAGGATTCTCCTGTCATGGCCTCTACGGTCAGGTCAACTCTGGCCATTGAGGGCGGTATGTCCGGCTCCTGTCTGATGTGATCTATGTCCACGACGTTTGCGCCAGCCGAGGCGACGCACTGCAGGACGTTCCTAAGCGCCCCCGGCCGATCCGGGATCGTCACTGAGAGTCTCAACAACCTCTTCGATTCCCTGAGGCTCTGGGTTATGACGCGCGCCAGGAGTAGCGGATTCACATTGCCTCCGCTCACGATCGCACAGACTTTCTTCCCGGCCAGGTCCATCTGACCTGATAGCAGCGCTGCCACCGTAGCGGCCCCAGCTGGTTCGGTGACCATCTTCGATCTCTCAAGCATCGCGAACATCGCGCCAACGATCTCGTTGTCGGACACCGAAACCATGTCGTCTACGCTCTCCAACGCCAACCCGAGCGTGATCTTGCCTGGCCTCTTGACCGATATGCCATCAGCGATGGACACGCCCCTCCTCACGTCTACGAGTTCCCCCCTCCTGAACGACTCGCAGAAGGCTGGGTATTCTTTGGACTGCACTCCTATGATCTTGGTCCTTGGGCCGGAGTTATCGTAGACGCTTGCCACCCCCGATATGAGGCCCCCGCCACCGACGGGCACTAGCACGACGTCCAAGTCTGGCACCTGCTCGAGAAGCTCGAGCGCAATGGTGCCCTGACCGGCTATGACATCCAAGTCGTCGAAGGGATGTATGAAAGCGGCTCCCTCCTTCTCGCTGAACGCGAGCGCCTCCTCAAAGCAATCGTCGTACGTCTCGCCGACTTGGTGCACCTTCGCCCCGTAGGACAAAGTCGCCTCAACCTTGTTCGGGTACGCGAACTCCGGCATGAAGATGTGTGACGCCAACCCCAACTCCCTACAGGAGTAAGAGACTCCCTGCGCGTGGTTACCCGAGGACGCCGCGACTATGACCTTGGCTCCTCTTCCCTTCGCCTTCCAGCACGCGTTCAACGCTCCCCTGATCTTGAAGGCCCCCGTCTTCTGGAGGTTCTCAAGCTTCAGGTAGGCTTCACACCCGGCGGTCCTGCTCAGGTAGTCGTTCCTCAGGGCTGGCGTCCTGTGGGTGTGATGAGACACAATGGCGAAGGCCTCTCGTGCAGCAGCGTGAACCTCGGTCGTCTTCGTGCCCATTCGACAGAATCGCGCAGCTGTTAGATTTAACGGTTTGAAGGCGCGCTCACTAAGCTTACGTCTCCGTCTTTCACGAGAACGGCGGTTGACGACGCTGACCTCAGGAAGTGACTGTGGAACGAACCGCTGTTGGCAACCCTTAGATTCTGGTCGATCAGGGGGATGTGCGTGTGACCCATCACGATCCAGCACCTGTCGTCCAAGCCAAACCTTCGTC
>Ga0172365_10004122_pt1 | contig 10757 bp, 9 predicted proteins | sample LakKivSesite48cm_FD_114535 | JGI IMG/M metagenome (GOLD analysis project Ga0172365, IMG submission 114535) | Sediment microbial communities from Lake Kivu, Rwanda - Sediment site 48cm | ecosystem: Environmental > Aquatic > Freshwater > Lake > Sediment | place: Rwanda: Western Province, Lake Kivu... | reverse complement strand
TTATAGGGTTCTTTATAATCGCTTCTTAATTTTCTTTGTCCTGTTTTATGTAATTCAGTTTTAATATGTGCTTCCCATCTTGCTTTTGTATTACATTTAAAATTACATTTTTCACATACATACTTATTTTCTTTATTTTTTGTTTCCATACTATATATTTATATATAAATATATTTTAAATTATTTTACAATTAAAAACAAATATATAGAATTATTTTTTTAAAGTATAAAAATAATGTTATTTTTTTTAATTAAATATAAAGTATTTAAAAATATATTTTTATCTTATATTATAATATACATAAATATGAGTGTTCTTAAAAAACCTCCAGATAAATATATTACTGTTAAATGTGTTTTAGATAAAATTATTATTGATGATAAACCTGATAATGAATTAAAAAAAGATGATATTAAAACTATTTTAAATGATACTTGTTTTAGAACTAATCAAATTGTTATTCATACTTATCAATTCTTAAGATTATGGATTTTATATAGATATCATAATAAATTAGATATACCTATTATCACTGAAGAACTTATTAGAATGGTAATGAATACATTATCTACTAAAGATAATAGAGGTAATAAACCAACTGATGAAAATTTAAAATTATTAGAAGAACTTAATAAATTCTATCAAGAACATTATAAAAATCTTAATTATGAAAATAAAATAAATAGTTCATATTTATCCCAAATAATAAATTCAATGGCTACTGACATTTTAACTAATATTGAAAATAATATTAAAATGCACTTTTTTAAATATGTTAATAGATTTGTTAATTCTTCATTTAAGAAAATTAATAATGATTTATTAGAAAAAGCAAAAGAAGGAAGTAAAACACTATTAAGAAAAGAATTAAACAAAGATGTATATGAAATTAAACAAGATTTAATAAATAACACATTAAAATCTAATGAAAAATATCACAACTGGATAAATAAACATAAGGAAAATATATTTTATAAAGATTTTGTTAATTCTAATGAGTTTGATATTCAAAATAATCCTCAAAGATATTTAAAATCAATGATTTATATGTGTTTAGAATTACAAAAATTAGAGACAAAATCATTTCAATTCTTTCCTTTAAGAACTGATATTATACAAAAATTTTGTCCCATAGACACCAAAACCCTTATAGAACTATTTATAAAGAAAGATAAAAAAAAATATTTAGATGATGTTGAATCGTATAAAGAACCTGTATGGACTATGTTATTTGATATAAATAAACCTATATTTAAGCAGTCAAATTACATATTTGATTATAAAATATATACAGATGGTTATTCTGTGTCAATTCAAATGTTAAAAACAGATAAAGTTGAAAGTGAAAAACAAAAAAAACAAAATATGAAAAATAAAAGAAAAGAAAATAAAGAATTAACAAAAGATATGACTGAAGAACAAAAAACAGAATTTAAAAAGAAATGCGAGGAAGAAAAGAAAAAGAAAGATAAAGAGTTTAAATTAAAGTTAAAAGAACAAAAAGACAAAGAAAAAGAGGCATTTAAAAAATTACCAAAAGAAGAACAAAATAAGATATTAGAAAAGAGAAAACAAGAAATTAAGGAAGCCAAAATATTAAATGGAACTGACTTTTTATATTTAGAAGACTTGACTGATAAACAATTAGAAGAAGTTAAAAAGAATAATTGGTTAACTTGCGATCCAGGAAAGAACACATTAATGCATATGAAGAATAAAAATGGCAAAAAATATAGATACACCAATAGAAAACACGCTAAATTAACAAAAAGATTAAAGTATCAAAGACTTATTCAAAATTATAAAGATAAAAATGATATTTCTAAAGTAGAAAATGAATTAACTAAATATAACTCAAGAACTTGTAATTTTGAGAAATTTAAAGAATTTATTAAAAATAAAAACAAAATTAATGGTATGTTATTTAATAAATATAATAAAGAAATATTTAGAAAATATAAATGGTATGGTTTTTTGAACAGAAAACATACAGAAACTAAAATGATAAAGGAAATAAAAAGAACATTTGGTAAAGATGCAATAATATTTTATGGAGATTTCGGATTTAAGACAAATTGTAACAAAGGTAATATATCTACACCAAATAACAGATTAAAAAGATTAATAGGAAAACAAATGAAAGTATATAATTTAGATGAATTTAGAACATCAAAATTAAACCACAAAACTGAAGAAGTTTGTGAAAATTTATATTTACCAGATGCAAAAGGAGTAATCAGAAAATTACATTCTGTCTTAACATATAAAATGGAAAACAGACAGATAGGATGTATAAATCGTGATGAAAATGCAGTAAATAATATGATAAAAATAGTAAATCATTATCTTGATAAAAAAGAGAGATTATTAAAATATAGAAGAGATTATGATTTAGAAAAAGGTGAATTAAAAGCCGAAACCAAACAAAAGGTGATAACCTCCATCAAAAATGACACTAAAAATCGGGAGGTCAAGTATCAACCAAGCTCGAAATGAGTGCAATTACATTAGATTCGTTGAATAAAAGTGTCCCAATATTCAGCGAAAAAGGTGTAATAATAATTTTATTATCAAATTAATTTCATTTATTTTTTTAAAAAAAAACAAAATTATAACTATGATACAAATTATGGTTTTTTTTGTTAATTTATTTAAAATAATTTTACTTAAAAAATCATTTATAATAGACATTTTTTATATAAAAATATAATATATATTTATTTGGAGTATGGATGAAATAATATATAAAATTTAATTAATATATATTTATATTAAAATGGATAATATAACAAATTTAAATTTAGAACCAGATTCAGATTCTGACGAATATATTGATTTATCGGTATGTGTAGAAGATGATTTAAAACATATATTTCAATTTCACTTGTCAAATGAAAAACTTATTATAAAACATATCGGTAAAAGTACAGATACACCAGATATTATAATTATGGAAAATTTTGGTCCTGAATCAAATATGTTTTTGTATAGTTGTGTATATTCTCAAGATGAGTTAGAATCATCAAAAAAATTAGAAATATCTAATGAAAATGAAGAAATTGGAATAACTAATTCTAACTCTAACTTTGAAAATTCGGAAAATAATTTAGAGGATTTTAAATTATTTTTTCCAATTGTAAAATTAATTATTAAATCTAGTTCAGATAATTACATAATAACAAGTATTGCTGTCAAATTAAATCAACAAATAGTTTTGGAAAATGAAATTAAAAATTGGGATTTGTATTGGATTGAAAATTCGAGTTTAAATAAAGAACATTTTAAAACTCTCAAATTAGAAAAAAATATTAATCCTACAAATATATTAGAAAATATTATAAAGTTAAGTTTAGACTAATACAACATTGTATCTTTCTTGTAAAAAATTACGTAATTTGTCAATATTATTTTGTTTATTAACAATTTTTAATGATAATATTGTGTCAAATATATTTTTGATAAGGTCATTTAATATATTAGAATGAGAATTTTCATATTCATCTAAATAATCTTGTAAAGTAGCATAAATTTTATCATATTTATGTTTATCATTTTTTTGTATTGTTAATAAATCTTCAATAATATCATTTGTTAGCTCTAATTAAATTATTATCCATAATAATATTAATTCATATTTTAAGTAAATATATAATATTTTTTTTTCATTTTTTTAAACCATATATATTTAACTAAAATTATAATTTTCAAATTTTTGTAAATATAAATTATAATTTTCTTGCGTCCAGCAAACAAAAATTATATCTAATTGATAATCTTTGTTTATAATTAACCAATTTTTTATTGTATTTATAACAATATTACATGCTAAATCTGGATTAAATCCATACAATCCAGTAGAAATATTTGGAATTCCAATAGAAGTAATTTTATTTAATTTACATAATTCTAATATATTTATATAACAATTTGATAAATTTTTGCAATGAATGTCAATTGAAATTAATTTATTAGATTCATTTATATTAGGTCCAACAGTATGAATAACAAATGAACATGGTAAATTATATGATTTTGTTATAATTGCTTCTCCAGTATTTATTTTTTGCGGTGAATTTTTTTTATACAATATTTCAAAACATTCTTTTCTTAAGGATGGTCCAGATTTTTTATGTATTATGTTATCTATGCAATTATGATTGGGATTAAAACATCCTAATCCCATTGAATTAGCTGCATTAACAATACATTCTACTTTTAACAAAGTGATATCACATTTAATTAAATAAATTTGTGATTTAAAAATATTTATATGTTTAAAATTTTTATAACATATAATACAATTATTATTATATTTTTTAGTAAGTTCATAATTTAATAATTTATTTATTTTTTTAATTAAATTATCAGGAGTATAAAATGATTCAATTATATGAATATCAATAGATTTTCTATTAAAATCATATGTCTTATTATTTATTATGTTATATTCATTAACAATGTCAAATATCTCATTCAAATAATAATATTTATTAAAAAATAATGTAATTTTATACGCAATTTACAAAAGAAATAATCATTAAATGTATCTATTACAAATAAATATCATCTTTATAAAAAATTGATTTTATGAATATATATTTACAACAATATTATATTATATCAATTAAATGGAAATACAACATAATGAAGATAAAAATAGTTTTAAATCACATCAAGAATTAGGAGCTCAATTAAAATTATTTTTTTTTGATGAAAAATCTCCAGGTTCAGCATTCTTTTTATCACATGGAACAATTCTTTATAATAATTTGGTAAATTACATTAAATCAGAATATAAAATAAGAGGTTATTCTGAAGTAATGACTCCCGTTATATTCGATAAATCCCTATGGGAAACTTCAGGACATTGGTCCAAATACAAAGAAAATATGTTTGTAATTGAATGTAATAAATCAGATAAATCTGATCCTGAAAATCAATCGAATTGTTGTCAAAGTCATAGACAATTTGCAATTAAAGCAATGAATTGCCCATCCCACTGTCTTTTATTCAAACATCAAAATCCATCATATAGAGATTTGCCAATGAGATTAGCAGATTTTGGTGTACTACATAGAAATGAAATACATGGAAGTTTAAAAGGATTAACAAGAGTAAGAAAATTTTGTCAAGATGATGCACATATATTTTGTTCTTTTGAACAAGTTCAACAAGAAATTAAAAATGTCTTAGAATTTATTCATAAGGTTTATGAGGATTTTGGTATGAAAATTAAATTTGGTTTATCAACAAGACCAGATGAATTTATTGGAGAAATTGAAACTTGGAATAAAGCAGAAGAAATATTAAAAGGTATTTTAGATGATTTTTATCCTGGTTATGAAATTTATGAAAAAGATGGCGCCTTTTATGGAAATAAAATTGATTGTAAAGTTCTAGATGCTTTTGGAAGAGAACATCAATTGGCAACTGTTCAATTAGATTTTAATTTACCAGAAAGATTTGCTTTAACATACAAAGATTCGAATGGAAATGATTCTAGACCTGTTATGATACATAGAGCTATATTTTGTTCAGTAGAAAGGTTTATAGGTATATTATTAGAATCAACTCAAGGAAATTTACCATTTTTTGTTAATCCAAGACAAATAGCAATTATTCCTGTTAAATCAGATGATTTGGCAATAAATGAATATTGTAAGGAATTATTTTCTAATTTAAAAAAATCAAATTATAATGTCAGTTATTATGATGATTCTGATACAATGCAAAAAAAAATTGCTCAATGTGAAGTTTTACATTATAATTTTATTGTGGTTATTGGTAAAAAAGAAGTTGAAAATAAAACAATTAGCATAAGAAATCCCAAAATTACTTTATCTTATTTAGAATTATTAGATTTTCTTGATAAAAATAAAAAATCCAAATAGTTTGAATTCATTATTTTTTTTATTTAATTAATTTAATATTTTTATATTAAATGTGGTTTTTTATTTTACATGAATTAGTACCAACTTATAAAGATAATTATGGTAAAAGAAATTGCAGAGTCTTTTTATATGGAGTTGTATTATATTGTGCGAGTTTTTTAATATTATTAAATTTATTTTTATATAATGCTATTTCTCAATTATTATATGATGCATTATATTGGATAGGAATAATTTTAATTCTAAGTGACATATGTGTTATTGCATATGAATATAAATATTTTTTTGGAAGAAATATTTTAAATGAAGTTAAAGAATTAGGAGACGATAAAAATCAACAAGATTGGATATATGATAATCAAAATCATATGTATATAAAAAATAATAATAATGAAACAAATCAAAATAATGATTTAACAAATAGGATTGATTCAAAATCTGAAAAACCAATAAAATTAACAAAATCTAAAAAAATATCAAAATCAAATAAAAAATATGAAATTGAAAAATAAAATATATTTATAATATAAATATATGTCAAGTTCAACATTAGAAATATACACTGATGGTTCCCTAGTCAAAAAAGATGGAAATATATATTGTGGTTATGGAATATATTTTCCAAATAATGAATATAAACCAATAAGTAGAAAATTTACTCACGAACCAATAACAAATAATCGAGCAGAATTATATGCAATATTAAAATCAATAGTAATAGCAAATATTATTAATTTAGAAAGAATTAAAAATTCACAGGAACAAATTAAATTGGTTAATATTTATTCAGATTCAGAATATTCTGTTAAGACGTTTAACGAATGGTTACCCAAATGGAAAAAAGCAAAAAAAGAATACAAAAATCCAGATATAATTAATGAAATAGAAACCCATATTGAATTAGCCCCTTTTAAAATAAAACTAAAACATATTAGGGCACATACAGGTAAAACAGATATACATTCAATATCAAATGATGTTGTAGATGAATTAGCAAAAAAAGGTGCTTTTAGAAAAAAATAATTTTGTTTATGAAATTTTAAGACCAATATACCATAGAACTTGATATACTTAGTGTTACACAAGCTAAAATTACCGCTATTAAAAGATGCGTTACATTAGTCATACCAGCCATCATTTCACCAGAAGCACCTGCAATAACACAAGCTACAATTGTTGATAAAATACACCAACCAGATAATAGTAATTTAACAGAAGTATCTAATTTATTTTTAACACTTTCAATACAACTATAACTTAAACATAAAATACAAGATATTCCCACATACATAGGAGCAGCATATACGACAGACATTATTTATATATATTATCAAATATAAAATTATTTATAAAAAGATTTAATTTATACAAAATTATAATTATTATTTACAAAATTAAATATATTAATAGTATTTTTTAATTTAACGTCATCATTCGGATTTGAAATTTCTTGTATATATTTAAATTTATTTTCAATAACCTTATAATGTCCAAGACACCATAGTAAATTATTAATATATATATTGAATCTATTTGGGTCAAATGCATTAAAATTAAATTTAATTTTTTTCTTAGTCCCAATTAAAATAAAAAATGTAATAAATTCAATTAGATTGTTATAATTTACAACATCATTTGATATTATTGGTTTATTGTATTTTATGTAATTTTCATATGTGTTAATTATTGATTCATAAGAAATATTTGATATTTTTGGTAAATAATCATTACCTAATAAAAGCACAATTAAAACATAATCCAAATTATATTTTTTAAAATTACTAATATAAATTATTTGAATTGGTCTAAAATTTGTTATTACGTCAATCCTAATTGATTTACCAATTGATAATGAATGAGCAATTAAAATCATATCTGAATCTTTTGAACAAATACAAATGTTATTTTGATTTGAATCGTAAATAGAATTTAATATTTTAATATCAGCTTCCCCTTTTATGTCATCACTATTTATAACAATTTGAAATTTAGATTTGTTTATTTTTCTATACTTTTCAATAATATCAATTAGATAATATTTAAAGGTATTTAATATTTTTGAACCAGGTTTAATTGTTTGTTTATCATAATCAGTTGATTCTACTTTATTTTTATATCGTAATATAAGTGTTTGTAATTTAGGATTTGATAATTGGGTATCATCATATTCACCATCATAAACTAATTGAATAGTAGATTTAATTTTAATTGAAGCCATTAAATTATCCCAAAAATTATTTATTTTTAAATATAAATCTTTATCATTTTTACATTTGTATATTAAAAAATGAATTAAATAATTACAATCTATATAAACATGGTCATATTCAATTATTCCATTAATATATTCTTGTTTTAAATGTTTTAAATAATCTTTAATACCCATTTAGACTAAAATTTATAGTTTGGTATATATTATTATTTTAGATATTTTAATCAATTTTTTCAATGTATAAAATAAAAATTGAATTTATTATAATAAACATAATTATTTATAAGATAATATATTACAATGTCTAATAAAAAAAATATTTTAGGTTTGATTAACAAAAAAAACGGAAAATTTTTCAGAATGGTATTCTGAATTAGTTGTTAAATCAGAACTAATAGATTATTCTGAAGTATCTGGATGCTATGTATTGAGACCTTGGGCTTATGAAATATGGGAATACATTCAATCTTACCTAAATACACAATTTAAAAAAATAGGTATTTCAAATGCTTATTATCCAATGTTTATTACAGAGAAAACATTATCAAAAGAACAAGAACATTTAGAAGGATTTGTACCTGAAGTTGCTTGGGTAACTCATTCTGGAAATACTAAATTAGATAACAAATTAGCTATAAGACCAACATCAGAAACAATTATTTATCCTTATTTTTCCAAATGGATAAGAACTTGGAGAGATTTACCTCTAAAACAAAATCAATGGTGTAATGTTGTTAGATGGGAATTTAAAGACCCTACACCTTTTATTCGTTCAAGAGAATTTTTATGGCACGAAGCTCATACTGTTCACGAAACTTTGGAAGAAACAAAAGAATTTGTTAAAGATACTTTAGATATTTATTATGAAACATATAAATCAATTTTAGCTGTTCCCACAATAAAAGGTGTTAAAACATATGTTGAAAAATTTGCTGGAGCAGATTATACAACAACTGTTGAAGCATATATACAAGAATCTGGAAAAGGAATTCAAGGTGCTACATCGCATAATCTTGGACAAAATTTTGCTAAAATGTTTGAAATTTATTTTGAAGGAAGAGATACTAAAAAACATATTCCTTATCAAACATCATTTGGATTTACTACAAGAAGTATTGGAGTTATGATAATGACACATAGTGATGATAAAGGACTTGTATTACCTCCCCAAATATCACCTATTCAAATAGTTATAGTTCCAATATATTCAAAAAAATATGAAGACTCATTCATTAATAAATATACAAATAAAGTTTATATGTGTTTAAAAAATAAATTTAGAGTAAAACTAGATGATGATAAATTAAATACTGCAGGATACAAATTTAATTATTGGGAATTAAAAGGAATTCCACTTAGAATTGAAATTGGTAATCAAGAAGTTGAATCTAATAAATTATGTTTATTTCGTAGAGATATTATGGAAAAAGAAGTTATTGATTTTAATTTAAATTTAATTCAATTAATTGATAATAAATTAGAACAAATTCAACAATCTTTATACTTGAAAGCACATTATAAATTAAATACAAATATAATCAAATGCTTATCAATTGATGAATTAATTCAAACAATTAAAGAAGGAAAATTAGCTTTAACTCCATTTTGTGATGATTCAAAAATTGAAGAGGAATTTAAAATTAAATGTAAAGAATTATATGGTATTAATGGGGTTAAGACATTATGTAAACCATTCAATGACATAGATAATAATAACATTAAATATAAACTTGAAAATAGAGATAAATGTTTTATTTCTTCAAATCCTGCGACTTGTTGGGTAATTTGGGGAAAATCATATTAAAAATAATATTTATAAAAATTTTTATACGAATAATTACATAATGTCCAAATTAATTTTGTTTTTAATAAAAGATATATCATATGAACCAATCTTATTACTCATATTATTATTTTTGAACATATCGTAAATATCATCTGATGTAATTGAACCATATTCAATAATCATATTTGATACCCAATGTACAATTTCTGAATTATCTTTCAATAATGATTCTATTTCATTAATAATTATTTTATTTATTCTTTTTAATTGAGATTCCATTTGGTCATTAAGTTTTGAATCCTTTGAATCAAAATCAATATAATTATTTTCTGGAACTAACATTCCATTTAATAATAATCTTTTGAGTATTTTTCTTGCTTTAGAATAATCATCTTCTCCTCCACACGTTATATCTCCAATAAAAATTTTTTCACTTATTCTTCCTCCATACAATATCATTACTTCTATTAATAATTGAGAAATTGTCGTTTTTACTAGTAAATCATCATCATCTTGAGGAAATAATGTATATCCTAAACTTTTGGAATTTATACTTATACATATTTTTGTAGGAATAATAGAATTGGCTATTAAAAATCCCAATACCGCATGACCTGCCTCATGATAAGCAATGATTTTTTTATTGAGTTCATTAATTTTTCTTTCTCTTTCCATACCTAATATACATTTTGATATTTCCTTATCTAAATCATCTGTTGTTATTTGAATATGAATTTTGCCATCAAATTCATTATTATCTTCTTGATTATTATCTTCTTGATTATTATCTTCTTGATTATTATCTTCTTGATTATTATCTTCTTGATTATTATCTTCTTGATTATTATCTTCTTGATTATTATCTTC
>Ga0172365_10004120_pt1 | contig 10765 bp, 6 predicted proteins | sample LakKivSesite48cm_FD_114535 | JGI IMG/M metagenome (GOLD analysis project Ga0172365, IMG submission 114535) | Sediment microbial communities from Lake Kivu, Rwanda - Sediment site 48cm | ecosystem: Environmental > Aquatic > Freshwater > Lake > Sediment | place: Rwanda: Western Province, Lake Kivu... | reverse complement strand
TCTCCAAGACGCACGAGGATGCCATCATCGATCTCTGCAACCCATACATCGTGAAAGGCCAGCTCGAGTGCGGGATCAAGGAACTCCCGCTGCACGAGATGGACATCTCTTTTTTCGGCCCGAAGGCTCGAGAAATCGTGGAACAGCTCGTCGCGGAAAAGACCGTGTACAAGGTCGGGGGACGCTATTTCTATTCACGCAACGATTTCCCCGCGGAGCGGACGAGCCTCAACTCCATCCCCTCGGAGAACTACAAGGTGTTCGAGGTCGTGGGCGGGAAGAAGCGGCTCGTCACTGCGGAGACCGAGAGCCGGGTGTTCTCCACGCTGCACGAGGGCGCGGTCTTCCTCTTCATGGCCGAGACCTACAAGGTGGAAAAGCTCGACCTCCAGGCGCGCGAGGTCCTGCTGCGGCGCGAGGACGTCAATTACTACACCCAGGCCTTGTACGAGACGAGCATCTTTCCGATCTCGATTGGGCCAGGCGGATTCGGGCCGATTGCTGATGCCAAGGCCATCAAGCCCGCCAGGGCGTTCTCCCGCGGGTCGGGGCTCGAAAGCTTGGACGTGTACTACGGCGACGTGCGTGTCGAGCACGAGTACACGCGGTACGCGGTGAAATCCATCGACACGTCCGAGGCGATCGACTACCACCCGCTCGAGCTGCCGAAGACCGCCTTTAACACGAAAGCCGTCTGGTTGAACGTCCCCCTCGACGTGCAAGTCGCGATCGACGTGACGGGGAAAAAGGCGCTGGGCGGCGGTATCCACGCGATCGAGCACGGCTCGATTGGCTTGTTTCCCAAAAAAGTGCTCTGCAGCCGATGGGATGTCGGCGGCGTGAGCATCGACGTCGATCCGCTGTACAAGAAGCCCATGATCTACATCTACGACGCCTTCCCGGGCGGGATCGGCCTGGCCGAGAAGGCGAAGGACAACATCATCCCGCTGCTCGAGGACACGCTGGCGCTGGTTCGCACGTGCACGTGCAAGGGCGACACGGGCTGCCCGTCTTGCATCCAATCGCCAAAATGCGGGAATGGGAACGAGCCACTGTCGAAAAAAGCAGCGATTACCATGTTATCGATGATTCTGGAAAAGATTGCCCGGTAATTGATGCTTCGATAATGTCCAGGTAGTTTTTTTCCATGCAGATCCTTTATTAATCCCAATTCAGCTCGATTGGCAGGACACCTAGCGCTTCAAGATGTCCGAGACGATGTCCTTCGCCGAGGAGACCACCGACCGCGGGTTGAGCAACGGCGAATCCTTGCTCAAGTTCACGAGCGTCGCGATGAGCTTGTCGAATTTTCCGTTCATGTCCTCGATCGCAGTGCTTGTGCGCTCGGACAGCGAATCGATGGCAGTTCCCATATGCTCGATCGTGTCGCGTGTCTTGGAAAGTGTTTCCGTCATCCTTTCCATCGACGTGGCGAGCCTTTCCGAGAGTTGGTTCAGCGTGGTAACGGTCTTCTCGAGGGTTTCAATCAACTTCTCCATCTTAAGCAGGTCTGGCATGGGGCTATCACTCGAGGGTCAAATGCGCACGAATCATTTTATACTTTTGGAGCCTTTGCTAGACCATCGTTAACGCGGAGGAAACTCGTGCCGCGATAGCATACCCTCTCCCTTGAAGAGTGAGCCAGATGGGCAAGGACGAAAAAAACATAATCGTAGCGCACGCGCATTGGGACAGGGAATGGTATTTACCATTCTCGCTCATGCGCTTCCGTTTGGTGGCAATGATGGACAAGCTCGTGAACGTGCTCGAGACGGACAAGGAATTTTCCTCGTTTATGCTCGACGGGCAGACGTGCATGCTCGAGGATTATGTCGAGATCCGGCCGGCCATGAAGGAACGCATCGGCGCGCTGATCAAGGCGGGGCGGATCCAGATCGGGCCATACTACGTGCTGAACGACGCCTGGCTTCAGACCGGGGAGGGATACATCCGAAACTTGCTCGTGGGCCACGCCATCTCGCGCGAGTGGGGCGTGCGGCCGATGAAAGTGGGGTACGTTCCCGACCAGTACAACCACTTCGAGCAGATGCCGCAGGTCCTCGCCGGATTCGGCGTCAAGGCCATGGCGTTCGGCCGCAGCATGGGAAACCAGCAAGAGGAGCACGGTCTCGGCTTCGAATTCGAGTGGAAGGCACCGGACGGGTCATCCGTGCTCGCGCTGCACTTGATCGGTGGGTACGGCATGTGCTCCGGCTTGCCCGACCAGCCGGAGCTCGCCGTCGATATGCTCGTGTTCGGCCGCGGGGCGATCCGGCAGATCAAGAAGGCGACGCGATGGTCGCTCATGTTCTCTGGCGATGACCACCGCTTGCCAGAACACGTGCTCCCGGTTTCTTTCTGGGCCCAGAAGGCGGTATACGAGATCACCGAGGACGAGGGCACGCTCCAGCTCGGGACGATGGAGGAATTCGTCAACCACGTGCTCGGCGAGAAACCGGACTTGCCTGCCTACACGGGCGAGCTCCGCGGTGCCCGGTACCAGCGCGCGTTCCAGGGCGTGTACTCGTCGTGCATGCCCCTGAAGCGGCGGAACGCCTTCGCCCACGACGTGCTCGAGCGGTATGCCGAGCCCCTGGCTGCGATCTCGACCAGCATCGCCGGGACAGACTACCGTGGATTCTTGGCGGTTGCATGGCGCGAGTTGCTAAAGAACCAGGCCCATGACAGCGCCTGGGCGGCATCGTGGAACCAGGTCATGAAAGAGATGGACACGCGGTTCGACGTGGCCATCCAGAACGCTGAGGAGACGCGGAACTGGGCGTTGCTCGACATCACGTCCCGGATCCTCGTGCAGAAGGTCTCTGATTCCCAGGTAGAGGTCATATTGTTCAATCCCCTGGAATACGCCCGCGCGGAACCGATCACCTTCGTGCTACCCGCGAACTTCGACTTGGAGGCCGGGTACACGTTGATGGCCGCTTCCGGGCAAGCGATGAGATCCAGCTTCGAACCCGTGCCCACAAGCAACGAGGAGATCTTCCTCGTGCGGAAGTTCGTCGGGTCGCACGGCAGCCGGCCCAAGCGTTTTTACAAGATGCACGTGGAGGCCGTGGAGGTGCCGGCGCTCGGGTACACGACGCTGGTCGTGGCACCTGCCGTCCGCAAGACCGCGCCGGTCGGGGGCGATTTCGGGCTTGCAAGATCGCTCAAGGCCGATGCCCGCTATATCGAGAACGACGCGGTCCGGGTCGATATCAACCGGGACGGCACGTTGGATCTCCTGGATAAAAGGACGGGCAACGCGTACCACGACCTCAACTCGTTCGAGGACGTCTCGGACGTCGGCGACGGCTACGAGTTTCAATCGATCGAGGGCGACGTCCCCCTTCCATCGACCAAGGGCGAGGCGAGAAGCGAACTCGTTGGGAACACGGGCTTCTCGGCCACGGTCAAGGTGTCCGTCGATATGGCCGTTCCCGCGGAGGCAGAACACCGTGCGAAGCGGTCAGACCGCACGGTCGTGCTTCCCATCGTCGTTCTCGTCAAGGTCAACGCGGGGGACGACCCGCGAGTCGAGATCTCCGTCCACGTGGAGAATAAAGCACGGGATCACAAGCTCGCTTGCATCTTCCCGACCGGGATCATCTCGAGCCAAGTAGAGGTTGACGGCCATTTCGGCATCACGACGCGCGCCATCAAGCTTCCCAGGGGCGACGGCTGGACCGTCAAGCCGACTGCCCAGGCCATGCAGCACCGGTTCGTGAGCGTCACGGATATCTCCGGCAAGAAAGGGTTGCTTATCGCGAACAAGGGCATACCCGAGTACGATGCCATCGAGCAGCGGGATGGCACGGTTCGGCTTGGCCTCACGGTGCTCCGGTCGACGCGTGGCTGGGGCTTGCACATCAACAAGGTATCCCCGGTCACGGTATCATTCACAGAGGTGGCCGGCCCTATCGATGTGGAATATTGTATCATCCCTCACGATGGTAACATCTTTCATGGCGCGTTCCGCGATGCCATGCGCTTCCGCTATCCGGTCCACGCCGAATATCGGGGCGCGCATGACAAGTACCAGGGGTATTTCCCGAACATCCCCGCCCCGTCCCCGTTCCTGCTCATGGCTGGCTCGTTCGTCGAGCTGGAGCCCCCGGAGCTCGTGCTGTCGTGTATGAAACGAGCCGAGGGATCGAACGGCATCATCATCAGGCTCTTCAACGCGTCGAAAGAGGGTGTCATCCACGGCAAGCTCAAGGTGGGCGTGAAGTTCAACCGCGTCGAGCTCGTGGACCTGGAGGAAAACGTGATCACGAGCGTTCCGGTCAAGAAGGATGACATCGCCTGTTCTATAGCCCTTGACGTGCCGAAAGCGAAGATCTTGACCTTAAAATTCTCGTAGGAACCATCTACGAAATCTTGTTCAAGAAGTCATTTCACTTCCTTGGCGAAATCGAGGGGCGCCGTGGGCGCCTCGAGGGAGAACTCCCCGGCGATGATGCGTGACTTGAGCTCCGTGGCGAGCTTGATGGCGCCATGGCGGTCCGACTGCCTGAGGACGACCGGCACCTTCCGATCGCCGAATATCACTTCCTTCATATCGATGTCGAACGCTTGCGGGGCTATCGTGCACGTGACTGCACATAGCCCGCAGTTGTAGCAACGGGTCTTGTCGATCCCCTTTTTCTTGTGGAACGCACTGGTTGGGCAATACATCTCCCCCGGACAATCGTGGCAATCGTCGCACTTCTTCGGATCGAACTTTACCTCGAAGTTATCCCCCCAGACGTCCCCGTACGTTATGTCAGCAATTCTCTCGCGTCCGACCACATTTATGACAGTGAGCTGGATATCTTTATCAGATTTGACAAGGTTGTTGAAGACTTTTTCGTTCAAGACGGGGATCGGAGCGGCCAATGAACAGATTGGTTCGACGCCGAAAGATGTTTTAAAACCGCCCATGTATTCCGGCTTCATTCCTTTAAAATCCGCGATGGCCATCATGTTTGGTTTCAAGTAGTAATTTCGGGTTCCCGGCCCGACCAGGTATCCTTTTCCGCCGTTGACGAGTAAGGGTGAACCAACACCGAGCGTGATGAATTCCGGATCGTTCTGGAACATGTTTATCGCCCCGCAACCAGAGAACGTGAGTTCGGCAGAGTTTGGCTGCATTGGGAGGGCTGAAAATATCGTGTCGACCGGTTCAGGGGTCGGGTTTATCATTGCGTTGTAATTCTTGAATCCCTGCCTCGTGCCGAGCAACCGTGCGTATTGCATGTCATCGAGGGTGATATCCTTCTCCACCTCCTTGCCGAGGTTCGATCGTGCGATCACGTGTATTTTTTTTCCTTCGACAAGATCCCGGAATAGTACAGCCCCGGAATAGTGCTCGGCAGTCTTGCTATGGGCGGTGCCATAGAGCAAGACGTCCACGACGCCGAGGAACTCGTTCGGGCAAGGGCCCGGATAGCCGGGTATCCCGTTCATGGAGACCTCGACGAACTTGCGATGTTCCTTCGGTGGAGACACGCGGAACGTGAAGATGCCGAGGATCCCGGACATGAGTCCCTTCGTCGCGGTCGTGACCACGTCGACGTCATCAAAGGTGAGTGGCTTTTTCGCGATGGTGTCCACGAATTCTTGCGCCGTCATGACCACGGCAGTGCCCTTCTTGATCTTCTCTTTGATCTCGGCGAGGGTTCTCGTTTTTCCCATGGTGGATCACGGCAGCGCCCGTGCGCGTCGAGCTAGTAAATCGATAGGGGTCTTTGAAGATTGTGTCTTCGTTCCTTGCCCGTAAATTATTTTTAGAGAGCACCACGTGATCTTCCGACAATGGACAGCATCTTGACCACGCCGGCGAGCGAGCCATTCCCCTACAAGCAATATTTCATGGAAAAAAAGGAGGCGGGCCGCGCGTTCGTCGGTCTCTTCGCGCACGAGCTGGTGCCCGTGGAGCTGGTTCGGGCAGCCGGCGTGACGGTCGTGCCTTTGGCATTCGTCGGGCCCGAGGAATACTCGGCCACTGGCGGGTCGTTCATGTCCCACAGCACGTGCACGTTTGCCCGGAACATTGTTGGTGCATTCGTGCACGAGGACATACGATTTTACAAGCAGATCGAGTATCTCGTGAGGTCAAACTACTGTAACGGCGACTTCTGCGGCATGGAGTACTTGAGCCGCGAGTTTCAAATTCCCACTATCGATCTTGCCATCCCCATCAAGACACGTGCGTACTCGATCGCATACTTCACCGAGCAAGTCAAGGCGTTCGCGCAGCGCCTGGCCGAAGTGCTCGGGGCCAAGATTTCCAACGACGAGATCAGGCGCCAGGTAACGGCACACAACGCTGCGCGGGCAGCGATTGGCCGATTGCTCGGTACTGGCATATACGGTGGTGAACTTCTCCAGCGTTACCAGGAGGCAACGGTGCTCGAGCCAGCAGAGCTTATCGAGCGCCTTAACGCGCTGTATTTCAAGAACGAACAATTCACATCGGGAGGTGGCAAGGAACGCGGCAAGCGGCCTGGCATCATGCTCAGCGGCGACCCGCTGTTCATCAACGATTTCTTCGCTAACTGGCTCGAGGAATTCGGCGCGAGCGTCGTGTACTACGATACGTGGATCGGAGCTCGCATGGGCGAGTTCCTCGTCGACGAGGCGGACCCGGACGTGTTCCATGCCTTGGCAAAGTCATATCTCGAGAGCCAAGGCTTGGAGCGATTCGTGCCTGCCGGGATGGACAGCAGGCTGAAAAAGGCAACAGCATTGGTCAAGGAACACAACATCAAGGGAATCATCAACCACACGTTAAAGTTCTGCGATTTCCAGGCCATAGGGCGTGGTGAATTCAAGGAACAGCTCGGAAACCTCGTCCCCGTGCTCGACGTGGAGCGTGACTACTCGCAGTCCGGGATGGGAGGCCTGAAAACCCGCGTGGAAGCGTTCCTAGAACTCGTCGCGAGCGGAGGGAAATGACCGTGTTCAGCCTACCGATTATTAGACAAGGCAAGTTCAGCTTGCTAAACTCTGTGGAGACCGTCAAGATGGCCCATGCCTTCTTCTCGGGGAAGGAATTCATCAGCATGTACAAGCAAAAGTATCCCGGAAAGAAAATCGTGTCTGTCACCCTTCCATTTTCCGAGATCATCGTTGCAATGGATGCGATACCGCTAAACTTGATCCGGAACGAGGAATACACGTATAAAGAGACGCATATCCTAATGCACCGTATCACCGAGATCACGAAGATATTCGGCTGGGGCGCAATCGATAACCTCCTCAAGCTTGCCTACTTCACGCGAGCGGGCGCGGACGTGGTCGATATCTTGTGTGAAAACATGATCGGCGCGCTCAACGAGCGGTACGGCCAGCTGCCCAAGTACGCGGAGGAACACGGGTTCCCCGTGGACTCGTGCTTCGGCTCGAGAATGCTCTACGCGACGAACTTGCGGCAAGGCAAGGTCGCCGACGCGAGCTTCGACGTGCCCTACCGGTGCCCCTTCTTCGCCAAGTATTACGACTCGCTCACGCCCTTTATGAAGAACAATTACTTGCTCGACGTTCCCGTCACGACCGGGGAAGCAGCGGAATCGTTCCTGTTGGCAGACTTGAAGGAATTCATCGCAATGCTCGAGCGGCTCACGGGGAACGCGTTTTCCGAGGTGCGCCTCGCCGAGGCGATCGGGGCCACGAACGAGATCAAGGCCATCTACAAGGAAATCCTCTACGGCATCTGCAAGGGAGACATGCTGCCTTACAACCCCCTCACGTTCAGCGAGGTGCAAGCGCTCATGATGTACGGCTTGATCGACTTCAATTCCAACCTCAAGGCGTTCCGGTCGAACTTCAAGCGCTTGTTCTCCGAGATGAACGGGAAGATCTCCCGGGGCGAGGGATTCGACGCGGCCCGCTGCCCGAAAATCTTGTACGTCCCCATGTTCACGGGGTTCGAGCAAGAAAACATCAAGGCCATATCCAGGCTCGGTGGCCGCGTCATCCTCGCGGACTGGGAGATATTCGGGCTCCTGGAACCGATCAGCACGTCAAGTGACGTGTTGCGCAACTTCGCCCTCCACATGCTGCGGATGAACCAGTTCCTCGGCTTCAACAACGATACCTTTGCAAACACGATGGTCCGCGTCGCCAAGGACATCGGCGTCGATGGCGTGCTGTTCCAGAGCACGTTCGGTTGCAAGAACCTGGGGCCAGTCCTCAAGATCTTCAAGGAGAAAGCGCGCCAGAACGGCATCCCGGTCGTGGAGACCAGCTTCAACAACGTTGGCGAGAACCTGGAACAGAACAAGACCCGCATCGAGGCCTTCATGGAAATGATCCGGGCGTGATCTGCCGAGTTCAACCGACCGCTCAAGATCGCGAGAAGCTCGCGCCTGGCTCGCTGCGCGGGATCAAGTATTTTTTCTGCACGCGATTCTTAATCGCGGTAGATGACGACAAACGCTTTTCATGAGTGGAACTTAGGCGCCACGATGATGCTACCAGCTATCTCCGATACCATCTCATCTTTTGCGCTGTTCCGGTGAGGATCCATGGAGCCGAAGCAGCCAACGTGTTACATGAAGGTCAAGGGCATTCCTTGCATCAAGGCCACGAGCCCGGTCCCGAAGGACGTGGATTGCTCCCGGTGCTTGTGGAACATGCGTTCCAGCACCCCCGCTTCCGTCGCTGCGATGGAGAGGCTGTTCGAGCGATACAAAAAGCGATCTTAAGTAGGATTCAAAAGTATTTCTTGAGTTTACAAGTTAATTTTAAATATTTTTGTCCCAAGGGGCGTTAAGGTTTAGTGAAGCACCAGGTTTAGCCAGGAAGAAGGGGTTAGGGGGAACAAACAGGCCGCGAGCGAATCGCGGTCTTGAGCTTGAAGGTGGATATGATCTCGGGTGCCACGGATTCAGGACAATCGAGTTGAAGTGCTGGCGGCTTAGAACCAGGCATCTTGATGGAAATTGCGTGGATTCCACGCAATTCGTCGATGATCTCCTCGTAGCTAGTCGAGATACCTTTCCTGCTAAGTTTCAAGCGTGCAAGGGAAAGCAGTATCAGGCCGAGAACGCACACGAACACGTGAGCCTTGATACACGTGTTTGCTCGATGAAACATTGGCCGGATAGCAATCGCAGTCGGCGATTTCATGCGCCGGAATGCATGCTCGATGATGTATTCCTCGCGGTATCCCCAAATCACCGTTTCTGGTTTCCAGTCCGTTCGATTCGTGACGAGAACTGTCCGGCCAAGTGTTTCGATGTAGGCTTGTCGTGCGACGTCATTTTGAACGATATCAAGGGTTAACGCACCATCTACGCCCCCAACGGTTATCTTGATGATATCCTTGAACGGCTTTTTGCCAATCAATGATCGTGACTTTTTTTCGACATTCTCACGCGTCCGCCACTTCTTCACGTTCAATCGTGCTTTGAAAAACGACTCGATATCATGGATCTTCTCGTTCAGCTTCTCCGTGAAGAGCGCCACGTGCTTTTCATGCTTCTTTGGATCCAACACGACATACACATCTCGCATGGCACCATACACGTCCCGGGTGGTCTTGAAATACTCCACCGCCTTGCCTGTCGCGGGAAGCGTTGTTTTCGTTAATTGGACTCGTGGCACCTGCAACAAGTCCTTTTGTGTTGAATTACGCACGGATACAATAAAACCGAATTTCTGTTGATCTATGGTCTTGAACGCTGCGTCTGAGTGATTCCCTTTATCGAACACGAGCGTGACCTTGAACGGATCTCGACCAAGATCCGCGAGTCGCTTTGCGACCCGCACAAGCGTCTCCTTGAAATGTTTTGCATCCTGCACGTTACCCGCATATGTTTCGTGCATGAGCGGAATCCCAGATTCACGAGCGCAGACGAGCGAGTAACTCGCGAGTCTCAAGTTATTCCGGTTTTCCTTCGAGTGCCCAAATTGCAATAATTCACTTCCCTCGCCGCCATTGGAGAACGTGAAGAAGTTAGTTGGGTCATACAGTAAACTATCAACGTCAAGATGGAACTTGTCCACGATGACCTTTCCGATATCTAATTCTATTGCATCCAGCACGGAATCATCAAGATATTGAAAATGATTCCAATATGTCTGTGCATCGAGCACAGAAGGGTCAACTGCAAATCTCGTTTTTAACCAGTCTTGTGAAAACCAGGCTCCGAGCTTTGATTTCGAACCCGGGGCTGCACAACGATTGATCGCCGCGATGGTGATGTATTCGCCGAGTGACAGGCCTTGATCGCGACTTTTTTTCGAATGAGCATCGATGATACTCGAAAGTCCAAGGTCATCTGCAATTGATAACATTGCGGCAGATACCCCGAAGCTCATTGTCGTAGCCTTGATTTTTTCAGGCGCATTCTCTATCAAGAAGGAAAGATCCTTTTGGGCAATGGCATCTTCTGGACCAAGGTATTTCTGCCACGCACGTTTGGTCTTTCCATCGATGCGGCATTTTTCTTCAAGATACAAGTATGTTTTCCCCTTGAGCACCTTTCTCACGAGGTAAGGCATATTAGATCTAGTGACGAACACGGTTATAAACTTACCTACGGATTGCCTTGATATGAGTTTAAGAAACGTTTCCCGTGAGTGCCAGATAGGGGGAACGCATTGATGCCAGAGAACCGGGTCAAAATTGCATTGAGATCCATCAAGAAACCGAGATCGTCAAATTTCAAGAAGAAAATGGGATAATCGAGAGTAATTATAATGGAAAGATTCGATGTGACTCGGAAAAGGCTTAAGAAGAGGAAGATTATTGATTAACTTGTAAACTCAAGATTTGAAT
>Ga0172365_10004119_pt1 | contig 10765 bp, 6 predicted proteins | sample LakKivSesite48cm_FD_114535 | JGI IMG/M metagenome (GOLD analysis project Ga0172365, IMG submission 114535) | Sediment microbial communities from Lake Kivu, Rwanda - Sediment site 48cm | ecosystem: Environmental > Aquatic > Freshwater > Lake > Sediment | place: Rwanda: Western Province, Lake Kivu... | reverse complement strand
TTTTTGGGACTGCTGTGCGCTCCGTCTTAACAGGATTTTAACATATCCAGTGTATGCTGATAGACAGTAGACGTCCAGACCTAGGGGGGTGATGCCTATCGAACAAGACTGTAGACAACTGAATTATCGGCGAATTCAATAAGAGCATGGGCGAACCCATAAGGTCGATCTTGGCGCCGACAGGTGAAACACATGAACCAACAGAAAGGAGGGCAGTCGAATATCGAGAGAATGTGAAACGAATCCGAGTAACAGCGACGATAGGGAGGTGGTGTGGAGGAGGGATCAAATTACTGAAACGAAGGAGGTTTAGATGAGTAGAAAATTCCTAAAACAGAGCTGGATAGCAGTTGGGCTTTTCTTGTTGATTGCCCTTCTGGCATTCCCAGCCTGCACCGAGCCGGTTCAGCCCACGGAGACCTCGCTGTTGAGAGTAGCCTCGACCGACATACTAACTCAGCCGTGGAACCCGATCGGGGGCACGAACTGGGTCTTTGACAGGTTCGTTCAGAACGCTTTACAGGACATGGGGGTGGTGCCTAACCCCAACGACGGTCTGTACATGCCCTGGCGCGTTGAAAAGACCGCCGTCACCGTTGAGACAGGACTCCCTGTGGGTGTTACTCCACCTAACGACACATGGCTCACCCTCAATTTTCTGAATGAGATCCAGGTGCCGAGCGATGCCTGGGCCGATTGGGACGCCAGCACTCAGACGTTCACCCCCGCAGGTGAGGGCGTGACAGCCCTGACCAAGGTCGTCACTTACTACCCGAAGGACATTTTTGACGTCGAGTACCACGACGGCAGCACGCTCTCTCCCGCCGACTTCATCCTCTCGGCCATCATGACCTTCGACCGGGCCAAGCCCGACAGCCCGATCTACGATGAGGGTTACGTGACTGAGTTCGAGGCCTTCATTTCCCACTTCAAGGGCGTGACGTTCGATTTCGATAACCCAGACTACGGATTGGTGGTTACCGCCTACGACGACACGATCTACCTGGATGCCGAGTGGCTAGCAGCAAGCTATTTCGCCTGGTACCCAATCACCAACTACGGCGAACTCAACTTCGAGAACATGAGTCTGGGCATCCTGGCCGATGGCAACCACCAACTGGCATTCTCCCAAACCAAGTCCACGACAGACCAAGTTGAGTGGTTGAACTACATCGGTGGGCCGAGCCTGGCTATTTTGGCCGGGAACCTTGACGACGTGCTCACATCGGGAGACGCGAACTATCAGTACATCCCCTACGAGCCGACTCTGGGTGATTACATCACCGCCAGCGAGGCGAGAGAGCGGTACCAGAACCTGAAGGATTTCTACGACGAGCACGGTCACTTCTACGTAGGGACCGGACCATACTACATGGATTCGGTTGACCTTTCAGGCAAGGTCGTGGACTTGAAGAAATTCACCAGCTACGACTTGCCTGGCGACCAGTTCTTCAGCTTACTGAATCCTGTGCCGACCCCACCCTATCCGGACGTAACCGGAGGCTGGGTGGATGAGATATCCATGACTGCCGAACCAAACAACTCAGCGGCGATTACCAAATTGGAGAACGATCAGCTCGACCTGTACGCATACGGTCTGTCTGACCCCGACCTGTTTGCGGAGGTTCAATCTGATGCCGACCTTAAGTACTACCAGAATGTCGGCGCTCCCTACGACTTCACCTTTAATCCGGTAGGACCGATCTTCGAACCAACAGGCGAGGTGAACCCGTTCGCTCTACCGGCGATCCGATCGGCTATGAACAAGGCCATTGACCGCGACTACGTCGTCGGCGACATCATGGGTGGCCTCGGTATTGCCACCTACACCTGCATAGGCCCTGCCACTGGAGACGCAGTGACCTTTAAAGCCGCGATAGACCCCCTCATAGCGGAGTATGCCTACGACTTCGGCGAGGCCGATACTGAAATCGAAGCAGCCATGCTGACAATTGACGGCGTGAGCCGCGAGGCGGACGGTACGTACATGTACAATGGCGAGCCCATCTCCCTCACGGTTCTCATCAGGACCGAGGACCAGCGCAGGCAGTTTGGTGACTATCTGGTCGCCCAGCTGCAAGACCTGGGCTTCGATGCGATCGCCCAGTACGGAACGAGCTCCGAGCTGAGCGCTATCTGGCTGGGTGACCCCAGCCTCGGCCTGTGGAATGCCTATACCGGTGGCTGGGCTTCGACCGGGGTTTCCCGGGATGAAGGATGGACCTTCGGTGGTTTCTACACCCCGCTGTGGTCCGCCATGGGTCCGCTCTGGCAGGCATACACGCCGACGCCCGAACTGCTCGCTGTGGCGACAAAACTCTGGGTCAACGACTTCACCAGCATAGCTCAGCGCAAGGCCCTGTTCGAGGAGGCCCTGCCGCTGTCCATGCAGGACTCCGCCCGCATATTCATAGTCTCCCAGAGGGCATTCCAGCCACTACGACGAGATGTAGCCGTCGCAGCTGACGCGGCTGGCGGCGTCTATGGTTGCTGGCTATGGGCGGCGACCATCCACTTCCAGAACACAGCTGGCGTACCGATTGCGCCCGCGACCTAGTAAAATTGCTACCTTAGCCGTCCAAGGCAAGAAGGGGGCGCTGACAAGGCGCCCCCTTGCTCATATCCAGACAGGGTTTTCATACATGCGAGCCCAGCAGTCAGCGCCGTGAGTGCTGGTCGTGACGATCTCGGAGACCAAATTCGAAGTATCAAAGCCCGAGTGACAAGTAGAGGTTAGGGAACAGGGACTAGGGATCAAGAGTCAAAATCCAAATGACAAAGAACAAATAGTCAGTTGTGAGCAATCAGTAATCAGTAGTGGCCGGTGACTAGTGGCTAGTCAGTAGTTAACCCTTAGCTGTTAATAGATAGCGGACAGAGGTCGCAGGTCAGTGACTAGAAGTGCTGGATTACGAGGAGGAGGCGGTACTGACCGTATGAACGAGTAGACGAATTTGACTTATTTCCCGGAGTTCGCTATTGTGTTTCCGTTGAGGCCGCGCCAACATTGAGAGTACGGCGAGAAGCTTGATAGTGCAGAATCGCTAGTTATGATATAATCAGCAGTTTGCAGGAATACGATCGTTACTAGCGTAGGCTATCAAAAGCTAAGAATGCAGTAGGCCAGTTTATTGGGTTTCTCTTTTCTCGTTGGTACGCGCCAGACCACCGGTGGGTAACGAGAAAGGACTGACTAGACTTCAGAGGAGAACCGTAATTGGACAATCCTAGTTTCGGAGGGAGGCAAGTCTAACCCATGCGGGGAACTATCATCCGGCTGGCAAGGATGGCCGCAACCAGGGGGCTATTTCTGTTCCTGGCCGTCGTCGTCGGCGTTTACCTCACTGTCGTAATCGCCAACATGGGCGGCGAGCTTGACAAGGTGCGTACCGCCCAGATCAGGGAACGGGTTGGCCTATCAATACTCCTTAACCCGGTCAACCGACAGCTGCCGCCGGAGCAACTCCGGGAATTAGTGGATACAGAAGTGCAGAATGAGCTTCACCGGCTCGGGATGGACCAGCCGTTCTTCCCCAAGAGAAGCTTCACATACCTCTGGAACGCCATGACGCTGCAATTGGGATGGGCGGAACGTATGACGAGCGATGCCGGGTCGCGGACTGTACAACTCATATTAGTGGAACGACTGCCCTTCACGCTGGCCCTGTTCGGGACGGCCAATCTCCTGCTGTTCTTTCTCACCCTGTTTATAGCTCTGTTCCTATCCCGTCGGTATGGAAGCTTCCTGGACAAGGTGACTATTGCGCTGGCGCCGAGCTCATCGGCACCCGGCTGGTTCTACGGGCTCTTCTTGATACTTATTTTCGCGGCCGTGTTTAGAGTCCTGCCCTGGGGAGGCCTGGTGGATGCCCCGATACCCTCGACGACGCTGGGCTACGGTTTGAGTGTGGCCAAGCACATGATCCTCCCTACTACCGCCGTAGTAATGAGCACCTTCTTCGCCAGTATCTACGCGTGGCGTACCTTCTTCCTTATCTACTCCAGTGAGGATTATGTGGAACTGGCGCGGGCCAAAGGGCTTTCTTCGAGCAACGTTGACATGCGCTATGTCCTCCGGCCCACTCTTCCTCCCATAATCACCAACTTTTTGCTCGTGCTTATCACCATGTGGATGGGGCAGATAGTCCTGGAAACGGTGTTCCAGTGGCCAGGCCTAGGACGAGTCTTCTACCAGGCGATCCAGCTGAGCGACACCCCCGTCATCATCGGCGTTATCGTGATATTTGGCTACTTGCTGGCGGTGACGGTGTTTGCGCTGGATTTTGTGTACGCAATTGTTGACCCACGCGTGCGTATTGGTGTTGGGGGAGAAAGGAGATAACAGACTCATGAGAAACTGGTTGACAGGGCTGAGGGGGCTGAGACGCTATCCCTCGCTGGTGGCCGGCATAGTCGTTATCGCCATGTTCATCGGCGTCTCCATCTATACTGTGATCGCCATCCCTTACAGCCAGGCCATCGCCTTGTGGCGCGGAGGGCCTGAGGTGACTGCGACCAATCCCAAGAACGCCGCTCCGGTCTGGTTCGACCTGTTCACCAGTGACAAGCTCCCGCGCACCATCATCGTTGATTCGGCGGCCGGCGCGGGAACCAGAACCGAACAAGCATTAGGCAATGGAACGAAGCAGGTGAATATCACACTCCCGTTTCAATACGCGTACGACCGTTTTCCTAAGGACTTAAGGCTGTATACGCAGGTGACCAATGCAGAAGACTCCGTGTCGGCAACAGTGTCCTGGCTCACTCCCGATGGGCGAACGATTGTTCTCCAGGAGAACCGCTCGATCAGAGGCTCGGACGTATACTACATCTCCCAAGATGAAGCGCTGCGTGCCCAGTTGTCGGGAGTGGCGCCCCAGGTGGGGTTGCTGGCCAACCCACAGAACCGGAGCAAGGCCCTTGAGGGAAATTACGAGCTGATCCTGACGGCCCAGGTTCCTCAAGCGGCCACACTGGACTCCAGGCTGGTCGTGTACGGCACCGTCTACGGCCTGGCGGGCACGGACTACCGTGGCCGCGACCTCATGGTCCCACTTCTGTGGGGTGCGCCGATTGCAATTATATTCGGCGTGCTTGCCGCGGTCGGCACCGGGGTGCTTACCTTTTTCCTCTCGGCCATTGGTACGTGGCTGGGGGGCAAAGTGGATACGGCATTTCAGTGGATCACCCAGGTGAACCTCATTATCCCGGTGCTGCCCGTCTTGATTCTGGTCGGCCACTTCTACTCGAGAAGCATCTGGACGATGCTGGGCCTCGTGATCGCTTTGAGCATATTCGGCTCAACCATGCTGACCAACCGGGCGATGTTCCTCCAGGCCAAGGAAGCGCCGTACATCGAGGCCGCCCAGGCTTATGGAGCGAAGAATTTCCGCATCATCTTCCGCTACCTCAGTCCCAGAATAGCGCCGACGCTTCTGCCCCAGTTCGTTCTCATCGTCCCGACTTTTGTTTTCCTCGAGGCCACGCTGGCGGTGCTCGGGCTGGGAGACCCCGTTTTGCCTACCTGGGGCAAGGTCCTGGATGATGCCTACATGGAGGGCGCGTTGTATAAAGGATACTACTACTGGTTCCTTGAGCCGGCGATACTCCTCACGATACTAGGCGTAGGCTTTTCACTAATCGGTTACTCGCTGGACCGCGTGTTTAACCCGAGATTAAGGAGTGTGTGACAACGACTATGAAGGCAGCAGGAAAGGCAGTAGCTGGCGATGCTGCCAGCCTGTCAACAAGCACAGATACTCTGCTCAAGGTCAATGACGTCTGTCTTTACTTCCGTGCCTCAAACGGCGTCGTGCGGGCGGTAGATCATGTCAGCTTTGGGCTTGCCCGGGGCCGGTCTCTAACTATCCTGGGCGAATCCGGCTGTGGCAAGACTTCACTGGCGCGGGCGATTCTAAGACTTCTACCACGCAACGTGGAGACCTACTCGGGCCGCATCTTCCTGGATGGCATAGACCTCATGAGGCTCGACGACGAGAGCTTCCGGCGCGATGTGCGGTGGGTGAAGATTTCAATGGTCTCCCAGGCAGCCATGAACTCCCTCAATCCAGTCCTCAAGGTCGGATATCAGGTGGCTGAGCCCCTGCTAATTGACAATCGGAGATCCAAGGAAGAGGCGTTCGAGCGGGCGAGAGAGGTTTTCCGCATTGTGGGCGTCCCGCTGCCTTTCATGGAGCGCTATGCCTTCGAGCTGTCAGGGGGGATGCGACAGCGGACGATCATCGCCATGGCCCTGGTGGCCAACCCGCTCCTGGTAATACTTGATGAACCGACTTCAGCGCTCGATGTGCTCACTCAGGCCAACATCATGAACGCTCTCAAGAGAATCAAGCACGAGTTGCACCTGAACTTTATTCTCATCACCCATGACATCGCCACCTCCAGTGAGCTGGCAGATGAGGTGCTCTGTATGTACGCGGGCCAGCTCGTAGAGCATAGCAAAGCCGAGCGGTTCTATCGCGAGCCTCTGCATCCTTACGCCCGCAAGCTCATGGCTGCCGTGCCCACTCTAAGAGTGGACAGGAAGCCGGAGTTTATCACTGGCGTCCCGCCCAGCCTGCTCAACCCACCTGAGGGGTGCCGGTTTGCTGACCGTTGCTCCAGGCGGTTTGAACGCTGCCAGGAGGAGCCACCCTTCTTCGACCACGAGGATGCAAAGGTGAAGTGCTGGCTCTATGAGTGACGCTAGACAGGTGGCGAACCATACACTGCTCTCGGTGAAAGACCTGCGCACGTGGTTTGAGCTGAAGCGGTGGGGATTCCTGCACGCAGGATTCGTTCGGGCGGTTGACGGGGTGAGCTTCCAGGTCAAGCTGGGAGAGGCTGTCACTGTCGTCGGCGAGAGCGGTTCAGGTAAAACGACCCTGATACGGACGATCCTGGGGCTGGCCCGCCCCACCGGCGGCGAGATCAGCTTCGACGGTAGAAGGATCGAGGGACAAAGACCACAAGACCTGGCTTGGCTGCGGTGTGACGTGGGATTTGTCCAGCAGGACCCCTACGGGGCACTTGCCCCATTCATGACCGTGGACCGTATCTTGAAAGAGCCACTGGCCGTCAACAAGGTGGACGAAAATGAGCATGAAGAGCGAATCCAGGCTGTCCTCGGCGAGGTAAGACTGGTCCCCATCGAAGATTTCCTTAACAAGTTCCCGCACATGCTTTCCGGCGGTCAGCAGCAGCGACTGGTAATCGCCAGAGCTATGATTCTCCGTCCCAAGCTGATCGTTGCCGACGAGCCGGTGTCTATGCTCGACGCCTCGGTGCGCGTAGAAATCCTGGAGCTGATGCGAAAGATACAGCAAGCCCATAACCTGAGCGTGATCTACATCACCCACGACCTGTCGTCAGTCCGCTACTTCTCGGAGCGCGTCTTCATAATGTATGCCGCCAAGATCGTCGAGAAGACAGATGTCAAACAGGTGGTACAGAACCCGCTCCACCCTTACACGCAGGCACTGCTCAATGCGATCCCCGACCCCGAACCCGAGAACGCAGGTCGCTTCAGAGATATCCCGCCCGGGGAGCCTCCAAGTCTGATCAGCCCACCCGCTGGCTGCCGATTCCACCCGCGCTGCCCTCGTATCATAAAAGGATTGTGCGACAGGGACGAGCCTCCGGAGTTCGAGCCCACCCCGGACCACTTTGTGGAGTGCTGGCTCTACAAGTAGAGGAGTACGATGGAACATCCAGTGAGGTTAATAGGGATTGGCTTCGGCTTGCTCATCATCGGTGCTGTCCTCCCGTTCCGATGATCATCAACCTGGTTAACCCTACCTTGCCCCTGAACCTGGTAGCTGTGGCATGCACGATTGGGGGCATCACCATGGGGCTACTGGGCATAACAACATACCGCCGCTCGGGCAGGTAGTTCAGACGATAGAGCAGCGGACGATTTGTACATCCCCAACCACTTCGTACAGTGCTGCCGTTAGGAATAGGGGAGTATGACGGAACATCCGGTAAGGTTAATCGCTATTGGCTTCGGCCTGCTCGTCATCGGCGCGGTTCTACCCTTCGCGATGGTCATCAACTTGCTCGAATCTACCTTATTCCTGAACTTCGTATCTTTGTTAGCTCAGGTTGGTGGCATCACCATGGGATTCCTGGGCATCACTCATTACCGCCAATACGGCCGTCGCAAATAGCTCCGGAGGATAGAGCAACGGGCAGGTTGCGGGGCGGTGGTAGCGCCGGCTCAGAATCCCTAATAATCGCTCAGCACAGACGTCGGTCCAGAGGAGCCTGTTCATCGGTGAGCTCAGAGAAGCTGTGAATAAGGCAGTCGGTTGAGCAGGGCGAGGGTGACCCTCAGTACACCCCGTCCGTGGACTCAGCTATCTGGTCGAAATGAACCTTCTCGACCATCACTCCCAGGGGAGCATACATTATCTGATCGCCACCCCAGGAAAGCGTCGGCCGTGTATCCCTGGTTATTCCCCGGATACCCATAAGGATGCCGCCGATATTGTCGTTGACCCTCAGCGTATTCACCTTTATGGGCGCCTTGATCCGGCCATCTTCGATAAAGTATGAATCAGCCGTAACTGTGCTGGTGAAATCGCCCGCCCTCAGGCCGTTAACTGGATAGGTGTACCATAACCTCCCCACCATTATTCCCTTCTTGACATTGCTTACAAGGGCGTCAAGGCTAGCGCCCGACGGTGTCTCGAATACAATATTGGTCGCCGACGAAGCCGGCAACGCCTCAAAGCTCCTCCCGCCCCCGCGGGAAAATCGAAAGCCATTCCTTGGTATCATGGCCTTCCGAAATTCGACAGGGCTCACCCCAAGCTTCTCCCTGCCCTTGGGGTCGTTCAGAATTCTCTGGTACTCATACCAGTCACTCAGCAGCCCGGTGAGCACTCCGTCTTTTATCAGGACCGTCTCACCGGTAGGCAGTCCTTCGCACGTGATACCTTTTGAACCGACCAGTCCTGGAGCGTTGCCCTTGTCAACCACCGTCAGTATGTCCGATGCTACCTGGCTCCCGAGTTTCCCGGTGAAGCAAGATTCCAGAGAATAGAAAGATGAGACGGTACAGGAACGGATGATCAGGTTATCTAGAAGTTCGGCAACCGGCTGAGGCCCGAGAATGACGGCGTAATCCCCGGATGGCAGGCGAACGCCGTCCAGCGAATTGATGGCATTCTGCGCCGCCTCGCTCCCCGCTTCGCCACCCAGGTCTTTAAGCCTGAGATGCACGGAGTAACCTCCACCCTTGGCATCGCCTTTCTCTACCATGGCAGTGACGTAGGCCGTGACGCTGGCGGACTCGTCGCTCTGGACGGCCGGCATCTCATAGGAGGCAATGGCCATTCTTTCCTGCAGTACGGTGACGTCGCCACCTGCTATGAGCCCGAGGTCGCCGAGTGCTCCTGGGGCCGCTCCCTTCAGCTTTTGCGAACTCAGGAAGGAATTGACCGCCCCGTCCAGGACCTTCCAGCCAGCCTCAACCAACCCCTCATCGCTGAGGTTCATGACCGCCGGGTCGTGATAATGAGAAAGGGTCCTTTTTTCGCCGGTCGGCTGGGGCAGAGAGCGAAACTCGGGGTCGAGAATCGTCCCCTGTTTTGCCTTTTCGAGAGCAAGTTTTATCCCGTTCAGAGAGAGGTCTCTTGCTTCAGACCCGTAACCTGTCATCTTACCATCCGGACCATCCATCACTATCTGAATGCCGATTCCGTGGTCGGCCGTTGATTTCGGCTCCTCCAGGCCATTACACGGGATGTGGGATGTGTAATTCAATCGGGTCAATAAGCGGTTATTTGCCGAGGCAAAGGCCAGGGCTGATTTTATCTCAGGCTGTGTCTTCAGGAAGGCAATCGCCTCCTGCACGGACTGCTCCAGCTCCTTGAGATTCTTCACCCTTTCCCTCCCACCAATTTGGCACGGGATCTCATGGTGGGGCCGCCGTTGCCGAGTTTCTTTACCTGCGTCGGCTGCCCCTTCCCGCAATTGAAAATCGGGTATATCCCCAAGTCGTTTCCCACGGCGTCAACTGACGTCAGGTAGTCCTTCGTGTTGGCCATCATGCCACCATCCCTGAACATTTCTCCCGGCTTGCCGTTCTTGATCTCAAATACCTTTCTGGCCGTAATTCGAAAGTTCTCTCTGCTCTCAGAAATGGACGGGATGCGATGCCCCACCAGGTAATAACCATGGTCAACTTCGCCGATGATGTCCTCCGGGGCACGTTCGCCGTTTCCGAAGTGCACTGTGGACATCCGAATCACAGGGACGAGCGACGCATCGGTAGCTTTGGAGTGTCCGTTGGGGTCCACCCCCAGCACGGCTGATGTCTGGCGAGAATTCATGAACCCGCGAAGTATCCCCTTGTCTATCAGGGTCACCCTTTTGGCAGGCGTACCCTCATCATCATATTCGTAGTGACCATAACCCGGAAGCAGAGGGTCCGCATAGGCAGACACAAGCGGGGAGGCGACCTGCTTTCCCAGCATGTTCTGGTCGAGATTTCTGAGAAGCCAGCTTCTGCCGGCATAGGCAGTCTCCAATTTGAGGGCTCTGTCTAGCTCGGTGGGGTGACCGATAATCTCATGACAGAGTAGTGTATTGTAGTGCGGATCGGTTACCACCACTACATCTTGACCTGTTGACGGACACTGTCTGGCTTCCGAGAGTGAGACGCAGTCGCCGGCCAAATCGAGTGCAAAATCCATGAAACGCTTCAGCTTCGTCAATTCCTCGTTGACCCCATCGGTTAGAACTTCCCAGCCCCGTTGAT
>Ga0172365_10004118_pt1 | contig 10769 bp, 14 predicted proteins | sample LakKivSesite48cm_FD_114535 | JGI IMG/M metagenome (GOLD analysis project Ga0172365, IMG submission 114535) | Sediment microbial communities from Lake Kivu, Rwanda - Sediment site 48cm | ecosystem: Environmental > Aquatic > Freshwater > Lake > Sediment | place: Rwanda: Western Province, Lake... | reverse complement strand
CCTGCTTGATAAAGCAGATACCTGAACCAAGCTCTTTTCTCAAGTCAACAACATGCAGTTTAACATTTAATTCAGAACAGAATTTCTTCATGTTCTCAAGATTTTTCCTGCTCCACTCCCCCAAATGCAAATCAATCATCAAGCCAAAAACATTATATCCGAGCTTATGAAGAATATAAAGAACACTCGTTGAATCTTTCCCGCCTGAAAGAGCAACCGCTATCCTGTCTTTTTTATCAAATAACTTATAATTTTTAATTGTCTGAATTGTTTTTTTCTCAATATTCATGCTTAACCCCCTATTCCAAGTTTAAAAAATCATCCAGTCCAAAAAATCCCCGGAGATTATCATATTCTCATTAGTATTAACAGATTTATAAATATAGCAGATGCAGAACCCCTTTGCAGGCATCATAAGGCAATATAATTTCATAATAAGAGTTATATAAGTAAAATTATCCACAATAAAATTTGTTCCATAACATTTATAAATGCGATTACTTAAAGTTTTTAATGGCAGAAGAAGATACTGCAGAAAAAGAGCAGGACAATTCTAGATTAAAAGAAATAATCAAAAAACATTCTAAAAATTACTGGGCAGTTTCAACTGTTATTTTAGGCGTTCTTCTGGTGATTGTTTTATTTGCAAACATAACAGGATTTGCAATTACAGGAGCAACAATAGGAAGCAATGAAGCTGGTGAAAAGGTTCTGGAATTTGCAAAATTACAAGGATATGATGCAGAACTGGTAGAAGTAAATAAAAACAAGGGGCTCACAGAAGTAGTAATATCCATGCAGGGGCAGGAATTTCCTATTTACCTGACAAAAGAGGGCTATATGATTTCAAATCCAGTCACTATTCAGGAGATGATTGAACAGATTTCTTCAGTCCAAAAAGAACCTCAAACTCAACAGCAGGAAATTTCAAAAACAAACAAGCCAAAAGCAGAATTCTTTGTCTTCTCATACTGCCCTTATGGAACTCAAATGGAAAAGGCGCTGATTCCAATTTATAATCTTTTAAAAAATAAAGCAGACATAAGCATTGTTTTTATCGGTGCAATGCACGGAGAATATGAAAAAACAGAATCACTAAGGCAGTTATGCATGCAAAAAGAATATGGGAAAGACAAATTATTCTCCTATCTTGAGAAATTCCTTGCAGATACAAAAATTGGAAACTGCCAAGGGGGTGAAGCCTGCCTCACACCGTTGATTAATTCAATCTACTCTCAACTTGGAATAAGCTCTGATAAAATAAATAACTGCATGAAAACAGATGCAGAAGCTCTTTATAATGCTGATATAAGCAGGGCGGATGAGCTCGGGATTTCAGGTTCTCCTACAGTTGTGATAAATAATGTAAAAGCCCAGGTTGGAAGAAGCCCGGCTCTTGTTCAAGAGGCAATTTGCTCTGCATTCAATACATCTCCTGCAGAATGCAATCAGGTGCTTTCTTCTGAAACAGCTTCACCAGGATTTGGAATTTCTTCATCTTCATCAACAGCAGGAAGCTGCGGATAAAATGTTAAAATGATTTCTGAATTAAAGCCAGGACAGGGAAAAGTCAATATTGAAGCAGAAATTGTTTCCATTGAACCTGTAAGGGAGTATGAAAAATTCGGAAGAAAATTCAAAGTTGCCGGCGCAATTGTAAAAGATGATTCAGGAGAGATAAAGATGTCTTTCTGGAATGATGAAATAGGCAAAGTCGCAAAAGGAAAGAAAATAAAAATAATTAATGGCTATGTTTCTGAATTTAAGGGCGAGAAGCAGTTATCTGCTGGAAAATTCGGGCAACTCGAGGTTCTTGATTAAATTCCTCTCAAACACTCAGGCAAATCGGAAAATTAAAATTAGCCCTTTTCCTGCTTTCTCTTCCATTTTTGAAAATAGAGCAGTTTACAAACATATTAAAATATTTTTCAAAAAAATATGCTCTTCCTCTGAATTCTTCAAAAGAAACCGCTTCATCACCTGAAAAAAAATTAATTAATTCCGCACCGCCTGAACCATAATTGAAAATTCTCATTGTATCATCCTGCGAGGCAAGAATGCTGATAACTGGAATATAAGATTGATTTCCTTTTCTTAAAACATATCCCTCTCCGTTTCTTTTAGTAGGCATCCATATAAGTTTCCGGTCATATTCGATCATCATTCCAAACCTGTCAGAAATTCCTGAAAAAGAGCCTGATTTTGGGGAGCAAACAAGTCCTTCTATTGAAAAAAAACCGCCTTTTCTTTTAAAAACCCCTGCTACAAAATCCATAGGAGACGGCAAAGGAGCAGCAGAATATCTCACCCCCATCTCGTCGATATTGCCCTGCTCTTTCCATTCCTCCCAGTCTTCAGAAGGTGGGTGCGCTAAAAATTCATAAATCCTGTCTAAATTTCCAAGTTTTACCTGCATAAGTATAAATGATTAAGGGGGTTTATAAAAATTATTGTTGTAAATCAAATAACAAGCTCAACAAAAACATAATTTTCTTCTGTATGCTCTTTTCTCAACCTGCCATTTTTCTTAATTATAATCAACGGACCTGACTGATAGGGGCATATCAATATCCCTCCGGGATTTAAATTCGCCCCCGCAAATCCCTCTATAATTTTTTCCTGTCCATGCAAAATTCCCGCTGTAAAAATAATTTTGTCAAACTTTTCATCAAGTTTTCTGAAATTTTCTTTTCTTACTTCTATATTCTTAAATCCAGCCAGTCTTTTTTCTGCCCTTTCTCTTAACTCATCAATAATCTCAAGAGTTACAACCCTGCTTTTTGTCAGTTGTATGATAATTGCGGCATTCCACCCGCTTCCTGTCCCAATCTCCAGAACATCATCTCCTTCTTTTAAATCCAACAATTGCAGCATTCTTGCGACAGTAGACGGCTGTGAGATAGTCTGCCCTTTCCCAATGGGCATTGCATTATCAGCATATGCATAAGTTTCCATTCCAGGCATAAATTTCTTCCTGTCAGCTTCAAGCATTGCATTCAGAATTTTCCTCTCATAATTCCCAAAATTAAATCTAGACAAATAATTTTTCACAAAGCCAATCATCTTCTGTTTTTCTTTTTTTTGGGTTTCTTCTTCCATCTCCTCTTCCATTATACAAAAAGGCATCTGAACTTTAACAATTTTTGCATTCACAGACGCTGAAACTCTATTAAACCCCGCAACAATATCAGCAGGGAATTCATAACATACCTATGCAATCACTGATAATATCCCTTGTCAGAATTATACATTTCAAGAACATCTCCATCTGATAATGATGTGTTGAATATCATTACCTCGTCGATTTTTCCATTGAAATAATCAAGACTGTTAATAGCATCATTTGCATCAACTCCAATTCTTGAAACCCAACTGCGGGAAGTTATATCAAAAGGAGCATAATTATTAAATGCAACAACCGCCCCGTCTTTATACATCACCTGGTTTGTCCCATTCCATGAAATAACAGCAAAATGCCATCCAGTATTCCTTAAATCAACATTGTCCAGTATTCCTTTTGATGAATCCCCAGTTAAAACTCCTTTTAATGCCCCTTCTTTTTTTTCACCAGTCCCGCCACCAGTAGCCCACTGCAATACTATAAAATAACCTCCTTCTATTTTTACCATATGGGGGTTCTGCCCGTCAAATAATTTTGGACCTGCATTAAACCACACAGAAATTGCCATCTCGCTTTTTGAATCTTTATATAAAGAATCAAATGCGTCCCTAGGCATCTGAATATAGTCACCATCGCCGTCAAAAACAGCGCACCCGTTTTTTCCCTTGCTCTTGTCAATATAAACATTCCCATATCCAGCACCGTTAATATTATTTCCAGAATAATCATTAAAATCACTGTCAAATTTATAATATGCAAATCTTCTTAAAAAAATATCCCTGCATATTTTATTGTCGCAGAATTTTAAAGTCCCGCAGTCATTGTTATTTAAACATTCAGCGCAATTTCCATCTCCATCGCACACACCTAAAGAACACTGCTCTCCAGATTCTTTATTTTCATAAATGCAAGAATTATCAATGCATAATGAATCCACGCATTCTCCTAAATCCGGGCAGTCAGAAGAATATGTGCACTCCGGTTCTTCAGGCTCTTCAGCTCCTTCAGGGATTTTAGAAAGGGAATTTTCATTTTCAGGGTAATTTCCGTCTTTTATATTTTCCAGATAAGAGGTAACCGCCCCTGTTATTTCCTTTTTCCCGGAAAGAAAAATCGGCGCGACACTTATTTTTTCAGGCTTTCCTGCAATTGATTTAAAGCAGTAAGTTCTAGCAGAATTAATTTCCATAATGTCTGAATTATTTATTTTTTTTGAATAAGAAACCCCATTTATCAGATAAATAACCTGCAATCCTGCTATGTCAGAAGAAGGACTTCTCTTAATTTGGGTGCAAATCACTTTTTTTTGGCTGTCCCAGAAAGTGTAGCCCCCAGAAGAAACAATTGTCAAATCAGATGTTGAAACTGAATAATTCTGCCTGATTAATGGAAGGACAAAACTCCAGATTAAAGCAACAGCTGCAATGACAATTAAAATTATTAAAACTGTCGCAACTATTGATGAGAGCCCTTTTTTTGATGAGAGCCCTTTTTTAAATTTCACATCTTTTACTCCGTATTCCCCCATTTCTTCGCTCTTTATTTTCTTTTCAATTGCGTTCTTTTTTTTCCTTTTGATTTTAATATTAAACCAAGTTTCCTGTCAATTTCATCAACTTTCTTTTCTATTCTCTTTATACTATTCCTGTTCCTAAAATTTAAAATTGACTTTGCAACCAGATAAGCAGTATAAACAATAAATGCGACTCCTGCTGCTTTTAAAATAGTTATTAAGGTTCCAAAGCTTGCAGCCAATTCTGGAGAGACACTGCCTGCTAAATCAGTCAAGCCATCACCTATCTCGCTTATCCCCATTATAAAAAGAGGCGATTTCCTTATAAAAATCTATGCATTCCAATTAATCCAAATCCAAAAAACCATGCAACCACAAATCCAAAAAACCATGCAACCACAAATCCAAATAAACAACACCAGCACAGTTAATAAGAAGCAGGATAAATGCATCTTTATCTTCCTGATATCACAAATACGCTGGCGCCGGTGAATATCAAAGGGCATCACAACAATCCTTATAAATACATTTTATAATTATTGATTATGGCAGATTCTGAAGTATGGACTGAGAAATACAGGCCGAAAAAATTTGAAGAGGTGGTTGGACAGGATGAGATTGTAAAGAGGGTTAAGTCTCTTGTTAATTCAATGAATATCCCCCACCTTCTTTTTGCAGGGCCTGCTGGAACAGGCAAGTCAACTCTTGCACTGATTATTGTAAGACAGCTATTTGGGGAGAGTTGGAGAGAAAATTTTTTGGAATTAAATGCAAGTGATGAAAGGGGCATAGATGTTGTCAGGCAGAAAGTAAAGGATTTTGCGAGGACAAGAGCATTGGGAGATGTTCCTTTTAAGGTGATTTTTTTAGATGAGGCAGATGCATTGACAAGAGAGGCGCAGCAGGCGCTAAGGAGGACTATGGAAAATTTTACTTCAACCTGCAGGTTTGTGCTTAATTGCAATTATTCTTCAAAAATTATTGACCCTATTCAGTCAAGATGCGTTATTTTCAGATTTCAGCTTCTCGAAAAAAAGGAGATTAAAAAAAGAATTGATTTAATTGCGCAAAATGAGGGGCTTTCAATAACTCCTGAGGCATTTGATGTTTTGTATGAAGCCAGCGAAGGGGACTGCAGAAGGCTGATAAATTTACTGCAGGCAACCGCTTCTATTTCTTTGAACATAACGCCTGATTTAGTTAATACAATGGTTTCACAGGCAAAGCCAAGCGATGTTAAGATTGTTCTTGATTACGCCCTGTCAGGAGATTTTCAGAATGCAAGAGAGAAATTATTAGATATAATGCTAAAAGAATCTGTGTCAGGGTATGACATAATAAAAGCAATTCAGAAAGAGATATGGAACTTGCAGATTGACAATGAATTGAAAGTGAAATTAACTGAAAAAACAGGCGAGGCAGAATTCAGGCTTGTTGAAGGGAGCGATGAGTTTATACAATTAGAAGCATTGCTGGCAGGATTTGTTCTTGCCGGACAGGGAAGTAAGTGATGGGAATAGAAGTTGAATTTAATCCTGATTTAGCATTAAGAGCATTTGGAACAAGAGGGAGAGCAGCAGAAGAATGCCTGCCTAAAAAATTAGAAGCTGGAAAAAGATATTGTTTTCTAAAAAAAGGGCAGAGAAATTATTTTTTTCATGGGGAGATTCCTTTGGTTAGAACTGAAGGTTATGGAAGATTATCCCGCCCATTGGCATCCATAAGAATAATTGAAGCAGCTCATTTTGCCATAGATAAACATGAGGAAGATGCAGAGGGTTTGGAATCTTGCTGTTATGAAGTATGGACAAAGGGGACTTATGAGGTAATAGAAGTTTACAAGCCTAATGACAGAACAATTCATTTTGAGGGGATGAATAAAATAGAGGATTAAATCTTAATTTGCATAAAGGAGGACAATGTTAAATCATGAAAAAATGCCGTGGTGTGAGAAGCACAGAGCAGGCTGTTTTGCAGATGTTCAGGGGCAGGATTTTGCTGTTGATAAAGTAAAATTATTTTTAAGGAATTTCCCAAAGAAAAAAGCAGTTATCCTTCACGGCCCTGCAGGAACAGGAAAGACATCTTTGGCATATGCAATTGCATTTGAGATGGATGCTGAAATTCTTGAATTAAATGCAAGTGATTTGAGAAACAAGCAGAAGATTGCAGAGATAATAGGGCCTGCGTCACAACAGAGAAGCTTATTCAGAAAAAACAAGATTATTTTAGTTGATGAAGTTGACGGAATTTCTGCTTACAAAGACAGGGGGGGTTTGGGGGAGCTTCTTGTAATAATTGAAAAAAGCTTTTTTCCTGTTATTATCACTGCAAATGACATATGGCAGCAAAAATTCGGCTTATTAAGGCAGAAATCTGAATTAGTCCAGCTTAAAGAAGTGGATTATAAAATTATCCTGACAATATTAAGAAATATCTGCAATAAGGAAAAATGTTTTGTGAGCAGTGATGTGCTGACATCAATTGCGATTAAAGCAAGAGGCGATATAAGAGCTGCTATAAATGATTTGCAGGTGCTGAGTCAGGTTAGTTCCCCTGAATTGGTCAATGAGATAAAAGAGAGAGACAAAGAGCAGTCAATATTTAATTCATTGCAGCATATTTTCAAGAATGCCCATCTTGATGGAAAAATGTCAGGAATTTTTGATGAAGTGAACATGCCTATTGATGAAATTTTTTTATGGGTTGAGGAAAACATTCCTTTGGAATATAAAGGCAGTGAGCTTGCGATGGCTTTTGATGCCCTCTCAATGGCAGATGTTTTTCGCGGCAGAATTTACAGGCAGCAGCACTGGAGATTTATGGTTTATGAGTATTCATTATTAAGCGGGGGGATTGCAGGAGTCAAAAAATATAACAGGATAGGCTTCACAAAATACAGAAAGCCGACGAGAATTTTGAAAATCTGGCTTCAGAACCAAAGAGCAAAAAAAAAGAAAACAATCTGCCAGAAATATGCGAGGCACTGCCATATTTCAACAAAAACTGCCATGAAAGATTTTTTGCTGGTAAAGCATATCCTTAAAAATCCTGCAGTCAGAAAAGAATTAAAATTAAATAATGAGGAAAATGATTATTTAGACAAGCCGATGGCTGTTTGATTTTTGAAGCTGGCGGCCCTTAGCGCCTTATTTCTTTCCGGCGCCTTCGGCGCAGGCCAATCACGGCTTTGACAGGACTATATCAAGAGTTGAAACATTTATCTTCCTGCCTTCCTTGTTCTCAAACTCCTCGCTGTCAATCTTGATGCTTTTCACAGCAAGATTAAATTCCTTGAGAAATTTTTTTCTTGCAACCTCTGCAACATCAACTGCTTTTGAAATAAATTTCCCCCTTGAGCGTACAATCACTTCAGGGGCATTTTTTGTCTTGAACTGCATCATCACCCCGGTAACATAGTTCATAAGTGGTTTCCCGCCTATAAAAATCGTGTTGTCCTCAGATTTTTTCTCTGGTTTTTCTGTTTCTTTTTTTTCCTGCATCTTAAATGTCCTCTCTATTGTCCTCTTTGCTGCTTTCCCCCTCATCTATTATCTTATGGGTATTCTTTTTTATTCTTGTTACATAACCTGCTATCCTGTTCCTCAATCTTTTGCTGGGCATTGTACTGCCGATAACTTTCTTATTATGCCCAAAGTCACTGCTAAAAATATCATGAGTTGCATCAAGCAGCCCTTTTCCGGTTCTCTTTACTAATGCAGTTTTTATTCTTCCCATGTTATTAATGTTGTTTCATGCTTTAAAAAGATTATTGTTCTCTGTTATTTCAATTTTACCTATTTTAAAAAGGCTTTTACATGCATCCACTAACTCAGAAATTTTCTTTGCCTGCTCGCCTGTTGCAAGAATATAAGATGGAAGGGAAAATTCAGACGCTTTTTTATAAGCCTTTAAAATATCTCTTTCTGTCACCTTTTTTTTGTTATATGCTGTAAGAAAATATTGCCTTGAATTTACCTCAATTCTCGCGCTGACTTTTGCTTTGTCTGAACTTTCTGTTGAAATTATCCTAATGCCTTCTTTTTCAAGGAATAATTTTACTTTTTCGAGAAAAGCAGGCGATTTTTTCTTTTTTGCCGGCTTTTTTCTTAATCTCCTTTCTTTTTTGTCAAAAATCGGCTCTATTTCTTTTTTGTCCAGACTAATTTCTTTTTTGTCTTCTTCCCCACCAATCTCTCTCTTCTCCGGAATTTGCTTTTCAAGAACCTGTTTTTCAAGAACCTCTGCTTTTTCATGTCCCGCAGGCATCTTATGCGCAAAAAGAATTTTTTCAATTTCCTCATCAGGGATAAACGAGTATTTCCAGAAAATTTTGCCCTGAAACTTAAATGGAAAAGCAAAGTCCCTTATGCTTCTCAATGCGACCCTTATTGCTGATTCCTGCTTCTCATCTTCGAGAAATTTATTTTGTTTTAACTTTAAAAAAGCGGATTTTTCAAAACCGGAAAAATTTGATTCTGCAAATGACTCTAATTTCTGCTCATCGCCAGGAAGGAAATACAATGGAGAGGAGCCGATTTTCATATTTGAAATTTTGACTTTTTTTTCATTTGCAAGTTCAGCCAGAATTGCAGATGAGAACATTGGAGAGAGGCTTATTTCGCGCGAAAGATGGATAGGGAGAGCCGGGCCTTTTTGAGCCAGAAATTCTGTTATTCTCACTTTTATCTCCTCCACATTTATCATCTAAAATCTAAGCCTGATTGCTTTTTAAGGATTTTTATAGTAAAGTGAAAAAATTCTTAAAGTCTTTAACATGCAATATTTTCAATAAAGAATAAGCAATGCTAACAGAAAAAGGGGGAGATTTAATAAATATCATAATTTTTTATGCACTAAGCAAGTCCAACAACATCAGTGAGGGAAAGGCTCCAATAAACCTAATGCAGAGCAAGTTATGCATTTATCTTACCAATTTTCTATTTATCAAACAAAAAATTCTATTTATCAAACAAAAAATAAAGTACACACAAATTCAATCCTGCATTAAACACAAATGCATCTTTATCCCCACAGTTCTCTTAGTGAGTGAAACGGATAATTGCAAAAATCCTTCATGGTTTTATCCATTGGACTTCATAATAAGAAACATCTCCTTCTTCATCAACAATTCCCAATAGCAGTGCTTTTTTTGTTGAGTGCGCGACCCGGTTTTTTGCTGAAAAATCATGCCATGTAAATGATGAGTGCTCATCTACTGGAAAAAGAATCCACTTTGCATGCTCTTTACCAATTGAAGCGCCTTTTTGATAAACCCTGAATTCTGCCCCAAATTTTAGTCCTGTTTTTACTATCAGCCCTCTTTTTCTCAAATCCCTGAAAATAAAATACTTTGTCCTGAACTTTCTGTCAATTCTTTGAAATTTTGAAAAAATCTTTTTCTCGCCTATTTTTTTGTTCTGAAAATCAAAAATATCCATTTTTCCTGATTCAACAAGGTAAAGGGCTTCTGAAAGCGAGTAAAAAATCTTTTCATCAATTTTTTCTCCAAATCTCTGGCTTGATAAAAGCTTAAATGCCTCTTCTGTATTTGAGGATATTTTATCACCGACAAGAACTGCTTTTATCTTTTCTTCCATTGTTTATCAAGGAAAATTAATATTATAAATCTTGCTGTTGATTGGATAATCCCGCAGAAGCATGATGTTTATTTATTAATATCCATAGATTAGCACATAAAAAGATAAAAAAACATTTAAATCATAGCATTACTATAGTAATGCATGACAATGGACACTCTGCAGATAAGAATGAACCCCGTTCTTCTAAAAAGAATTGACAGATTAGTTAAAATAGGAATCTATGCCAACAGAGCAGATGTAATAAGAGATGCTGTGAGGAGATTTGTCTGGGAAAAAGAAGTTGGGAGTTTAACCAACAAAGGAAATTCAGTTGAGCAGATAAGGAAGGCAAGAAAGCGATTATCCGATGAAATAGATTTAGATTAAATTAATAATATATAATCAAATTAATTCTTCTGGTTTTTTTGGCATAGCCCCAAAAAATTTCACTCTTTCAAGATGTTAATCCCGCTAAATAGCGAATGAGTAAAATTTTTTCCACCAGAATTCGAACCTTGTTCGAATCTTAATAATTCTGAGGGGATTTTTCAAT
>Ga0172365_10004117_pt1 | contig 10769 bp, 12 predicted proteins | sample LakKivSesite48cm_FD_114535 | JGI IMG/M metagenome (GOLD analysis project Ga0172365, IMG submission 114535) | Sediment microbial communities from Lake Kivu, Rwanda - Sediment site 48cm | ecosystem: Environmental > Aquatic > Freshwater > Lake > Sediment | place: Rwanda: Western Province, Lake... | reverse complement strand
CTTTAGCTGCTGAGAGATTATACCAGGATGAAATTAAGAGGCTCAGAAAAGAAGTAAAGCGTTCTTGGTTAGAACAGAATATCCCTTACATAGCGTTTATCGGGGGTATCGCCTCAGCGGTTTTGACTGAGTGGGCAGTTTTACATGTTTCTAAATAGGGAAATAATTTCCCTTTAAAAAGTTCCGACAAAATAGTACATTACAGAGCCATTCTTTATACAGAGAAAGGGAATCATGAGCATTGTAAAAAAGATCTCCGTAGCAGATACCTTATTTTCTCAAATAAAAAAGACATTAGATAAGAGAAGAAAAACAGCCAAAAGAGGGAAGACTTTAGCCTCTTTACTTGGTGAACTTAGAAAAAGAGAGAAAGATAATGATGATATAGAAGAGAACGTTGCAATCAGTGTGCATCCAATATCTAAATCGAACAAGATTTTAGCTCTTGCTAACTATCTTCTGGAAGAATATGGTGGACCCCGCTTCATTATAGAACTTGCCGATACAGCATTGGACTTTGTTGGTGAGTTATTCCCTGAGAACAAGAAATATCAATTTGTTGTTGACACTTTGAAGTATACCCTTCCTGGGACTATTGCTACTTATGACCTATACAAGAGGATTAATAAATTCCTCAATAGGCAAGACAGAAATACCATGCATGATGACCAGCTATTTAAGATATTGACTTTACTTAATCTTCCATTAGAGAAATATGATTATATAGCTAACTATGATGTAGATAAAATTGGAAGAGAGGTAGTTTCCTGGATACTTAATAAGCCTAAGACAGAAGGATTTAAGATATTGGGGTATTTCGGAGCTACCCTCGAACCTATAGATCCTAAGTCTTTGGACGAGAAGACATCTGAAGTATTTATACTGATAGAAATAGGTAGCTCCAAGTTGGTGTGGTATTTAGAGGTAAAAAATAATGATTTTGGTCTCATTCTCTATCAGTCTACTGTGTATGGTGTGTCTAATGAGACTATATCAAAAAAGAAGACAGTAGAATTTAGAATTTCTATTATAAAGGAATTCATTAAGAGCTTTGATATTAAAAACAATGTCCTTATCTATAAGACAGGGTTGGTTCCGAGAGAAAGAATAGTTATTGAGGAGGACATAAATCAATTTGATGTTCTTGGGTTAGCAACCGAAATAAGGAAGGTTCTTGCTCTGGGGAAGAAGAGGGGTTACGCTTTAGTGGGCCTTCCAGGAACAGGTAAGACTTCCGTAATGCTGAAGTTGGAAGGTGTTATTAGAGAATATCCATTCTTATATCTGTCCCCTTCTGAGTTTGAGTATAAGGAGGGGATTAAGGAAGTTTTCTCTATTATACGTTGTATACAGCCTTGTATAGTAGTTCTTGAAGATTTAGACTCCTACAACTTTAAATCAAAGACTGATAGACTGGGTATTTTCCTCAATGAGATTGATGCGGTACGTGGGGATTTGAACGCTGCCTTTGTAGCTTCTATCAATGATACGAGCAATGTTCACTACTCTCTTATAAATCGTCCAGGGCGTTTTGACCAAGTTATGATGATACAGCCCCCTTTAGAGCAATTAGAAGTTTATCAGATCATGAGTACAAAATTTCGTAAGGAATTAAAAAAGTACCATAAAGAAGCCTCGGAATGTTCTATGTTATCTTGGGAAGAGATTAACAAGGATGCAATACAGAAGGTATTAGATAATCGACTGACTCAAGTAGATGTATGTGACATTATAGAGAGATGCTTACTTGAATCTACCTCTATAGATAATGCTCTTATAGAAAAGAGTCTGAGTGCTCTACTGTCTACTAAGAAAGCTATAAAAGAATGCAATTTCCGAGACCAGGACCCGAACGGTGTTATCACTATCGAAACTGAAGGGTACGATAATGCTCCGTGTCAGGCGATTAGTGTAAGGGAATATGCAGAAGAAAAGGCAGCGGAGGAAGCAGAGTTACAGTCAACCTTTAGTGGAAATCCATGATGAATCGCGTAATACAAATAAAGATTGTCCACTATTTTCACGATGCTGTTTTTTACCTTTTAACATTCAAAAATTACATCCTCTTGATGTAGCTGTCATAGAGGATATACAGAAGGCTTTAGCTTTTGAAGTTTACTGAAAGAATTAATTATGTCAGTTGAATCTATGGGAGACCGTATTAAGAGATACGAGACAGTTACTGATACTTGTTTATCCAAACGGATACCAGTAATCATTCGTCTTGATGGTAAAGCCTTCCATACCTATACACAAGGAATGAAGCGTCCTTTTGATGAAGACTTTAGATATATCATGGAATATACAGCATATAGGTGCTGTAAGCTAGTAGAGGGGTGCAGATTCGGGTATACACAATCTGATGAGATATCATTGTTGCTTGTAGACTATGCCACACCGGATACCAAATCTTGGTTTGATTATCGCATATCTAAGATGCTTAGTGTAGTATCTTCCATTTGTACAGGAGCTTTTATTCAGGCATGTCTTTTGAAGATGCCAGAAGTATTCCTTAATAAAGGACCCGCCGCTTTTGATTGTCGGGTATTCTCTCTTCCCAGGGAAGAAGCTTTAAATTATTTCCTTTGGAGGCAGCGAGATAGTGAGCGTAATGCTCTTAATGCTTTAGCTCAGTCTCACTTCTCCCACAAAGAGCTACAAGGAAAGAATTGTAGTGAGATGCAAGATATGTTGATGCTCCAAAAGGGAGTTAATTATAACGACCTTCCTACAAAATATAAAAGAGGAGTATCATTCTATAAGAGTAAGTTCTATATACATAAAGTTAATGCTCTCAGAACTTTGTGGGTAAAAGATAACGAGATGCCTATACTGACACAGAATAGATATTATGTAGATCGTTGGGTAGAACCCAATCCTATAGACTATACTCCAGATATCAAAACAGTATCTATTTGTGAAGACCCAGATTTCAAAAACCTTCTTAAGATAGATAGAATTGGATCTATAGAAGAATCAAGTATAATTAAACCAGTACAGGATGTATAATGATAGGTTTTCTTGGTGACACGCATGGTAATTTCGATACACTATTTGATAGAATAGTGCAGCATAAAGAAATTAATACATGGGTTCAGGTCGGAGATTTGGGAGGAGAGAAAAAGCCATATAAGGCTCCCCCTATGCCTATTTATTTTATTTCAGGTAATCATGAAAACTGGAATGAGATAGAAGAGATGGATAAAGGTAACTCCCCGGAACATCTGTACCATATTGAGAATGGAAGTTATGCAGATGTAAGTACTTACGGGATTAGAATACTGGGATTCGGTGGAAACTACTCTCCTTCTTATTACAATAAAAAACGTAAAACCTTAAGCGGGGAACGAAGAAGGCATTTCGTACAAGAAGACTTTGATAAGGTTGTAGATTTACTGACTCATTTAGATAGGGGTATAGACATACTAATCACTCATGAAGCTCCTTCCCCGTATCTAAAGGGCGGTAGGAATATGGGACAACCTATTATAAATGAACTACTTAGAATAGTTAAGCCTAAGATGCATTTCTTTGGTCACCATCATTATGATTCAATTACTGAATATGAAGGAATACCAAGTATAGGTTTGGGATTTGGTTTGAATACTTTCATAAAGTTTGATCCAGTAGAGTTCTCGATTATAAGAGTATCGATGTAATAATTCATTAATATCCAAAACATAGGAGATAAGATGCTATATAGGAGATTTAGAGTAGCGGTAATAAACTCCACGTTACCTGACCCGTATCATTCATATGGTGATCATTGGCGTGACGGATTTTTAGATTTAGGTTGTGATGTTGAAGTCATACCATATGATAAGATAGACCAAATACCTCCGAAGTTCGATCTTTACTTTTTCGTAGAGATTAGATATAATGCAAAGACAATACCCTGGTATTTATATCCTCGGGTATTGTATTCATGGGATTCTCATATAATAGGTCCAGAGATATATGAATCAATAGCTAATTGTTTTGATCGTATTTTTCTGGCGAGTAAAGTTGATGTACAAACACTGAAAAAGAGGTCTCCGGGGGAAGCCTTCAGATTTGAATGGCTACCTGAGGCTGGGAATCCGCGTGTGCATAGAGACATAGTTAATGTTTTTGACAGACCATATGACTTAGGTTTTGTGGGAAACTATAATAGGACACTGAAAAGAAAAAATGTCAGTCGGGATGAGTTTAATGACTTTCTGACAATCAATTATAAGTTTCTCCGGGCTTGTACTATCTATGGGGATAAGTATAATGAAGCACAGAACAGGATTAAGATAATGTTCGATAGACCTATTACACATAATCTGGGCACTCGTATTTTTGAATCAGCTTGTGCAGGTTGTGTACCTTTGTATCCAAAGACAGGGATAGACAATGGCCTTGATGTGTTGTTTAAAGAAAATGTTCATTATGCTTCCTATGATGATACTTTGGAAGGCATGCACAGAGTACTCCAGGAATTGTTGAAAGATCCTATGAGTATAAAGATGATTGCTGATTCTGCAAAGAAGCATGTAATGGAGAATCATACCTACGCTCATAGGGCCATGCAAGTAATAAAGAACCTCGGAATTAACGATGTAGCTATGTTGGGGAGAGCATGAAAAGGATAAAGATATACATAACAAGTTGGAATAGAGTTGAGTTTACACTTAAGACTATAAATCTTATTCATGAGCGAACACTCCCCGATACCTTTGAACTTCACGTATATGATAATGGAAGTAACAGAGAAGTACAAGACAGACTATATCCTCTGTTGGGTGAGGGTAAAGTTACCTCTATAGTCTTTGACAAAAGAAACACAGGTTGTCTATACAATAAAGTTGTATTTCAGGCTATGACAGAAGTTCAAGATAAGTACTATGTAATTAACGACAATGACGTGTATCCACCAAAGCTAAGTCCTGATTGGTTAAGTAGAATGATTGCTATAATGGATGCCCACCCTGAACTTGCGCTGTTAGCCCCGCAGCTTCCTCCTCAGAGTCTTCAAATGCCCTATAAGACCATGAACGATATAGTGTATTGTAGAGCCGTAGGGAATACTTTCAAAATTGTACGTAGGGAAGCTATGGCTTCTATTATCCCCAATGTTAGTCAACAGGTAGGAATATATGGGGATGATGGTATGGTTAGTGAGATGCTTGAGAGGAATCATTGGAAAATAGCTTTCTGTAAAGATATCTACTGTTGGCATGCAGGGCAATGTCTAAACTGGGGGTACAAACCTGAGGAAGTAAATCAAGATCCTCGTAAATCAGGATACGGTCAACCTTTCTCATACAACCTTGCTAATGAGGATACCTTTGAGCCTGAAGCTAAATGGAAAATATAACAATAATGCTAAGTATGAGAAGAGCCAGTTCTGGCTCTTCCTTTTTATATAGATAGGATGGTTAGTATGATTCAAGTTTCTCTTAGTTTGGGTATAAACCCTAAACTTCCTAACGGACGATATGTTCTAGGCCCTAATACTATTTGGATAGTCAATGGAGTGAAGCACAGAGAACGAGGCCCCGCTGAAATCCATAGGGACGGTTATAAAGCGTGGTTCAAAAATGGAAAACTTCATCGGGCTGTAGGTCCTGCGGTTCAATATCCGAATGGGGACTTAGAGTACTGGATAGACGGAAAGCTATTACGTGCCGAAAAAGGAGCTAAGAGAGACGACATGCCTTAGTGAAAGGAGTCGTTATGGTTCAGTTGAATTCTAAGATTACCAGTGTGGTTCAGTACTTAAGGAAGATTAGTTTAGTAAAGTGGTCAATATTAATAACATGTACGGTGGTCGCGTTATCAGTATCGATGTTGACAATTCAGTTTTATAAGCATTTACAAAATCAGATACATCAGATATCGAGAACTCAGGAAGAACAAAGGAAAAGACAGACAGAAACCAATCAGTTTCTTTTGTCAACAGTAGACTGGGCATCGAAGAGGCAAAAGTTAATTCTGTTCATGACAAAACAAATAACCAATGAATGGGAAAGGATAGGAGTAAAACCGGAAGTTGAGTTAGCATACAGTATGGCAGAAGCAATTGAATATGAAGCGGAGAAATACCCAACAATAGACCCTTTATTTATGATTGCTTTAGGTTGTACTGAATCGGCGTTCAATCAGAAGATCGTAAGTAAGGCAGGAGCAATAGGATTGTTCCAAATCATGCCTGCAACAGGAAGACTTCTGTGTGGAAGCTTTAACATGGCTTACAGTGATACTATGTTATATAACTATCGGATAAATGCTAAATTTGCCGCTAAGCTATTAGAAGTCTTGTATGCACAGTATGCAGCAAATAACTTAGTATTAGCAGCATATAATGGGGGTCCTTATCAGGCATACTATTATCAGAATTTTAAAGATAAGTTGTCTGAGGAAACCAGAGACTTCATACCTTCTGTAAATAAAAAGTATGAGGTGTACAAAAAGTTGTTCGATACTTACAGAGTGGATTCCACTTTGATAGCATCAAAATAAGATGAGTATGGGGGCGAAAGCCCCCTTTATAGATTATAAGATAAAGGAGAGATAATATGTTTATAGTGTTTGAGGGTATTGATGGTTCGGGTAAAAGCACTTTATCCGTAAGGCTTACTGAGTATCTTAATAATAGCTACAGAGACGAATTCAATCTTCTTAAAATTGATCCACACCTGAGTGATTTTATGTGGACAAAAGAACCTCTGTTTACAACTGAGGAAGCCGACCGTCTAAACTCCCCGGAATACAAAAACCAGTACAAACGAGAGGCTTTATTCTTTGAATCCCGTTTAAATCATCAGGAAGCAATGGTGGGTAAGAATGTTGTTTGTGATCGCTACATATGGAGTGGGTTGACATACTCTACATTGTTTTCTCCTGCCTGTTTTGCATTTGCTACAGAACTCTACCTCGATACATCAATTTTTCTTCAACCTGACCTGTACATTTTTGTAGATACTCCAGTTGAGATTTGCTATGCTCGTAGAGACTCCGAAGTCCCTATGGAAAGATTAAATGCTATACGCAATACTTATCTTGCAACTAAAGGGCTATTGAAGTCTCCAGTTATAACAGTTACTAACGAAGATAAAGAGGACGTTTCTTTCCAGAAGCTTGTAGAAAGTTTTGATTTGTTTGTTAAAAATCATATCGATTGAGGCGCAATGAAAAACTATACTGTAGAAAAAATAAAGGCTATCTATAACAACCTAAGTAGCAACACGATGCCTCTTAGTTTGAACGGGGAGCTAGCTCTAAGTATAGAGGTAGACAAAGAATCCTCTATAGAGTACATAGATATACTTTTTGCAACGTACAAAAGACAGCCTGAAGGTGTATTACGGATAAGAGTAGATATTGAAGGGAAAAGTATAAACTTTGGAGTAAACCTACTTGAAATAAAAGATAACGCTCCTTTGCGTCTGTCTTTTGATGAAAAGCCTTTTGTAAAGAAAAATCTTATGCTTTATTTTGAAATAAAGTATACACCCGGACATGGGCCTTTAGCGCTATGGATGAATACTAAAGGTCCATGTATTAAGATAGCAGCTAAAGTTAAAGATGAGATTTCAGCAGAGAATCGCCCTTTAATAAGCGTTCTTGTCCCAATTTATAAACCAGCTTTGAAGCATCTGAGAGAAACAGTTAAATCGGTAATGTCTCAGGTGTATGACAACTGGGAATTGTGCCTTGTAGATGATGGCTCCAATGACATGTCTATAGGGTCATATCTAATGAAGATTGATAATGATTCAAGGATCAAAGTAAAGATAAATACTGAGAATCAGGGGATATCAAAAACCTCTGCAGAAGCTTTGAAAATGGCAACAGGAGAATACGTCTCTTTCCTTGACCATGATGATCTATTAGAACCGGAAGCACTTTTAGAGGTTGTTAAAGCTCTAAATGAGAATCCTACAGCAAAGCTAATATACACAGATGAAGATAAGATCCAGGATAAAGACACGTTTGTACAACCTTTTTACAAGCCTGATTGGTCTCTTGAGATGCTTCTTTCTCAGAGTTACATATGTCATTTGGCTACGTACAAAAAGAGTGCTATAGAAAATGTTGGGGGCTTTACAGGATTGTACGAAGGCTCACAAGATTATGGGATGGCTTTGAGAGTTACTGAAACTATAGATGAAAAGGATATAGTACATATACCTAAGATTCTGTATCATTGGAGAATAGTAGAGGGATCAGCGGCAGGTAATATTAATAGCAAGCCCTATGCACATGTTAGTGCTTTGAAAGCAATAAGTCGTAGGATAAATTCAAAGAATAAAGGATGCGTATATAGTGACATTTTTCCAGGGACTTATAGAGTAAACTATCTGAATACAGGTAACAGAAGAATTCAGATTATTATACCTACAAAGAATAATTATAGTTATTTAGAATCTTGTTTATTCTCGATTAGACAATCACAATATCCAAATTATCATATAACAGTAATTGATAATGACAATTTGGATTGGATAAGAGACTCTCTTAAAACTATGGCAGATGCTTCAGATTCTCTTATTAATGTTGTCAGATATGATAAGCCCTTCAATTTTTCGGACATGAATAATAGTGCTGTAGATAATACCTGTGATTTGCTGCTATTTCTTAACGATGATACAGAAGTCCTAACTCCTGATTGGTTGGAACAACTTTCTCAGCATATAGGTAAAAACGGAGTTGTTGCCAGCGGTGCTAAACTATTATATCGAGATGGCACAATACAACATGCTGGTGTCGTTATTGGGATAGGAGGAGTTGCTGGGCATAGTCATAAGCATATGAATAATGGTAATCCTGGATACTTCTCTAGACCACACATTACTCAGAATGTAAGTGCTGTTACAGGAGCATGTATGATGGTAGAGAGGAAAGCATTTCAGGAAGTAGGGGGATTTGAAACAGCCCTACCTAAAGCATTTAATGATGTAGATTTATGTCTTAAACTGAGACAAAAAGGGCATAAGATAGTCTACAACCCGCACGCTGTTCTATACCATTATGAATCAATATCTAGAGGCTTGGATAATCACAAAGACCCAGAGTTTGCTAAGGCTGTAAGATATATGTTAGATAAGTGGGATTGTGCTAACTATAATGACCCCTACTATAATCCGAACCTCACATTACAGCATGAAGATTTTTCCATAGGATGAACCATGATAAAAAAGAAAGTTGGGATTTTTGTCCCTGTGTATCATAGAGATAACAAGACAAAAAAGAGTATATCCAGTCTGTTGGAGACTGAGGCAAGGGATACCAGTATTGAGATAGAACTTTCAATTTATATAGGGATAAATGGAGCCTCACAAGAGTTACTATCTTACATAGAAGAGAAAAAACAGGAGTTCCTAAATAAGGGAATGAGATACGAAGTATTTAAAAGCAAAACCAATATAGGGAAACCTAAGATAGTAAATATAATGGTAGAGTGTTTGGCAACCGAGATAGATTATGTGATTAGCTACGATTCTGATATGATAGTGACGGACCCTTATTGGGTTTTGAAATTTGTGAAGATTTTTGAATCCTATAAAGGGGATAAGAAAATAGGAGCGCTTTGTTCACAGCAGTCTGGAAATTGTTGTCATGTTTTAGATAAAGACCCATTTATCTATACGGCAGGTGACTTCACATTGATAACCAGGGCTGGTAATGAAGGTGTTGCTGGTGGAGTTCTGGTTACTCCTTTTTCTATATGGGAGAGTTTAGGTGGTTATATGGCGCATAGGGTGTACGCATCCGATGACGCTCACTATGCTCTCTCTTGCGCTAATAATAATCTCTTAATGGCTGTCGTCAAAGAGATAGAGGTATACCATCCCTTTGAAGATGATTCAGGCTATGTAGATTGGAAAGCACGAGCAGCTAGAGATCTTCTAATGCCCGAAGAATTAGGTGGTTATTTTCTTTCTTAGTGCTTTAAAAAAGCATTGCAGTTTATTACATTATCACACATATATATATCTGAACGGAGACTCATATGGGTTACTACAATCGTATTAACATAATGATCCCAACCTATAGAAGGATCAAATGTGGCCGTTTCTTGAAGTTTATACGGTCTGCTATTGCTCAGGCAGATGACCTGAAGAATATCTGTGTAACCATCCTTATCAATGAGGATGATGAAGAATCTCAGGAATACTTTAAGAACCCCGTAGATATCACCTGCGATTTTCAAGTTCTTACTACAAATACCTTCCCACCCAGTCTTGCTAAGTTTTTCAACCAACTTTATGACCAAACAAAGTTCAGCAGCCCCCAGACCTTAGTATCTATGGTAGGGGATGATATGGTATTTACTACCAAAGGATATGATACAGCAATCTTGAACAAGATAAATGAGATAGACGGAGTAGGCATGGTGTATTGTGACGATGACTACTGCCAGCATGATAACCTTTGTGTGAATCTGTTTACCACAAGAAAGCTGATCTCTGCTACCGGGAAACCATTCATGTGTGAGCTTTTCCCTGTGGATTTTATAGATACTGTGTGGATGAACTTTGCAAGACGTATGCAACTATGCAATTATCTTGGTGATGTTAAGATTAAACACGAGCATTCCCCTAATACTGAGACTTGGCAACGCTTAAGAAACTTTTATTTTGAAGCAGCTAAGAACGTTCATTTACTGAATGGTTATGTAGATGAAATGTGTATGAATGTAATCAAAAGTGGGATATTGGTAAGGTAACTATAAAATATGAAAATCTATATATGCGTTCCTAACATATTGAATAATGGTGGAATCAAAGTAGCGGCTCAGT
>Ga0172365_10004110_pt1 | contig 10783 bp, 8 predicted proteins | sample LakKivSesite48cm_FD_114535 | JGI IMG/M metagenome (GOLD analysis project Ga0172365, IMG submission 114535) | Sediment microbial communities from Lake Kivu, Rwanda - Sediment site 48cm | ecosystem: Environmental > Aquatic > Freshwater > Lake > Sediment | place: Rwanda: Western Province, Lake Kivu... | reverse complement strand
CTATTTAAGGTTAAACATTGAATCCCTTCTTTTAATTTATGCTTAGTCCATACCGCAGATGGATATTTTTCATTATCTTCAGGTAAATTAGCCAGGGCACTCTTAAAAGAACCTGTTTTAGAAGGAGAATGATACCTATTGAATTCATTCCAAAAAGAGTCATTCCCGCTTAGGCTCTTCGCTACAACCTTTCTCCAATTAGAAGGAACTCTTCTTCTTTTTTTACTTGATATTAAATCATCAAATAATAAAGGAAAATCCGTTTCCCTCAGAGAGGGAGTATCTTCCCCTTTTAACCAAACTCTCTCCTCCAATATCTGCAATTCTTCATTTTCCCTGTTAATCCCTATTATTAATTCATATCTTGACCTAGTATAAGCCGAAAGGTTTTTGTTTATATAGATATTTTTAATATCTTCTGGCAGTTGTAATTCAAGATTTATTTCAATTATAGGGTTATTCTTATCCCAGAGCAGGTCTGAAAAGGAAAAAGCTCTTTTCTCAACTGCTCGCTCTATGCCATCATTTAAAACATCCCTTACCAGAGCTATCGCATCCAAAAATGTGCTTTTTCCAGTGGCGTTAGCTCCAATCAAGATATGAAAAGGCTTAAGCTCCAGCTTTATATCTTTAAGGATGCGGAAATTTTTGATTTCTACTTTTCTAATCATTCTAAAAATAAAATACCCCAGTTAAATAGATTTTGCAAGAATTTTCCCTGCATAAAGACCGGTGGTTAAAGCGACCCCCGCGCCATCACCATTAAAAATATAATTCCCTCCCCCAACTATTGACCCAGCAATCAACAAGTTCTCAAGTCCTATCTTACCATCCTCATCCAGCGCTCTCAAGCTCTGGTCGGTTTTTACCCCCAAAGAAAAAACCGGATGAGGCTCAACTATCCGAATGGAGGTCAGCTTCTCGGCAAAAATTTTTCCAACTGGCTTTGACCCATAAAAAATCTTTAGCCCAAAAATATCTTCCTTAAACTCGCCCTGCTTTTTTATCCCTCCAGCTAAAAAGCCACCACTGGCTAAAATAAATTTTTCAGCAAATACCTCAATCCCCTCTGAGTGCGTTTTCGCCTGAACCGAAATCAGCTTTTTATTCTCCTTTTTGAACCCGACCACCTTGCCCAAAATTTTCTCCACCCCTGCCCTTCTCAATCTCTGCTCTAAGTATCTTTGCAATCTTTTGCCCGGCGCTGAGGGCGGAATAGATAGTAGCTCATAAGCCTTATTTTTGCCATCTCCTTCAACCCGGTTAAGCAACTCCTGCCTTTTTTCTTGAGGTAAAATTGGAGGAAAAATAATAATCTCTGCATTTCTGTTTTTGATTTCTTTGAGAATCTGGCTCAAGGTTTGGTCAAAATTTTCATTTATCCATTTAGCCATCTCCAGACTGGATTTGCTTTTTATCCCATTACTCGGAATCTCGCAAATCTCCAGCTTAATTTTTGCCCCTAATTTCTCGGTCCAGTATAAAAAATTATTTTTAAAAAATTCTAAAGCAAAATCCCGAAAAGCCTGGAAATTAACCAGAAGACAATTTTTCCCCAGAGCCAAATCATCTATTCCTAACATCCTATTCTGGGTAAAAGCGGTTGACTTGAAGGCGCCAAGCTGGTTAAAAACATATCTGTTATTTTTCCCATCCCCGATTATAAATTTATCTTCCGCTGGAAAAACCAAAGCAAAGGCGTTTTTTATCTCCTCAATAACCGCCTTTGCATCATCCCCTAATAAATGATAAGGATGATTGGGAAAGCGGATTAAAATCTGCTCCAGATTTTTCTCAATCGCTTTTGACCAATGTTCAGGCTTGCCCCTAACCGCCAAAATGTCATCCGCAATATCCAACGCGCCAGAGCTCATCGCGCTTGCTCCTCCATCCCGAGCCAAAACCAGCGCCTTTTTTCCTGTTCCGCTCACGCTTAAACCAGCGCTGGTCCCAGCCAAGCCCGCGCCAATCACCAACACCTCGGTCTCTATTTTTCTCATTTCTTGCTCATCAATTTATTTAAATTCCCCACTAAAAAATATGCGGATTGAGCGAGCTCCTCCTGACTCAAAGAATTCCCCTCTAAAACCGCTCGGTTCCCTTTCCAGCGCCTCTCTAAAAAAGAAACTAACTCCTCTTCCGCTTCCCTCGCAGAAAATCCAAGCTCCTGAGCCAGAACCGAAACCGCTTTAAAAGCGCATCTCAGCCCCTGACAGGGTCCGGCGCCTAACCGAGTGCGATTTCTCAACTCAGTGAGCGAGCGCGCCCATTCCTTCCTGATACAATAGACCAACTCGCAAGCAAGCACTGGCTCACAAAGGCAAACCATCTCCTTAAGCTCTGGTCTTTCTTTAGTTAGCTCAAGAATCTCCTCGGACCTCGCGCCGTGCCGATAAACCAGCCGATGAACCGCATATTGATTTATCCCATACTTCTGAGCCAACCTCTTCTCATCCACTTTCCTTTCCCCGCCCGGAAGAGGTATCAAATGGGTCTGACATTTTGCGCTGACCCTTAACTTCTGACAAATTAGGTCCGAAGCCTCCTCGCTCATCAGCCGATAACTTGCTAACTTTCCACCTGCAATAGAAAAAACCCCTTTAATTCCCTCAATCTGCTCGTGGTCAAAGACCTTATGGTCCCTGCTTAACGCATCCTCATTCTTGCCCCAGGCAAACAAAGTGGGTCTGATTCCCACCCAAGCGCGAATCATCCTGGCTTTTCTTATGCCCGGCAAATACCGCTCTGCTCCCTGAAGCAGATATTCCAGCTCATCCTCGCTCACTCTTAAATCGTCCAGGTCTCCATAATAATCATCATCCGTGGTCCCTAAAATCGTGGTGTTCTCATGAGGCATAATAAACCCCATTCGGTTATCTATCAGATTGATAATCAAACTATAGTTCAGCAGTCTTCTGTCAAAAGTGATATGCACGCCCTTGCCCGGACGAATTTTCACCTCCACCCCAGCTTTGGCGCTGGTCTGCATAATCCAGGGACCGGTTGCCTGCATCACGATTCTTGCCCCAAGCTCCTCATATCCGCTCTGATTTCTCACCTTCGCGCCAATGATATTTCCCTTGGGGTCCTTCAAATACTCCACCATCTCGGTGTTCAGCCGAATCTCCGCATTATACTCTGAGGCAGAAAGCGCATTCGCGATGCAAAGCCTTTGCGGGTCTATGCCCCATTCATCAGTGGTGACCGCGTATCTGACATTCTCCGCAATTCCCGGCACAAGCTCCTGAATCTCATCCTTTTTAAGCAAGGTATGAGGCATACCATTTTTGAGCTTTGCGTATTTGTCATAAACCTCAAAATAGGTCTCAAAGAACGGCACGGTGAATTTATATTTAATCGGCGTGATAAAGGGAATTCTAAAAAGCAGATGAGGCGCAATTTTTTGAATATACCCAGAATCCAGGCAGGAGCGGTGCGCGGTGTCTATATCATAAATTAAATACCGAAGCCCCCCGTGAATCATCCCGGTATTAGCGCCACTGGCTCCGCTTGCCAAATCCCTTTTTTCAATCAAGCATACCCGAAGACCCCGTATCGCTAAATCCCGGGCAATGCCAGTGCCATTCACCCCTCCGCCAATAACTAAAACATCAAAATCCTTCATCCCTGAACTACCTGAAGCCTATTTTAAAGACTTGGAATGTATTTTCAAGGTGATAAGTCTTCTTCACATCATTTAGAATGAAATTTGATTCGGTAATTGACATCTATTTAATTAGCATTTAACCTTCTTAAGCAAGGCGGATGGAGGAGAGGGAAAAGATATTGCTCTGGTTAAGATTGAGCCAAGTCAAGGGCTTGGGAGCTATTACTATTTATCGGCTTTTTCAGCATTTTCAGGATATAGAAAGAATTTTTTCCGCGAGTGAAAACCAGATAAGTGAGATTGGAGGCATTAAAAAGGGAGTAATTCAGGAGCTAAAAAATCCAGAATATAAAGAATGGGCAAAAAAAGAACTTGATAAAGCAGAGAAATTGGGGGTGGAGCTGGTTGCGCTTGATTCTGAAGATTATCCAGAGAATTTGGCGCAGATTCCAGACCCTCCTGCTATTTTATATATCAAAGGAAAGTTAAAAAAAGAGGATAAAAAGGCGGTGGCGATAGTTGGCTCAAGGAATAATAATGAGTATGGAGAGGTGATGGCAAAGAGGATTGGCTCGGGGCTCGCTAAATTTGGGATTACGGTGATAAGCGGGATGGCAAGGGGCATAGACTCAATCAGTCAGCAATCTGCGCTGGACGCGGGAGGAAGGAGCGTTGCGGTGCTGGGCAGTGGAGTGGATGTGATTTATCCAGAGGAGATGGCTGGTCTTTATCAGAGATTGATTGAGCAGGGAGCAGTGATAAGCGAATTTCCTCTGGGAACTGGTCCTCAGGCGCAGAATTTCCCCAATCGCAATAGAATCATCTCCGGGCTATCAATGGGAGTGGTGGTGGTTCAAGCGACCAATCCGAAAAGTGGCGCGCTGATTACTGCAAGGTTAGCATTGGAGCAGAACCGAGGTCTTTATGCGGTGCCGGGCAATGCAGGAACTATCTGGTCAAAAGAGACCAATAATTTGATAAAGCAGGGCGCGATTTTAGTGGAGTCCGCAGAGGACCTAGTTTCTGACCTTTATCCAGCTTTAGCAATGAAGCCGGAGCAGTTGGGTCCACTGTTTGGCGCTAAAGCAGAGGGAAGCAATTTGACAGAACCCTTAGAGAACCTTTACTCTTTGATACCAGAGCCAGAAGAAGGGAGCGTGGAAATGGATTTATTGATAAGAAAAAGCGGATTAGAGGCAAATCTGGTGCAATCCTTTTTAGTGGAATTAGAGCTTTATGGCTTGATAGAGAAATTGCCGGGGGGAAAATGGAGGAAAAAGCAGATAGCGGAGTAGAGAAAAATTTAGTGATAGTTGAAAGCCCGGCAAAGGCTAAGACCATTGCCCGGTATTTAGGCAAGGGGTTTTCAGTCAAAGCCAGTCTGGGGCATATTGTTGACTTACCGAAGAAAGAGTTAGGCGTGAAGCTGGATAAGGATTTTGAGCCGGTTTATCAGGTTTTGCCGGAGAAGAAGAAGATTGCCAAAGAGATTCAGGAATCAGCCAAAAAGGCGGATAAAATTTATTTAGCGCCAGACCCGGATAGAGAGGGTGAGGCAATAGCCTGGCATATTGCTAAACTGATTGAAAAAGAAAACAAGTCCATCAAGCGGGTGTTAATCAATGAGATTACTAAATCCGCAGTAAAGACCGCAATAGAAAATGCGGGCAAGTTGGACCGGGACCGATTTGAGGCGCAACAGGCAAGGCGGATTTTAGATAGGTTGGTGGGCTATCAGATAAGTCCTTTGCTCTGGAGGAAGATTCAGACCGGGCTCAGCGCTGGCCGGGTGCAATCAGTCGCGGTTCGGTTGATTTGTGAGCGGGAGCAAGAGATACGCGCGTTTAAGTCTGAGGAATACTGGACCATTGAGGGGACTTTTAAAGGCGCATCTTCAGAGCAATTCAGCGCCAAACTGATTGAACATAATGGGCAGAAGCTAAAAATCGCCAATCAAGCAGAAGCGGAAAAAATAGAGCAAGGGCTAAAAGGCTTAAGCTATACAGTTAGCAAGGTAGAGAAAAAGGAACGGCAGAAGAGACCGCCAGAGCCTTTTATCACTGCTCGCCTGCAACAGGAATCCGCCAAGCGATTGGGATTTCCTGCTAAAAAAACAATGAGCATTGCCCAGCAATTGTATGAAGGGATTGAGCTCGGTCCTGAGGGAAGGGTGGGATTGATTACCTATATGAGAACTGATTCAGTGAGGGTCAGTGAGCAGGCGCTTCAGCAGGTCAGAGCCAAAATCAAGGAGTTATTTGGGGAAAACTATTTGCCCAAAACCCCGAATCTTTATCGGTCAAAAAAAGGCGCGCAAGAGGCACACGAGGCAATCCGCCCAACGATTTTAGACCACCAGCCAGAAAAAATTAAGCAATACTTAACCTCGGACCAGCTCAAGCTCTATCGCCTGATTTACGAGCGGTTTTTAGCCAGCCAGATGCTTCCTGCAATCTATGACCAGACCATCATTGAGATTAAAGCTCTTGGCTATTTATTCCGAGCCAGTGGCTCGGTGGTGAAATTTCCGGGATTTCTGATTATCTGGCAGGAGGCAGAAAAAGCAGAGGAGAACGGGGATGAGGCTAAGACTCTGCCGGAGCTAAAAATCGGGGATGCTCTGACCCTGCTTGAGATAATCAAAAAACAACACTTCACAGAACCGCCTCCCAGGTTCAATGAGGCAAGCCTGATTCGGGTGCTGGAAGAAAAAGGGATTGGCAGGCCCAGCACCTATGCCCAGATTGTCAGCACGATTCAGGAGCGGAGATATGTGGAGAAAAACAAAGGAGCGTTTTATCCCACTCCCTTAGGATTTATGGTCAATGATATTTTGATTCGGTCTTTTCCGGATTTGGTGAATGTCAAATTTACTGCTCAAATGGAGGACCAGTTAGACCGGGTGGAAGAGGGGAAGCTTAAATGGGTGGATTTACTAAAAAATTTTTATGCTCAATTTTCTGAAGAATTAAAGCGTGCTCCCCAGACCATAGACCAGCTCAAAGCAGAAACGCCCACTGATATTCCCTGCCCTCAATGTGGAAAGGAGCTAATGATTCGCTGGGGCAAAAAAGGGGAGTTTTTAGCCTGCTCCGGGTATCCGGATTGCAGGTTCACTTCTCCAGTGGTGCGAGGAGAAAATGGAGAAATTCAGGTTCTGGAAAAAAAGGAAAAAAAGGAAAGCGGTTTAAATTGTCCGAATTGCGGAAATCCGCTGGTGATTAGAAAGGGAAAAAATGGAGAATTCTTGGGCTGTTCCTCATATCCGAAATGCAAATTCACCTCTAATTTTATCAAAACTGAAACCGGGGAAATCCAGCTTAAAGAAAAAGTTTTTTCTAAAACCCCTTCAGAAACCGGAATTTCCTGTGAGAAATGCGGAAAGCCAATGGTGATTAAAACCAAGGGCAAGAGAAAATTTTTAGCCTGCTCTGGCTATCCGAATTGCAGGAATATAAAAAATTTCAAGCTTGATGAGCAGGGTCAAATTAAGGTGATAAAGCCAGATGAATTCTGAAAACAAAACTCCTTACACCTGCCCCTATTGCGGAAAAGATTTGGTAATTTTGGTAATAAAAACTGAAACGGGAGAGTATGGCGCTGTTTTGGGATGTTCTGATTATCCATATTGTAAATATATTAAACCTCTGGAAGAGAAAAAATCATCTGCTAAAGAGCAAATGAACCCAGAAAGAAAAGCAGTGGTGCTGTTAAGCGGTGGGATAGATTCCGCGGTGAGCGCAGGCATTGCCAAAAAAGCTGGCTATGAGCTTTTTGGCTTGAGCTTTGATTATGGACAGACGCATAAATGGGAGCTTGAATCCGCCAAAAAAATCGCGCATCATTTAGGATTTTCTCAACATATCATTTTTCCGCTTCCGATAAATCAATTTGGAGGGTCTGCGCTTTTAGGAGATGGAGAATTGCCCAAAGCCAGAACCGAGGCAGAGATAAAAGAAATCCCGAGAACCTATGTGCCTGCTCGGAACTTAATTTTTCTCTCTATTGGACTGGGCTGGGCAGAGGCGAGCCAAGCAGACGCAGTGGTGCTCGGCGCTCATACTATTGACTATTCTGGGTATCCGGATTGTAGACCCGAGTTTATAGACGCTTTTCAGAAGGTTGCCATTCTCGGCACCAAGGCTGGCGCAGAGCGAAGATTGATAAGAATCTGGGCGCCAGTGATTCATTTAAGCAAAGTGGAGATAATCAAAACCGGCATAGAGCTGGGCGTGGATTTCTCTCTCACCTTCTCCTGCTATGACCCGGATGAGCGAGGCAGAGCCTGCGGACAATGTGATTCCTGCCAGATACGAAAAAAAGCCTTCAGAGACGCTAATATCCCGGACCCGATAATTTATCGCTAATTTTCCCGCCTGAGCTAAATCCAGCTTCAGACCCAAAGTTTATTTAGGCTTGCTTTGCTTTTGGGACTCAGCTTCTTTTTTCTCCCTATTTTCCAGAAGGACTCGGTTCACATCTTCCATCCTACTGCAGTATTCAAGATTATCTTTAAAGACCTTATTATCTGGGGAGAGCTTCAAAGCGGTCTCCAGGTCCTTTTTCGCCTTTTCAAAATCTCCCAAATAAGTATAGGTCATTCCTCGGTTGTTATAGGCTTTGGCGTAATTGGGGTTTAATTCAATGGCTTTATCAAATTGTTTTACCGCATCATTCAAAAGTAAAAATGGACGGCTCATCAAGAGCGTGCCTAAATTATAATAAGCCTCCGCATAATTTTTGTTAAGCTCAATCGCCTTATCATACTCCCGCCTTGCCTCCATATATTTCCCCAGCTTGGCGTAAGAAAACCCTAACTGATTCCTTAGCACCGAATTATCCGGCTTGGCTTTGACCTTCTCCTCGTAGAATTTCACCGCCTCTGCATATTTCCCTTCCTTTAAATATCTCTCACCCTCCTTATAAGGATTGCAACTGATTAAAAATAAAACCAGCGCAGAAAAAACCCCTATCCCATAAACTGAACAACATAGAAAACTATCTCTTCTCATCTCTAACCTCCTTCTGATTTAAAAATGATTTTAGCAAAGTTTCTGGCAAATTTCCAAAATAAACCGTCCGATGCGGAAACGGTATCTCTATCCCTAACTGGTCAAACCGCTTTTTTACCCGAAGATTCAGCTCCCGACCAACCCGCCATTGTTGAATCGGCTTGGTCTTGAGCCGACCCCGAATGACTATCGCAGAATCAGCGAATTTATCCAAGCCCAAAATCTCCACCGGCTCTAAAATATCCTCCTTAAAATTCGGGTCGGCTCTGAGCTCTTCCGCTACCTCTTTTATCACCCGCATCACCTTCTCTGCATCTTCTTTATAAGCGACTCCATAATCAAATAGATAATAGGAATAGCCATAGGTCATATTGGTGACTTTGCTGACCTTGCCGTGAGGGATAATATGAAGACTGCCGGATAAATCCCGAAGCACAATCACCCTCAGGCGAATATCCTCCACCAATCCACCGGTGCCATCAATGTTGACCACATCCCCGACCCGAATCTGATTTTCCAGAATCAAGAAAAAGCCCGCGATTAAATCTTTAATCAAATTCTGGGCGCCAAAGCCAATGGCAATCCCGCCAATCCCAGCCGCGGCAATAATCGGCTTAATATCTATCTTTAATTCAGAAAGAATCAACATCACGCCTACTAAAAAAATGATAAAGAAAATCACACTTTTAAAAACCCGAATCAGGGTATTTGCCCGCTTTAGCGTTTCCGGGTCTTCTATCCCCTGCTTGAGCGCCCGATGGAACCGGTTGATGAAAAAATTTAAGATTATCATTCCCAGCAAGATAAAAAATATCAACAGCCCAATTCTAAATAACAAATGCGCCCAAGTAGAATTTTGAAACCAAAAAATAATATCTTTTAACTGCTCCATCTTCTAAATTCTATTCTAAAAATGAGGAATTACAAGCATAGACCATAAGCTTAAGTTTGCGCTCGGTTCTTTTCCCTTTATAAATAGCCATATTTCCTAAACCAATTAAACGCTCTTTCTACTGCTTTTTCTATTGGAGATTGAGGCAAGCCCAACTCCTTTATCGCCTTCTTGGAGCTAAAATAATGGTCCGCGTATCCCATCTTTGCGGTAATAGAATTTATATCCGGCTCAAACCTGAAAACCAAGCCCAAAAGGTCAAAGATATATCCTGCTCCCACCGCAATTGAATAGGGAATCTGAAAATTGGGCGGTTTCACTCCTACAATTTTTGCCACCAGACTAAAAAAATCTTTATAAGTCATATTTCCGCTCTCATTGCCTAAAATATAATCCTCCCCTACCCTTCCCTTTTCCATCGCTAATCTTATCCCCTCGCAAACATCTAACACATCCACAAAATTGTTCCCACCTGCTGGATACCCCTTGGCTCTTCCCTTGGCAACCTGAATCACCATCTGCCCAGAACTGGGCTTCACATCCCACTCCCCGAGCATATAGGTCGGCTTTACTATCACTAAGTTCAGCCCCTTTTCTAAAATTTTTTTGGCCTCAAGCTCGGCCTGATATTTAGTGTCCGCATAAGGATTCCTGAATTTTGCCATTGACTCATGCTCAGGCCAAGTTTCATCCGCAGGATTGTCCCGACTGGATAAACCAAGCGTATCAACTGTGCTAACATAGACCACCCGCTCCACCCCTGCATCAAGACCAGCGCTCAAGAGATTAACCGTGCCCAAAACATTTATCTCATAGCTTTGCTTGAAATTCCCTCTCCATTGACTAACTGAAGCCGCACAATGATAAACCCGCTTCACATCCTTTAACGCTTCCTTCAGAGATTTTTCCTCACGAATGTCCCCATAAACCCGCTCCACATTCAGCTCATCTATTGCCAGGGTCTTGGAGCTTTTCCGAGCCAGAGCCCTCAGCTCTCTCTCCCCTTTTGACCAGAGCCATCTCGCTAAATTCCCGCCCAATAATCCAGTTGCGCCAGTAATCAAGGTCTTCATTTAAATCCCTCCTAAAATTTATAAAACCTCCACTTTCAGCCCGAGACTAACTTCCATTTTTATTTCTTGCCCATCTCTTTATACAATAGAATAATGAGCCAAAAATCAAAAACCCAAAATTGGCTTATCTTTTCCCTGCTTTTAATTATCGCTTTATCGCTCAGAGCTTATCGGCTGAATATGAGCCTCTGGATGGATG